>PVMK01121024.1_pt1 | contig 18455 bp, 17 predicted proteins | sample 1853481 | NCBI WGS metagenome assembly PVMK01 (sample SAMN08533507, study PRJNA380276) | Marine sediment metagenome, whole genome shotgun sequencing project. | reverse complement strand
TCGACGGGCGAGCTCGACTGGGACCGGCCCGAGACCTGGACGGGCGCCATCGACCGCTCGCCCTGCGGCACCGGCACCTGCGCCAAGATGGCGGCGCTCCACGCCAAGGGGCAGCTGGCGCTGGGCGAGGACTTCCGCCACGAAGGCATCCTGGGGACCATCTTCACCGGGCGCTTGATGCGCGAGACCGAGCTCGGTCCCTACAAGGCCGTCGTGCCGAGGCTGACGGGGCAAGCCTGGATTACAGGGATTGGCCAGTACGTCGTCGATCCTGACGACCCCTTCCCCACCGGCTTCACGGTCGGCGATATCTGGGGCGGCGAGATGGAGTGACCGCGCCGCGCGTTGGTGCATTGGGCTCGACTGGCTGGGCGGGTTCATGGCAAGGGGGGCATGATGAGGCTCGGGTTTATCGGGACCGGTACGATCACGACGGCCGTGGTGACGGGACTTTGCACCGCCGACCGGTCGCCGGAGCGCATCCTGGTTTCGCCGCGCAATGCCGAACGGGCCGCCGCCTTGGCCGAGACCTTTCCGCAAGTATCGGTCGCGACGGACAATCAGGAGGTGATCGGCGGGAGCGATTGGGTGTTCCTCGCCGTGCTCCCGAAACTGGCGCAGGAGGTTCTGTCGCCTCTGCGGTTTCGTTCCGACCAGCGCATCGTCTCCCTGATCGCCACACTGTCCGCGGCCGAACTCGCCGATCTCGTCGCCCCGGCCTCGGCCATCGTCCGCGTCGTTCCTCTGCCGACGGTCGCGCGGCACTTGGGGCCGATCGCCATATGCCCGCCGGACCCTGAGGTCGCGGAACTGCTGGACCGAATCGGCTCGGCGGTCGAGGTCGAAGACGAACACCAGCTCTATGCGCTGTGGTCGGTGACCGCGCTTATGGCGCCCTACTTCGCGCTACTCGGCAAGACCACGGACTGGCTCGCGGCGCAGGGTGTGGAGGCCGCGGCAGGCGGTCGCTACGCCGGGGCCATGTTTCACGGACTCTCCGTGTTCGGCGCCGAGGCCGGAGCTGAGGGTTTCGATCCCCTGACCAAGGAGCACCAGACACCGGGCGGCCTGAACGAACAGGCCCTGCGGGAACTTGCCGCCACCGGCTGGTACGACGAGCTGGAAACGGTGCTGGACAACATTCTCGCTCGCCTCGAGGGGCGGGCGATTTATCAACCCGACAAATAGCAGAGCCGAGGCGTTGAATCCGGACATTCCCCTCCGCTTCTGATTGCCGAAAAATTTTCGCATATGACATATTGTATTCAGGGCTCAGCGAAGAATAAAAACAGTTGGGATGCGTGGCGACCCGCGGGCGGCGGGGTTGACTGGATTCGGGCATTTGGCACCCGGGCCTCGAGGCTTCGTACCGAACACGGAAAGACGCGTGAGCCACGCAGTGACAAGATCGTTGATACAAGAACGGCGGAGCATGACCCTCATGCCCGATTGAAGAAGCGGTCAACGCAACGGACTTTCCGAGGGTGGCCTTCCCGTGAATTTGGCGATCACGGCTAGGAAAGGCTGGGCGAAGTCCCTGAGCTTGGCCTCGCCCACACCGAAGACCTGGGCGAACTCGACCGTGTCTGCCGGCCTGCTGCGGGCCATCTCCACCAGAGAGCGGTCGCCGAAGATGACAAAGGCGGGCACGCCCCGTTCCCGCGCCAAGTCCAGCCGCAGCTGCTTGAGGGCCGTGAACAGGTTCTCCTCGGCCCCGGAAAGGTCGGCGCCCGCTGGCGCCGGCGCCGCCCGGGTGGTCACGCGTCCCGAGCGGGTGATGTCGCGGCGGAAGCGAAACGCGCCGCCGCCATCCAGGAGCGACCTGCCATCCTTTGTCAAGCTGAGGCCGCCGTGTCCGGCGATGTCCAGCCGCAGATAGCTGGCGGCCACCAATTGGCGGAGGATTGAGCGCCAGGTGTCTTTGTCCTCCTCACGGCCGAGGCCGTGGGCGGGGAGGCGGTGGTGCCCCAGGCGTCGGATTTTTTCCGTATCGGCCCCGCGCAGCACGTCTATGACATGGGCGGCGCCGAACCTCTGACCCGTCTGCTTGATGGCGTTCAGGGCGATTTGGGCATGAACCGAGCCGTCCTCCATGGCTGGCGGATCCAGGCAGATGTCGCAGTTGCCGCAAGGGTCCGCGTCCTCGCTGAAATAGGACAGCAGCGCCCGCCGGCGGCACTGGGGCGCCTCGCAGTAGGCGATCAGGGCGTCGAGCCGCTTGTGTTCGCGCCGCTTGTGGTCGTCGTCCCCGTCGTCGTCGTCGATGAAGATGCGGCGCTGGCGGATATCGTCCAGGCCATACAGCATGAAGGCGTCGGCGGGCCTACCATCGCGTCCGGCCCGGCCCAGTTCCTGGTAATAGGCTTCCATGTTCCCCGGCAGGTTGGCGTGGAAGACGTAGCGCACGTCGGGCTTGTCGATGCCCATGCCAAAAGCGATGGTGGCCACCATGACCACGCCCGGCTCGGTCATGAAGATGTCCTGATTGGCGGCGCGCTCGGCGCTCTCCAGTCCCGCGTGGTAGGGCAGTGCGCGGAGGCCGTTCTTCACCAGCAGGTCCGCTGTCGCTTCCGTTTTCTTGCGTGACAGGCAGTAGACGATGCCGCATTCGCCGGGCCGCGCCCGGACGAAGTCGAGAAGCTGACGCCTCCAGTCGCGCCGCGTTTCCACCGCTAGGCGGATATTGGGCCGGTCGAATCCGGTGACGAAGATGCGCCCCTGGCCGTTGAAGAGCTTCGCCGAGATGTCCCTGCGCGTCGACTCGTCGGCGGTGGCCGTGAACGCCGACAGGGGAACGCCGGGCAACAGCTCCGTCAACCGGGTCAGGGCCTCGTAGTCGGGCCGGAAGGACGGCCCCCAACGCGAAATACAATGGGCCTCGTCGATGGCGATCAGCACCACCGGCAGGCGCCGGAGCGCCGCCAGCATGCGCTCCGTCATCAGCCGTTCCGGCGAGATGTAGAGCAGGCGGACCGCGCCCGCCGCGACGCGCCTCCAGGTGGCCACGTTGGTTTCGCGGTCGCGGGACGAGTTGATGGTCTCGGCGGCGACACCGTCGAGCTTGAGGGCCGCCACCTGATCCTCCATTAGGGCCACCAGCGGTGAGACGACGAGGGTCAGGCCGACCCGGACCAGGGCCGGTATTTGATAGCACAGGGACTTGCCCGAGCCCGTGGGCATGACCGTGAGCACGCTGGTCCCGTCTAGGATACTGGCGATGACCTCCTCCTGCCCTGGCCGGAACGAGGCATAGCCAAACACCTCGCTGAGGATACGACGGGCCTGGGAATCGGTCGGAAGAATTGGCATGCGGCAGTCCGCAATAGTGTCGCTGGGGCTAATACCAAGTCTCGATGATAATCACCCATCTCATGGGGCGAAGCGGTTCGCCGGATAGGCGCGGCGCGCAGCGCGATGCGGGCGCATCGGGCAAGTGTCGCCCCCGCATGTCCTATTTGGGCCCTCCGGCGGGCCGCCCCGCCCCACCGAAGGCCGCGGTCTCTAGCCCCCTCACCGCCCCCTTCGGGTACATGGGGGCGGACGCCTTGTGGTGCACCACACCACGGCGCACCCGTTCCTAGCGAGCGGGCTAGAGACCCCGGTGAGATGGGTGATTATCATCGAGATTTGGTATAGCCTAAGCAATCGGGCCAGGGGGAACAAACAAATTGGCCGGACGTTGCCGGTAATATGCGCAAAGGCCCCCCGCGCCGCGATCCTCCGGTCAAACCTTCACGACCGAGGAATCACAGCAACCCGAGCCGAATAAAGGACTTCTTCAACACCCTCAGCCAGGCGCCGACATTCACGTCGTATATTTGTCAGTGATGTAGTTTTCACGTGGATCGAAATTTCGGAGCGAGCAGCATTTCGATGGGACCTCGCAAAGGCTTAGTTCTGCTGACGGGTGCGGTTCAGGAGATCGCGACCGAACAACGCGGCGGCTATTACTTCAATCGGGTGGAAGCAGGGTCGCCCGGTGGTGGCCGCAATGTTCCAGCGGCAGGTTTCGCTGTCACAGATAACGAAGTCCGGGCGCTCCTGGGCGATCTGATCGCGCAAGCTCGTGCCCACCGCGACCGCAATGTCATGTTTGTCCCGATCATATCCATAGGTGCCCGCCACGCCGCAACACACCGCCTCGGAAAGCACGAGATCGAGGCCAGGGATCCGCCTCAAGAGCTCCACGGCGGGCAATCCCATGGCGTGGCCGCGCAACTGACACGGTCCATGGTAGAGCGCCCGTTGGGACAGGGCTTGAAAATCTCCCGCGAGCCTCTCAATCGCACCTTCGCGAAGGTATTCGCAAATGTCGACCACCGACCCTGCAACGAGATCTGCGTCCCCGTCGACCTTATCGAGCAAGGCAGCGTATTTGCTGCGCAACGTAAGGCTACAACTCGTCGAGGTGGCTAGGATTTTTCGCCCCTCTCCCGCGGCGGGGGCCAGGGCCGCTATGAGTTCGGACGCCCGCTCCTCGGCTGGCCCCCAGTCACCGCTGGACAGCATAGGCAGGCCGCAACAGGCGCCGCTTGGGGCCTCCACCCGGTACCCCAGATGATTCAGCACCTCCACCGCGGCCACACCGACCTGCGGATCATAGTGTTCCACCGCGCAGCCGGAAAAGTAGGCCAGAGTGTCGCCATCGGGCTGCCGCCGCCCGTCGAGCCATCGACGGAACGCACGGCCGTGAAACCTGGGCAGGGGTGCATCTCGATCAACGCCTATGAGCTGGTTGGCCAACCATCTCAGGGGGCCATTACCCAAAATGCGATTGGACAAGGACGGCCAAAGCCCGCCGAGCCGACCGATCAGATCCGGCCGGTTCAAGAGTCTTTGACGCAGTGGCAGGCCACCTTCAGTTCGAACCATGTCCGCTTTGGCAATAGTGATGATATCGGTGATGGCGACATCGTTCGGGCAAACGCTGGTGCACACCCCGCAGCCACTGCAAAGCGCGGGAGCAGCCTCCCTGACCTGTTCGATAATTCGGAAGCGCTGCGCCTGCGGCCCGGTGTACTTCGGCCCGGGGAAGCGGTCGGTCACCGCGGCGACCGGGCAATACACCTGGCAAATCCCGCATTTGGTGCAGCTGTCCATGGTGCGAATCGTGGCATCCCTGCCGCGTCGCACGGCCGGGCGCCCGCGAGAATTCGGTTGATGAAGCGTCATGTGCCGAACCGCCCGAGTACAAGGTCGATGCTCGCTCGCCATTCCGTCCACAGAGTTTGGCGCTCGTCGTCACCCATCGCGGGCTCATAGACCTGGGTTTCAAGTGTCATCGACTGCACGTCGTCGCGGGTCAGGCGCCCGGCCCCAATTCCCGCCAAGAGGGCTGCGCCGAGCGCCGTCATATCCGGCTCTTGCGAGACGACGACCGGCATATCAAGCAGATCCGCCTGCCGCTGCATGAGATAGGCATTACCGCTTGGGCCACCGTCGACCTTTACCTCTTGTAGGCTACCACCGAGCTTGTCGTTCAAGGCGTTGATCACCTCGGCGCAGCGAAAGGCGATACCGTCAAGCAATGCGCGAGCGATGTGACCTCGTTTGCTGTCGAGACCGAGGCCGGTAATCATGGCCCGCGCATCGGATTTCCAATGGGGTGCGGAGAGGCCGGCAAAGCAGGGCACAAACGCGACACCGCCGCTGTCCGCCACGCTAGCGGCCAGCGCCGCAGAGTCGGCCGCCGAAGGAAGCAAGCCGGCACCAACCGCCCAGTCGATGGCCGAGCCCACCGAGAAGACCCCTCCTTCGACCGTATAGTCCAACTGGCCGCCGACATCCCATGCGATGAAGACCAGGAGCCTGCCGTCCGGCTCCACTGGAGTAGCCCCGGTGTTGGTCTCGATGAAGGCCCCGGTCCCATAGGTCGCCTTGACGCTCGATTTGTCCCAGCAGCCCTGCGCGAACAAGGCGGCATGAGCATCCACGGCGTCCGCCGTAATACGAACGTGGTTCGCCGGAACATCTTCGTGCCGGACCCTGCCGAAATCGCCGCAGGTCGGCCGAATCTCGGGCACAGCCTCTTCGCTGAGGCCAAAGCCATTGAGCAGGTCCGTGTCCCAATGGACACCGCGAAGATCGAACAAAGCCATGCGCGAAGCGGTCGCCGCGTCGGTCGCATGGACCTCTCCATTCGTCAATTGGTAGATGACATAGGAATCGGTGCCGCCGAGAGCCAGCGTGCCCTGCTCAAGCTCTCGTTTCGCGTCCGGCTGGTTTTCAACCAACCATTTGAACTTGGAGGCGGAGAAATAGGGATCGAGTAGGATGCCGGTGCGTGCCCGCACGAGCCGATCCAGCCCCTCTTCTGCCAAAGCACTGCAAAGGCCGCTGGTTCGCCTGTCCTCCCAGGAGATCGCCGGCCCAATGGCCAAGCCGCTGCCCTTCGACCAAGCCATGCTGGTTTCGCCCTGATTGGCGATTCCTATCGCTTCCACATCATGCCACTTGAGACCGGCGTCCTCTAAAGCTGCCATGGCGGCGGCGATACTTGTCTGAACAAAGTCCTGGGGCTCGTGTTCCACCCAGCCGACCTGCGGTGTCCGCTTGGGCATGCGAACCGACCCGGCGCCTCGTTTTCCCCGTTCCGGGTCGTAGACCAAGGCCGTCGTCGTCGAGCCACCGTGATCGATGCCGAGAAAGACACCGGCCTCCATTTTCATCCCTCCATGTAAGCGCAGGCTTCTTCCGCTGCGGCCCAACCTGATGCGATGGCCACGCCTTCGACCGAGGACTCCTTGGGTGGATTCCAATGGCCCAGTGTGCGGCCGGTCACGAACACATTCTCATAAGCGAGTTCGCCACCGGCCAAGGGTCGCAGTCGACCGTCGGTTTCAATTCCGGCTTCATGCAGCGCGTCCAAAGCTTGCTCCGGATTGTCAGCCTCCAGGGGATGGCTTTGCGCGACTTCAAGGCCGAACAGAGGGTCGCGCGCCAGCCCATGAGAATCGATCTCAAGACCGCCCATGAGGACCCCACCCGTGGCGATGACGAACGTCTCGGCCTCAAACCGGCGACCGCTCTCGTCCAAGACCGCCTCGCAGCGTCCATTGCGTGCTAGTGCCCCAATGGCCTTCGCTCCCAAGTGCAGCAACGCACCGTGTTTTTGAACTCGCATGGTGAGGCGGCGGTTCAGCCGCATCCCCGGAATACTTGGCGGAAGCGTGGGAATCTCGCGGCAAGGCAGGCCGAGAGCCTGTTCGGCTGCCGCCATAATCTCACCATGTCGATCGAGACCCAGAACGGCCGGGAAGAGTGCGCAGGTGCAATCCTCGGGAAGGCGATCACGGAGTGATCGGAAATAAGCGCTCGGATCACCGTGTGAATCGAAGTAACTGGCAAGACGCATACTGTCCGGGCTGCCGCAGGGATCCTCGAGCCGCAAGAGGTGGGCGTCGATTTGTCGGCGCCGCAACTCAGTAACCGTGACGCCCGAGGGAAAATCCCTGTGTCCTTCAAAACATAAAACCGCGACAGTCCTGCCCTCCAGATCCACGAAGAGGGCCTGGTAAAGGCTTGCGGCAAACACAGGAACGGCTTGGCCGGCCGATGATACGGCCAACATGTTTCTGCCGTTCGATCTGAATTCAAAGCCCAGGTCCTTGCTCAAATCGAAGAAATCCCTCATGGCCGCGCGCACGCGGGCCTTTCCCAGAAGGCGGAGTGGATGGCGCTCATCTAGGGCATCAACCGCCTCATAGGGATCCCGCACCACTGCCTCACCGGTCCCCGGCTCATAGCCGAGCAGATGGAGGCCGTCGGGCGCATAGTGGAGCGAACCCCCACCGGCCGCGATGATTCGTACGCTTCTTCCCTGCTTGAGCAAACGCAGTGCGGCCACAAGACCGTCGAGTTCGCAGCCGAGAATCAAGGCGTCGGTTTTCATCGCCGATCCTCGCTCGGGAGAATCTCGGGACGCAGGCGAATGCCCATTACTTCGCGGAACACCAAGTCACTGAGAAGCACCTGACGTGCCTGATCACCCCAGGCCGTTCGGGTCATTCCTTTGAGCCTCTCGCTCCAGAAGCGAGCGAGGGCCTCCTCGGCGGGGAAGCTGGGATCAGCCTCCGCCAACAGCCCGGCTACGCGCCCGGCACAGAACGTCCCCTGACAGGGCCCGAAGCCAATCCGCAAGCGACGGCGCAGGTCATGGAGCCCGTGGCCACCCTCGGCTATGAGCGCGGCCAGCTCAGACCGGCTGACGGCCTCGCATTCGCAGATCCCGGAGTCTCGCTGGTTCTGGGTCTCATTGGACTCGAAACTCCCGGCCGGACGCCAATGGGAGGCTGGGTGGCGGGATGCTGGACCATGGCCTGCCAAGGGAGTCGTCGCCGTGCGGCAAGGTGTATCGATCCGGAAGTAACGACAGACCTGATTGCCCAAATCCTCCGCCATAGCCCGATGTGTCGTCAGCGATCCGCCGCATAGAGTGAAGAATCCCGACAATCCCAGCGGACCGTGGTCAATCACCTCGTGCCGCCTTGGTAGCGGTGTTTCTTGCGGCCAGTCCGCCGGTTTGATGAGAGGGCGTACGCCTGCCCAGGCGCGGAAGGCTCTGTACGATCTGAGATTCGGGATCATCGCCTCGCCGTTGTCTAACAGCGCCTGGACCTCTTCCGGCTTGACCCTCGTGGTGTCCGGGTCATCAACCACTTCCGATGTCGTGCCGAATAGGCTCACCGTGCCGGTCGGGACCATAATGTCGTAGCTGGTTGGCGGGCGGCAGCGATTGATTGCCCTGCGAACCAAACGGTGCGCGAACACCAGGATCGACCCCTTGGTGAGCTCGAGACCGACAACTTGATCCGCCAAGAACGCAACACGTGCCGCCCATGGCCCAGCGGTATTGATAACGCCGTCCACCTCGAGCGTCCGTTCACCGTCCTTTCCAGCCACCCGGACCGCGCGAATTTGCCCTCCAGCTACATCGAAGCCTCTTACCTGGTGGCGTGTCAAAATCTCGCCCCCGAGGGCCCGCGCATCGTCGATGAGCGCATTGACCAGCCCCCAGGGATTGATGGTCGCATCGGGCACCGCGAAGGCGCGCTGGATCGCTGGCGTGAGGTGCGGCTCGTCTCGCCTCACAGTATCGGGATCCAGTTCTTCAACGGGAATTCTGGCCGTCTCGCAGCCGGCCTTGAAGGTATCGGCGAAGGCTGGTGGATCCTCTTGCAGGGAGACGAAGAGGCCACCGGTCGGCTCGACCACATGAGGCACGAGGCCGGCCACGATCTGCCGCTCGCGCATGCATTCGGCGGCATAGTCCGTATCGCTGACCGCATATCGCCCGCCGCTCTGCAGCATGCCGTGGAAGCGGCTGCTGGTGCCCGAGCCCAGATCTCCAAATTCGACCAAAGTCACGCGAAAACCGCGCAACAGAAGATCGCGCGCCACCGCGCAACCGGTCGCGCCGCCGCCAATGACGGCAACCCGTGGAGCGGAGACCCGCCGTGGTGCGCTCGTATTAGGCCCTTGCGACGACATCCAGCCCGAGCTCCTTCCTTCGCCGCTCTGCCCAGGCATTGATCAGGCGATCGGCGGTAATGGCGATGAAGGCAACGCAGATGCCGGCCGTGAGGCCACGGCCAGGGTCTACCTTCGAGAGGGCGATCAGCGTTTCCTGGCCTAGATCTCGTGTGCCGACCAGGGCGGTGATGACGAGCATGCTGAGGCCCATCATCAGGGTCTGGTTGACACCGAGCATGATGTCCGGCAGGGCCAAGGGAAGCTCGACAGATTTCAGCAGCTGTCCGCGCGTGCAACCGACGGAGCGGGCCGCCTCGACAACGTGAGCGGGAACCTGGCGGATGCCATGATCGGTATAACGAATGGCAGGAACGACGGCGTAAAGCACCACGGCGATCATGGCGGAGAAGTCGCCGACGCTGAAAAGCATGATGACGGGGATCAGATAGACGAACGCGGGTAGGGTTTGCAGTGTGTCGATAACAACCTGAACCACCCTGTGGACCCGGTCGTTCCGAGCTGCAAGAACGCCAATCGGCACGCCGATGAGACAGGACAGAAATACACAGATCCCGACCAGGTAGGCCGAGATCATGGCCTTCTCCCACAAGCCCACTATGGCGATGAAGGCAATCAATGCGCCGGTCACCAGTGCGAGACGCATCCCACCCAAATGAAAGCCAAGAGCGGCGATCGTGAGCACGACACCCAGCCAAGGCAGAGACAGCATGAAGCTCTTGAAGGGCTTAAGAAGGTAGATGAAGAAGGCGTCCCGGACGGCACGGATGTAATCGTAGAGGTTGATGTTGATCCAATCGATGATCGAGTCCCAGAAGCGGCCGGTGGTGACAGTCCAGTCGGCTGGAACCGCGGCAAACGGCGAATACCAGATACCGGCGATCGTCGTGATAATTGCAATCCCCAGGGCCAAGATCAAAGCTCTATAGCGAACATGGAATGGCTGGTAGCGCGCCTGGTGCATTGGCCGGCGGGCCGCAAAGCTCTGGCTCACTCTGTCGAGTACGATGGCGACCAGTGTGATCGCAATTCCGGCTTCCGCACCTTGGCCGATACGCAGGGCCTTTAACGCCTGCCAGACGTCGAACCCGAGCCCGCCAGCACCGATCATCGAGGCGATGATGACCATGTTGAGAGCCAGCATTATGACTTGGTTGACGCCGACCATCAGGTGCGGCCGGATCGACGGCACCATAACCTGCCAGGTCAGTTGCAGGCGTGAACATCCAGCCATTCGGCCGAACTCGACAACTTCCTCGCTGACTTGGAACAAGGCCACCTTGGTCACCCGTGCCATCGGCGGCATGGCGTAGATCAAGGTCACCACCAGCGCCGCTGCGGGGCCGTAGCCGAACAACATGAGAGCCGGAACCAGATAGGCGAACACCGGCATGGTCTGCATGAAGTCGAACACTGGCGTCAAAATTCGATCGACGAATTTCCAACGGTGCGCAGCCACGCCGAGCAACACACCCACGACGATGCCTATGACCACGACGACGATGATCGATGCGAAGGTCAGCATGGCGCTGTCCCACAGGCCCAGGAAAGCGACATAAAGGAACGATGCGGCAATGAAGAGCGTGAGGCGCTTGTCCTTCAGCGCCACGCCCATGGAGACGAAGATAGCGATCACCGCGATCCATGATAGAGGCGGAATCCGAACTGCCGCCTCGCCCTCGCCGGCGATCGTGAAACCGGTCACCAGAAGGCCCTTGAGAAACAGGGTTGGCGCATCCAGCAATGCACCAAACGTGCGAGTCATCTGTTTGAAGGTGAACAAGCCGAAGTCAGCGTCGTTGAGGAGCCACTTCATCGCCTGGCTGATGGCCGTATCGACGCGGACTTCCCAGGACGCCGGGTAGACCGCCGCCCAGGGCAGAGCCTCGCCAAACACCGCCAGCACGGCCGTTAAGATGACCGCAAGCAGGAGCAACGCGAAGCTTGGCCTTAGACGACCGAAGACGGGTGCATAAGCAACAGCGATTGAGGTCATGTTTCGCCGCGCGCGCCAGGACGGGCCCCGGCATCTCGGTGTGTTCGCCCTCCCAATGGGCAAGCAAAGGGTGCGACCGGCAAATATCGAACCGGCCGCCACCCCTGGTGTGCAGTCGTCGTTGCTAGGCTAGCTTACTCGAGCCAGGCCTTCCATCTGCTCTCATTGTCGGCGATCCATTGCTTCGCCACCTCTTGGGTGGGGACGCCGTCAACGTCGCTCTTGTAGACCATTTCACCCATTTCCTTGGCGTCCAGCTGAAACTTGCGCCAAACGTCATAGGCTTTGGGCCAAATCGATTCACCTCCTGCCCAAGCGCTCTTCCACATGAAGCCTTGTGGTCGCCCGCAATCGTAAGCCAGATTCGCATTGGGCCCCCAGGAAGGGTCCTCATAACAAGCGTCGTCATATTCCGGCCATTCGACGAACTCGCCCTCATATAACGCCGGAAGCCAAAACGGCTCCCAGGTCCAGCCGACGATCGGCTGCTTGCGCTTGATCGAGGCAACGAATTCGGCCGTCAACGCCCCGTCGCTGCCGGCGTGGATGACCTCGAAGGGCAAATCCAAGGATTCGACCCGTTCCGCGTCGTGGCCGCCCCACTCGATTGGCCCGCTCAGGAAGCGACCCTTCGGCGAGGTCTCCGCCACGGACAGAGCTTCAGCACAACCAGGCTCCTGCAACGCCTGCCAATCTGGCAGTCCCGGGCACACCTCTTTCACATAGAGCGGGTACCACCAATCCTCGTTCACCGCGATCCCCATGTTGCCCATATTGAGGACTTCGCCACTGTCCCAAGCATCCGCCATCGCAGCCTTCGCGGTGGTGTCCCAGCCTGGCGAACCGATATGCAAATCGCCCGCCTTCAGGCCAGCAAATTGGCCGAGATAGTCGGCGGGCGTGTAGTCCACGTTGTATCCCAGCTCTTCGATCAGACCGCCGTAAATGTACATGATGATGTTGTCGCCCGAGTAGCCCATGATTACCACTTTGATGGCGTCCTTGGACTCCGGGACATCGGCTTTCGCCGGCTGCGGTTGCCCCGCAACGGCAAGCATGCCCGCGATCGCCAAGCCGGCGATTCCGTAGCTTATCGTTCTTAGCATGACACCTCCCTGAATTTCACTCGGCCACGCGATTGCTGTGTGGCCCAACGACGTATTTCAATCGAACCCGCAGAAACATTACGACTGGAATCAACCATAAGCAATCATATTTTGATTGTTTTTGATTGTTTTGAAGCCTATGTATGAACGATTCGCCATGGATACCGCGTATGACCGACCGCATTCATAACCCCGCTGCCCGACGGCTCGCGATTCAAGGCGAGTTGATGTCGAAGGGGGTGGTCTCCGTTGAAGTTCTATCAAAACGTCTGGGCGTCTCGGTTGCGACGATCCGCCGCGATCTGAGCCTGCTTGAGGACGAAGGCCATATGCGCCGAACACATGGCGGAGCCGTCATCGCGGCGCCGCGTGGCGCGGATCAAGATTTCGCCCTGCGTGAACAAGTGGACCCAGAGGCCAAACGCACGATTGCGCTTCATGCGGTCCGCCTGATAGAACCGGATTCTACCTTGTTCATGAACGACGGCTCGACGATCCTCGCCTTGGCTCGCGAAATTGTAGCGCAACGAGTCAAGCTCATGGTCGTGACCCCAGGGGTCAACGTCGCGACCTTCCTTTCCGAATGCCCTACTGTCTCCACCTATCTTCTCGGCGGCCATCTCCGGCACCGGACCCTCGGGACGTCCGGTGCCTTTGCTGAACGCATGCTCGATGCCTTCAATGCCGACACAGCATTCATTGCAGCGGAGGGCTTTGGCCCCGAGTTCGGCTTGACCTACTCCTACGAAACCGATGCGACCCTGGCGCGCCTGATGAGCGAGCGAGCGTCGAGGACCGTTATCCTAGCGACGGCGCGAAAGCTGAATCAGCGCGACCGGATCACGGCCCTTCCTGCCAGCGCCGTCGACATCCTGATCACCGACAGCGACGCACCCGATACCCTCGATGCCTATCAGGATGCCGGCGTTGAAGTCATCACCGCCCAGCCGCGCGATGATGAAGGCCTTCTAGCGGTCGGCCGGATCTAATGACAATGACGAACAGTCTAGCAGGAACAGCGCAAGCAGTCCCGGAGGCGTCATTGAGGTCGGCCGGCATTTTCGGGTGCACCGAGGAGTCATGCGGTCGAACACAAACTTTCCACTCTACGTTCGACGCAAATACGAAATGAGCTTCCCCGACGACCGCAGCATTCGGCTTGAAAATGTTGACGTAGTGTTGACACAAAAAATCCCTGAAAAAGCAGGCGTTTTTAAGTCATTGATATGTGATGCATCGCTGCCTGACGAGGTCGGGTAGTGGCGGCACGTGTGTGGCGGCGGGAACCTTGAGGCGGTCTCCAAGTAGTCCCAGTAGGAGAGGCCGAGTTTGCGGCAGGTCTTCATGAGACCGAGGAAGGTGTCGCGGCATTGCTTTCCGGCCTCGGACGCGGATCCCGTCAGAGACTTTTCGCCGGGTGACGCAGGCGCGGATGTCGGTTTCGGACCCGCTGGTGTGAAGTGGCGCCTCGCGGCGATCGAGGACCACCAGCAGTTCAGCCTTGTTGGCGTGGATGCGAGCCAGCAAACGATCCAAGGTGGCGAAGCCGATTTTGGTGGTGAAGAGGGCGTCGAAGCGCCGGCTCAATTCCCGTCGCCGCTTCGGGTCCGGATTTTCCCGATTGGCTTATACCAAAGGGTGATAATAATGACTCATAGGGACGGCCTTTCAGAGCTTTCGGTTAGGAGCCGGTATTGCCGTGATGTGGGGCATCGCAAGATGCTGGCGACGCGGCCCGAAAGCTCTGAAAGGCCGCCGTTCCGGTCGCTTCTGGGACCTGTCGGAGGGCGTCGGCAAGCCTTGACGATGGCCCCGCATCGCCTGCAGCTTGCTTCCTACCCGACAGGTCCCAGAAGCGATCCCTATGGGTCATTATTATCACCCTTTGGTATTAGGTCAGCGTAGAGCCACCAGAGCCGCGCGCGGATTCTTTCCTTTTTCCGGCGTTGGCGTTGCGAGAAGGCGTCCAGTTTGTGGATCAGCCGTTCCGCGTCAGGAAACAGCTCTACGTAAATGTTGGGAAATCCCTTGGTAGTCCGGAGCCATCCACAGACGGCTTATGAAATTCAGATCCCGTCGATGATCGCCTTACGCCGTTTTTGGTACTCTTCCTTCGTGATGGTCCCGTTGGCAGCCAACTTATCCAGAGTGTCGAGTCGATCCTGCACCGAGGACTCGGAACTTGGGGCCGCTGCCGCTGGCGCCGGAGCAGCGGCTGGCTGCTGGCTGTAGGCTTGGTATTCGGCCGCTTCTGTTCGCCGCTCGGAACGGTGCGCCATATTGGTTAGGACATGGCCGCCGATGAGCCCCCCGAGGAAGGCCGCACCTTTGCCAGCATGGCCAGATCGGGGGAAAGTAACGAGCAGACCGGCGGTTAGCAACACGACGGCAAATCCAGTCACCGCAGCCGTGAGAGGTTTATGCGTTCGCTTCATGATTTTTCTCCCTGGTTCAAGCCTTGCATCGGTTGAACACGCCCCTATTGACCTGTTCACCCAATAATCCCACGGCTTCGAACTGATCTGGTTCTAGGTTGAACGGCACGATACGAATACGAAAGGCATAGTACTCGCCTTCGAACGCTTTCAATTCCGCCGCTTCCTTGCGGTCATCATGGAAGAATGCCGGTGAGGCCACGACGTGGACGACCAAAATATCGTCGTTGATCTCCCAGAAACCTGCAGCTTCCAGTTTCTCAGCGCGTATGCCTTCGACAGCGCCACTATCTCGAAAAATGACAAACTCGGAACTAGGATCGGAGCAATCTGTTCCGTCGATCACCCACTTACCTAGCAGATATCCGTCGGTCAACTCCGACGACCATGCCTGAAAACTAAGGCCCAAAACAGTGATGAACGAAACCGCTAAGAGAAAGGTTTTTCTTGCGACCATGCCTTGAACTCCGTTTCGAAGCGTCCGTCCGTATCACCACGAGATAGTTTGGTCTCAAAGTGCAGGACGAAACGTTGGTTGGCCCGCCGATTGTGGTTGCTCTCGATCTCGGCGCCTTCCGACCATGCAGTTATTGGAGGATAGTTAGGCTTCCATTTGCATCCATTTGTCGAAAGGCTTTGACCAAAACTCCCAGTGATAGCACTGCAACCGCTATGCCAGCTGGACGAGCGGAAGTTGCGATCTCATTGAGATCTCTCCCCCCTGTCCTTGCGGCGCTCGCCGAAGCGCAGGCAGATAGATCCGGCGCAAAGCCTGTTCCCGGTCCGGCCGGTCGGCCGACCCGGTTTTACAGACCTCAGGTGCGTTCAACTGAGCAGCTAGTCGGTGAGCTTGATCTTGACACCGCCTGGAGCGGGCGGCGACAGGCGAACGCCCTCCGTCGAAGACTCGCCATGTATGTAAACACAGTTCGAGGCGTTTTTGGCAATGATCCCACCCTTGGGGCCCTTAACCAGCGCGCTTTCCGATGAGGAGCCATAGTAAATGCCTTCGAAATCCTTGACCTCGTTGAGGTTATAAACTGTTCCCTTCAGGTGGGTTTCCCCAAAGCCCGTCTCGATCAGCTTTCCACCAATGACACTAAATTTGTGTGTCTCGCCGTTGTCCAGGGTCAGAACGCCGTCTCCCCAGTGCACGCTGGCGATGAATCCGACGCTCTCCACATGCGCCGTGAAGGTGCCGGCCTGGACCAGGTTGTTGGGATTACACTTCTCCGCAGCCTGCGCCGCACTGCTGGCCAGGAAAATTGCTGCGGCCATAGCTGCCGTTTTCACAATGTCTACTCTCATTTGAGTTCTCCCATTTCGATGAAGGTCCGCCTTTTTGAAAGCAAACCATAAGCCCGGATAGTCCGGTACTGACCGAGAGCTATTGAATGGATTGTGGAAACCTCTTCCTGTCAATCCATCCGGCAGCTTCCCTATTTCACCGGTGTAACCCCAGGAACCTCATACTGGCCGTTCAGCACTTCGATATTCGGCAGATACATGCGGCATCAGCGTGTAGAACGGTGCCTTCGGCGCTGGCAGCCAGTTCGCTTCCTTGTCCTTGTCCTGTCCTTGTCCTTAATCCGGCGGTGGCCGTCAAGCTCGAAGGTGCTGTCATCTATGGACGCCCCCCTGATCGCAAGTGGTTGTGTATCGAGGCGTGAACGGAAGCAAACTTCTGCAGGGTCTTGATGTCCCTGAACCCAGCCATCGCGCCCTCTCGTCGTCGGAACGGTTGATGTGAGTTCTCGGCCCGATTGTTGAGCCACTTTTTCATGGGCAGGTCGTCTTTCGCGATGCTGTCGATGTTAGGCGTCTGATACCCCATCATGCCGTGGCTGCAGGCACTGACGTTGCTGACTCCGATGTCATCGCCCATGATGAAGAGGATGTTGGGTTTCTTGTCCTGCGCGTAGGCTGCACTGGCCGATAAGCCAAGCCCAACAAGCCCAAACAACAACAGCACAACGATAGACCCTGGTCCGATTCGCTATTGTCATTTGTCTCATGGTTTTCCCTCTCGGCTAAATCGATGCATCGTTTGCTGGCGTGGTCTCGATATCGGCCGGGTGGACTCTTATTCGGAGCACCGCCGCCACAGATCCCAATCGCGATTTCCCGGCCCGACACTCTCAGAATTGCCACTTCAGCTCGGGGAATAGGAACGTGAGGTTGACCTTGAAGCCCCAATCGGGAGATCCCGCACCCGCGTGATCTATGGTGTAGAAGGGTTGGACGAAAGTATTTATTGGCTGCTCGCCGACCTTCAACACCTTGCCAACCCGTACGTTCAAGGGGATGTCGGCGTGGCCGTCGCGCTTCCAATCGAAGGTGAATGGAAGATCGCCCCATCCCGCGTACCAGCCCTCCGAGAAGTGGTGGACCGCCAGCGGTTGGAAGAAGAGCATGTTGACGTCCTCCTCGCCGCTCCGCGACGAGGCAAAGGACGTCTGATTCCAGCCGAGCACACCCAGAGTCCACTTCTCGACACTATTGTTGACCACGGCCACAACGGGTCCAGCCTGCCATTTGCTTGCGCCGGTCCGCTTGTCCGTTGCGGTTGGAAAGGTCAGGGCCGGGCCGACGCCCCATTTTCCCCATGTCTCACTCTTGAGGAACGGGGCGATGACGGACAGATCGCCCAAGTCGGTCGTATCACTGCTGATAGTCTGTCCTGTGTCCTTCGACTCGAAATCCGGCGTGGTCACGATCGGTAGCGTCGGTCAAATGACGAGGTCGAGAGGAAAATTCTCACTTTTACCAATCGGGATGACCGGCTGAATAATGAATGTGTTGGCGTAACCGTTCGCTTTCAAACCGTCGGCATCGTTGCTGCTCGGCACGAAGATATTCTGCAGCTGCAACTGGGTGAGGATGGCAGTGGGGTCCGTCGCTTGCTTGGCGAGGTCTGCGTGCGAGGTGGCGGTCGACGATTGATCCGGCGTGGCGGCTGCCAAGTCGCCTGGGCCCGCTTGCTTGGCGTCTTCTGCATGGACGCCGGGGCCCAGCACGCCCAGGGCAATGCTCAACAGCAGGACGGTTGCGGTGCGTGTGAGATTACGTCTCTCAAGTCGACTTCGCTCCAACATTAGGATCCCCATTCCTTCACAGCCAAACGTACCACCGCGCGGCAAGACCTAAGACCTACTGGTCCACGCGCTTCTTGATGTCGTCCCAAAGCGCGCCGGTGGCAGCACCCGCCGCCCCACCGATGGCAGCACCGGTCGCCGGGCTCCCCGCCATGGCCCCGATGATGGCGCCGCCCGCCGCCCCGATGGCGCCGCCCGACAGGGCCTGCTGTTCCTGTTGCGACATGCCCGAGCAGCCCGCGAGGGTCACCATCGCCAGACCCACGATCCACGGCGTAAAGCGTTTCTTCTCTTCACTCCCCGACGACGGTCAAAGCGCGGGAAGGACGACCGT
>PVMK01118767.1_pt1 | contig 18460 bp, 21 predicted proteins | sample 1853481 | NCBI WGS metagenome assembly PVMK01 (sample SAMN08533507, study PRJNA380276) | Marine sediment metagenome, whole genome shotgun sequencing project. | reverse complement strand
ATGCTCCAGTGAAAATCATTCACTCACAAATAATGACTCACCGTATTCCACAGGCTGACCATTCTCTATCAAGATTGCCTTGATAGTACCCTCCTGATCGGATTCAATTTCGTTTAGGAGTTTCATCGCTTCAATGATGCACAAGGTGTCGCCCACCTTAACTGTTTGCCCCACCTCCACAAATGGGTCGCTACCAGGAGCAGATGTACGATAGAACGTTCCAACCATAGGTGCCTTCACTACATGACCCGTTGGTAGCTCCTCGACGGCTTCCGTTGTAACTATTGGTGCATTGGCGGCGGTTGTGGCAGATGCCACGGATGGCGGCACAGCAGCATAAATCGGTGTTTCAGCTCCAGACCTGCAAATACGAACCTTTTCCTCTCCTTCGGTAATCTCCAATTCAGCGATGCCCGACTCTTGAACCAAATCAATTAGTTTTTTAAGTTTCCTCAGATCCATAATAGCCCTCCCAGGGCAATATCCCATTTAAGGCACTTTTATAAATAGTAAAATTTTGGATGACTATTGATACGGCTTTCGTATTTGCCCCATTTTGTAGCAATACTGTTTTACCTAGAATCGTGGGCATTAAAGACATCTTATATTTTAAATATGCTTAAAATAGCCGCTCAATAATCGCGCTATATAGCACTCTAATTAACGAGTATTAAGCGCATACTCTAGCGCCAGAAGATAACCCTTAGCACCCAAACCGCTGATAACACCTAATGCAAGATCAGAAAAATACGATTCACGGCGAAAATTTTCACGAGCAAAAATATTGGAAAGATGAACTTCGATAAATGGCATCCGTGCTGCCGCTAAAGCGTCGCGCAAAGCAAGGCTAGTGTGCGTATATGCAGCCGGATTAATGATAATAAAATCAATTTTATCCCCTATTGCCTGATGGATACGGCTTATTAACTCAGCCTCGCTATTGCTCTGAAAATTAACCAGATTTGCGCCTGAATCTTTCGCTAATTTACTTAAACTCCTGTTAATTTCATCTAACGTGTCACTACCATAGACTTCTGGTTCACGACTACCCAGAAGGTTTAAGTTAGGACCATGAAGAACTAGAATATTTTTTGCTTGCACGGCTTTTGTCATCATGTATTGAGTTTGCCGTAATTTTGTAGGAATGTCTACACGTTTGGCGATGTTAACCGAAATTAACTGAAAATATAGCAAAAACGTACCTTATAATAAATACCCAGCTGTATTCCAAACCTCTATAATCTTTGGGTTTCATATCCTTTCTGGCTGTTGTAGCTCAGTTGGTAGAGCAACTGATTCGTAATCAGTAGGTCAGAGGTTCGACTCCTCTCAACAGCACCATTAAATAAAGGAGTTACAGGCATTAGCTTGTAACTCCTTTTTCTTATTTGTGAAATGTAACCAGTTTGTAACTGTATTTACTCAATGGTAAAAGGTTTCTTTTGTTCATTTTCCATGCTCATAGATTTAAATTTGTACAATTCAAAGGCAGGGCGGGCATGCCTAGGATGGAACTGACTCACCCCCTATCAATGTAGTACCTACCCCTTTTTTCTTTTCCAGTTTTGGCGAAAAAATTTTCCGCTTGTGATTTGCAACTATCAGGTATTTTTAATATCCTTTTGTCTCTGATGTTTATTTTGTAGGGAAATTAAATGAGGAAATCTAACAACGTCGTTCTGATCACGGCGCTGGCGTTTATTCTTTTCGGGCCGGCCGTCACCTATTCAAAGCAAGACCGATTCTACCTTCCACAGTCGGTCCAGCCGTTTAAGGGTAAGGTCGATACGCCCATCGGCATACTGGAATTTAACAACCAGTATCCGAGCAAGGCCTCCATGAAGATACTGCTAAATAGTATCGACTTCCATGGTGCCACTCAGGCGTACTTGTGGGGAATCCCGATCGCATCTTTTGCGAACCTTCAATACTTCCTTCAGCAGAAATTTGGCTTTGACCAATGCGAGTTGTTGGAAACGAAGACTCTAGCCGATAAACTCGGTATCCTCACCGCAAACGCGACGACACCCTACATCTTCTGTACACCAAATCTCACCAAGACTGGACCGATGGTGGTTGAAGTGCCTGCAGGGTCTACAGCAGGGATGGTCGACGATTTCTGGCAACGACCGATCACAGATATTGGTCTGCCCGGACCTGACAAGGGAAAAGGTGCCAAGTATTTGATCACGCCGCCGGGCTACAAAGGCAAAAAGCCAGATGGCTACAAAGTCTTTGAGTCGCCTACAAATAATATCTTTCTGGCAATCCGTATCATTGAGCCAGATCCAAAAAAATACAATGCACTGAAAACTGGTTTCCGCGCCTATCCTTATAAAGACCGTGCCAACGCAAAGAAAAGTGTTTATAAAAATCCGCCAGGAAAATATTTCTTCGGACCGCCACGCGGCATGGCATTCTGGGAGCGACTTCACGAAATCCTGAACCGGGAAGTCGTCGCAGAACGGGATCGTTTCTTCATGGCGATGCTAAAGCGCGTTGGTATAGAAAAGGGCAAACCGTTCAATCCCGATCCGCGCCAGAAGAAGCTTCTCGAAGAAGCGGCGCTTGTTGGCGAAGCGATGGCCAAAGCCAACGACCTGGCAAAACGTTCAACTAAACCTTATTGGAAGGGGGCAAACTGGAAGATTGCCCTTGGCCTTGACCCAACGCAACGGCAGAAGAACTACGACGAGCTCGATGAACGTGCGGAATGGATGTACGAAGCCGTCACGACCTCAGCCGGAATGGTCACAACTAAACCGGGGGTCGGTTCCATCTATCTCGCATCTTACGCGGACAAGGACGGGGATTGGTTAGAAGGTGGCAAGTCGTATACCCTGCATATGCCCGCGAACCCGCCGGCCAAGCAGTTCTGGTCCGTCGCCGTCTACAGTTGGGACACCCGTACGTTGATCGATAATAAGCAGAAAAAAGCAGCCCTGTCTTCACGCCAAGACCTCGTGAAAAATAAAGATGGCTCAGTGAATCTCTACTTCGGCCCGAAGGCTCCAAAAGGTAAAGAGAAGAACTGGGTCCAGACCATTCCGGGTCAAGGCTGGTGGGTCTATCTGCGCTTTTATGCACCGACCAAAGCCTATTTCGACAAGAGTTGGACCATGGACGACTTTAAAAAGGCGAACTAAGCCTGGCGAGGCATTCGTAACAAGGGAAAAAACATGAAAACACCAAATCTTACAAAGAACATTCTGGCAATCATGGCTGCGATGGTGCTCTTTACTTCGTCCGTGGTGGCCGACGTCAAGGACCGCATGGTCGAGCGCCGGGCAATCGAGGCTGCAGTTTGGGGCATGCCGATCGTCAATTTCCAGGCCATGCGCGATGGTATGAAGCAAGACGCAGGCGTTGGTTTCAACGATGTTGCCTACAATTCCAAAGTCCAGACATGGCGGCTGAAGACGACCACGAATAACAACACGACGCCGTATATCTTCATCTTCTGGAACGTTAAAAACGGCCCCGTCGTAATTGATGTGCCGGCGTCAAGTAAGGACGTGGCCCTGTTTGGCACCTTGATGGACGCCTGGCAACGCCCCCTCGAAGACGTAGGAGCGAAGGGTAAAGACCAGGGGCGCGGCGCAAAGTACCTGATGGTACCACCCGGATACCAAGGACCATATCCTCAAGGATACACCACTCTGCCGCAGCAGACCTTTAACGGCTATACGCTGATGCGCCCTATCATTGCCGATGCCTCCGATGAGAACCTCAAGAAGGCGGCCGCCTTCGTGAAGACGATCAAGGTCTATCCCTATGCGCGGACCAACAACCCACCCAAGACCAAGTTTATCGACATCTACGATAAAGATATTGACGGCATCGCGAAATTTGACTCGAGTTTTTATGAGCGCCTAAATAAGATAGTTCAGGAAGAACCGATCGAGTCGAAAGATCTGGCGATGATGGGTTTACTCAAGGCAATTGGTATCGAGAAGGGAGTACCTTACGCGCCGGATTCCAAGCGCAAGAAGATTCTCGATGCTGCCGCTACGAAAGCACATGAGTACCTACTCGACCAATACGTCAACGGCATCAATCCTCCGTATTATTCTGACCGCAAATGGTCAAACGCCGCTCCTCCGGGGGCTGTTCCGTCGGGGTTGACCTGGGAATTTCCGGGCTATCTCGATGTTGATGGCCGAGGTGCGGGGTACTATGCCTTCTACACCAGCGTAAAGCACTTTGGTGCGGCCACCTGGTATCTGATGGCGGCTAAGGACAAGAACGGAAAATTCCTCGATGGTGGCAAAAACTACAAAATGACGCTGCCGAAAGATGTACCTGTCGAGCACTTCTGGTCGGTCATTGCCTATAACTCTGCAGATGCAACCTGGTTCGAAAACCAGCCTAAAGCAGGCGTTGCTTCTTCAGACGCAGGTGTCAAAACTAATACCGATGGTACGATCGATATCTTCTTTGGGCCCAAAGCTCCGTCAGGGAAGAAAGCAAACTGGGTGCCGACGATCCCAAATAAAAACTACTGGTTGTACTTTCGGTTTTATGGACCAAAGCCGGCCGTCTTCACCAAGAGCTGGAAACTCCCCGACTTACAGAAAGTGAAATGAGAGCAAATACGCTCCATTAATGATACAATTTTATCAGTTTTAAAACGCAAGTCTGAATAAATTATACGTCCTATTAACTCGATCATTCTTCACAATCGTATTGACGGCGAAAAGAAATATCGACACGATATTTAATAATAAGTAAAGGGAGATAACGATATGTTTACCATCAAAAATCGCGTTTGGATAATGACATTGCTACTTGCGTCTGTCGTGGCAGTAACATTTACTGCTCCTGCACAAGCTGCGAAATCGAAAAAACCCAATATTCTCGTGATCTGGGGCGATGATATCGGTATTACGAATATCAGTGCATATAGCCACGGGATGATGGGCTATAAAACGCCCAATATCGACCGTATTGCCAATGAAGGTGCTCTGTTCACAGACTACTACGCTGAACAGAGCTGTACGGCTGGTCGGGCGAATTTTGTCACCGGCCAGATTCCGTTTCGCACCGGGTTGACCAAAGTTGGTTTGCCGGGCGCGAAGAAGGGCCTAAGCGACAAGGACCCGACCATCGCCGAGTTGCTGAAAAACCACGGCTATGCCACCGGACAATTCGGCAAGAACCACCTGGGTGACCGCAACGAGTATCTGCCCACGGTGCATGGTTTCGACGAGTACTCCGGCGTTCTTTACCACCTGAACGCCCTGGAAGAACCGGAGAATTTTGACTACCCGAAGAATCCTGAGTTTCGAGAAAAGTTTGGACCGCGCAATGTACTCCACACGTGGGCCACCGATAAGTTTGACAAAACGGATCATCCGCGCTGGGGTGTAGTCGGGAAGCAGAAGATCAAGGACGACGGCGCGCTGACCAAGAAGCGCATGGAAACGTATGACCAGGAAACCCTCGACTATTCCCTCAAATTCATCGACAAGGCCGTCAAAGACGACAAGCCCTTCTTCGTCTGGCATAACGCCACTCGCATGCATGTCTTCACGCACTTGTCCAAGAAGTACCAGGACATGGTTCCGGAGAAGGGGCTTTACGGTGCCGGCATGACCGAGTTCGATGATGATATCGGCGTCCTGTTGAAGAAACTCGACAATCTCGGTATTGCCGAAAATACCATCGTCATCATCTCGACCGACAACGGCGCCGAGGTGTTCACTTGGCCGGACGGGGGTAGCACACCTTTTCGCGGCGAAAAGGCCACGACCTGGGAAGGCGGTTTCCGCGTGCCGGCCGTGGTGCGCTGGCCCGGCGTGATCAAACCGGGAACCGTGATCAACGATATCTTTTCCCATTTGGACTGGATGCCAACCTTGTTGACTGCGGCCGGAGAACCAGGCGTCAAGGAGAAACTCCTAAAAGGACACAAGGCGGATGGCAAGAAATTCAAAGTGCATCTGGACGGTTACGACCAGACCGCTCTGCTAAAGGGTGAAGGACCTGGTGCGCGTAAGGAGATCTTCTACATTACCGACGATGGCGACATGTCAGCGTTTCGCCATGGCAAGTGGAAGGTGCTTTTTACCCAGCAGAAATCAACGGGGATGGATGTATGGCGCGAGCCCCTGTCACCCTACACGCATGCCAATACTTGTCGATCTTCATGCAGATCCGTTTGAAGCAGCGATATCGCGTGGCCACAGTTACGAATATGACAAATGGGCTGCTGAGCGGATGTTTGTGTTCGTCCCCGCCCAAGCTGTCGTCGCTAAATTTCTTGCAAGCTTTAAGAAGTTTCCGCCAAGGATGAAGCCGGCCAGTTTCAGTGTTGGTGACGCACTCTCACACATCCAGGCAGCTTCGCAGGGAAGATAGAAAGTCACAAAAATAAGGGGGCGTATTATGGCGCGCCCACCTTACTGCTCAGATGAAAAAATTGACCGATGAATATGAAAAATTCATTCTTATTTGCAGTCGCTTCGCTCATTTTCATTGTAACGCCGTTGTTGGCTCAGGATGCAAAACCTGCTACCAGCGCTCAGGACACGAAACCTGCCGCAGACGGTGATAAAGCCAGTCTCGCAAACCAAGCAACGAATCCAGCAGCACCGCTGATCCAATTTCAGCTGCAGAATGTTTTCAGGCCTAGCAACCGTGGTGCAAGCGGCTACGCGAACACTTTCATCGTTCAACCCGTCGTCCCATTTAGCCTGGGCAAAGACAGTTATTTCCAGAACATAATCACCAGGACCACGCTGCCGATTAACACTTCCGCGAACCCAGATGGACCGATGACTAGCGTCACTGGTCTTGGCGACACCACAATGATCGCGGTGGCTGCGCACAGAGCGAAGATCAGCAAAACGCTCGGATACGTGTGGGGGCCTATCGCCGCGATGCAACTCCCGACGGCAACATCCGACCGAACTGGTACCGACAAGTATTCGCTCGGAGGTGGTGCGCTGTTAATGTTTAGCAAGGGTGGTTTATTCACCGATGGGGATACGCTGCAGTTTGGCGTATACGGCTACAATCTATGGTCTGCCGCGGGCAGGGACAGCCGTCCCAACATCAATACCCTGTTCATGGGTCCGATCCTTAACTACCATTTCAATAAGTTTCTCGGGCAAAAGGGCTGGTACTTGCGCTGGACGGACGAACTACAAAGCTACGACTGGAAACAAGACGCTAGCCACACGGCAGCCATTCCCTGTCGGCGGTGCGTTGGGAAGAGTGTTCGCTATCGGGAAGATGCCTATCAATGTCTTTTTCGGGGGCAACTACAATGCGGCGTATCGTGGCAGCGTGAACTCGAGGTGGAACCTTAAGCTCAATGTGACACTTCTGTTCCCGAAATAGGACCTGACCAGTGTTCGCAGTGGAAGCCTAATTATTATGATTACTATCAAAAAACGTATGGTTAACGCCCTCCCTGCTTTATGGGATCGCATCATGAATATGAATTGCCCCAGCGCGGTGATGCGAAAGCTCGAGATGGTGCTGGTTGTATTCGCGATGGTGGGACTGCCGTCGTTGTCCTTTGCAGAATCCGAAACCGCGGCAGCGGATCCGCCGCCGGCGCCATGGAAAGGGGATATCTGGACCCGCAAAAACCTCACCGGCGACTGGGGAGGGCTGCGCACCGATCTGCACGAGCACGGCATCGATATCGGTCTCAGGCAGTCGCATTACGGGCAAGGGAGTTGCGAGCGGCGGTGTCCGAAAAAACGGTGAGTACGGCGCAACGATTGACTACCGGTCCCACATTGACTTGAAAAAGCTCATTGGCTCTTGGGAAGGATTGTCAATCGACATACATGCCAGAACGCGGTATGGACAAGATGTCAACGCCGATGCGGGTGATTTAGTGCTGCAGAACACGGGGCTGCTAATGCCGGGTATTGGTGACTATCATGGAACGAACGTCACCGGGCTCACGCTCACGCAGATGTTCCCATTTTTCGGCAAGCCCGCCATGATCAGCGGTGGCATACTCGACGTCATCGATCTTGTGACCGGATTCTTCCCCAACGTCGGCTACGGACAGGAAGGTTTCATGAACGTTAACTCCCAGGTCAGCGCCCTGCCGTGGTTTGGCGCCGTTCGGGGCCTTTCCTTGTATGGCGGATGGGTGGGAACCATCAATACAGAGCACAATTCCTTCGAGAGCGGATTCCTCGTTACCGGTACCGAGAACGAGTCGGATTCGTTGGGCAGCGTCTCAGATGCGTTCGACAAAGGCGTCTTCCTGGCCGGGTTCCACAGGTTCTTTTGGAAGCTGGGCGACAAGGGCGACAAGCCGGGCTACTTTATGGTCTTTGCCGGTGGGTCGACGGAGAATCAAAAATCCAACGAACCAAACGACATCGTCATCGTACCCCGGGCAGGGCCTTGTGAACACCCAGCAGGATAAGAAGCCCTGGGACGTTGCCCTCTATCTTTACCAGGAATTCTGGCAGGCGGCGGGCAACCCCGATCGGAAGACCACAATCATGCTCGGTGGGACCGTGGGCCCGGGCAATCCGCAGTTCGCGCAATTTAATGTGTTCGCTAACCTTGAGACATTCGGTCTCATGAAGTCACGCCCGCATGACCGGATGGGAGTGGCCGGGTGGGGCAACCTTCTCTCCGACAATTTCAGGAATCTGGTGTCTCCGGTGATCGACCTCCGCGATTTGTGGGGCGTTGAAATCTACTACAGTGTGCAGATCATCCCGTCAGTCCATCTTACAGCTGATCTACAGTTCGCCCAGAACGCGCGGAATGGCGACAACATCGCGGTCATTCCCGCGGTTCGCCTCGTCACAGATTTCTGAAGCCGGAAAGAACGATTCAGATTGAGCGATAGTGTATTTTGATTAGTCGAATGTCCGCATTGGGCCAAAAGCGGACGTTCATATACGCACAAAAATCCCCACACTAGGCCGGGCTAAATTTAATAGTCGTAGAAAACGTTTTGTCGGATGATTTATTTATGGATTGATTTTGGTGATCTTCGCGCCCTCGATACTTATTCCACCAAAGGCCCCTTTCTGATCAAAGATAAAGGCATAAATTTGGCCTTTGAGTGTAGTCGATGAAAAATTCTTGCCGAAACCTACGTCTACAATGACGAGACTCGGACCTACACCAAGCTCCCATCCACCGCTATTGTCGAGATAAGATAATGAGTCGTCATCCATAAAGAATAACGCATATCCAAACCCCTGGAGGCCAGCTTGAAAACCAAAGGACGCCATTAAGGTATTGTAATAACCCGTCGTTCTCCCATTTACCCGAAGTGCCCCCTTGCCATACTGGGCACCAAATCCGAAAGCAGCTTTATAAATATTAGGAAACACTAGGATTCCTTTAGCGTTTGCCCGGAGCCCCTTGGCAGCGTAGTTCGACTTGTAAAGTTTCTCCAAGGCAACATTTACATCATTGTCTATTACTTGGGCATCTAATGATTTGCCAGCTTGTGCGGGGGCAATTACTGTTACTGCCGCAACAGTTCCAAGTAACAGAGCCGTTAACCATACGTATTTTTTGATAGTAAACATATCGTTGTTTCCACTTCCTATTATACGTCGTATCGATATTTCTTCATGTTACCAGTGCGAGCATGAATAATTATAAAGCAAAATATTTGCGGTGCGCTTCTATGCTGCATTTTACATATTTTAAATTTACTCCTGTCGTATTTTTTTCTGGATGAACTCGATCTTGTAACCGTCAGGGTCCTCTACAAAAGCAATAACGGTGGCACCATGTTTCATCGGCCCCGCTTCGCGGGTAACTTTACCACCACGTTTTTTGACCATTTCACAGGCTAGATAAGCGTCATCCACTTCGATGGCGATGTGGCCGTAACCTGCTCCTAAATCATATTTTTCCACATCCCAATTGTGTGTTAATTCTAGTACTGCACCATCAATCTCTTCTTGGTAGCCAACAAATGCCAGAGTGAATTTTCCTTCTGGGTAATCTTTGCGTCGCAAGACTCTCATTCCTAGAACATTTGAGTAAAAATCGATTGATTTTTCCAAACTTCCAACTCGTAACATGGTGTGTAGAATGCGCATTTAAATTTCAACCATATCAAAATCTTCTTTACGCGCACCACATTCGGGGCAGACCCAGTTCATTGGTACGTCTTCCCAGCGTGTACCTGGAGGGATACCTTCTTCAGGAGATCCTTCGCCTTCATCATAGATAAAACCGCAAATGAGGCACATGTAGCTTCGATACGCGAGAGTCTCAGTATTAGGCATGATATAAGTATATTAGGTTAAAATATCATTTTACGGTATTAATGTATGCTTCAGCCACCCCCTATAGTTCTTTCTTTTTCTGCTAACGACTCGAGCGGTGGTGCTGGTATCCAGGCTGACATTCTCACTCTTGCCAGCATGGGCTGTCACCCATTATCGGTGATCACTGCGATTACCGTACAGGATACTGCCGGAGTGGATGATATCATGGCATTAGACCCCAGGTGGGTGACAGATCAAGCACGTGCAGTGCTTGAGGATATGCCAGTACATGTTTTCAAAATCGGAATGTTGGGTAGTGTTGAAATTATCGCAGCTATTGCTGAAGTAATTTCGGATTATCCGGATATTCCTTTGGTGCTAGACCCTGTGCTTAACTCGGCTCGTGGTGACGAGTTTGCTAGTGAAGATATGGTGTCAGCAATGCGTGAATTATTGCTCCCACAGGCTACTATCATCACTCCTAACAGCATGGAGGCACGTCGGCTAGCACAGGATGAAGATGACGATGAGGTATTAGATTTGGACCAGTGTGGTGGCCGGCTTTTACATATGGGCTGCGATTATGTGTTAATCACGGGAACTCATGAAAATTCTCCTCAGGTGATAAATACTCTATATGCAGCTGCGGGTATTGTGCGTTCGGATGCATGGCAGCGGTTAACTGGTTCTTACCATGGTTCAGGCTGCACACTGGCTTCGGCCATTGCTGCTGCTCTTGCCAATGGTTTACCTGTCGCTGAGGGGGTATATGAGGCACAAGAATACACTTGGCAAGCTTTGAAAGCTGGTTTTCATCCAGGGATGGGGCAGTATCTACCTGACCGTTTATTCTGGGCTCGCAATGAACATGATGCTGAGGAAGGGGATAAGTTGGATGTCGCATCCGGAAATTAGTGGTTTATATGCAATTACTCCAGATGTGATTGATACCGTCAACTTAGTTATGCTAACGCAACAAGCACTTGCTGGTGGGGCGAAGTTGATCCAATACCGTAACAAGACAGCTGATAGTATTCTGCAGCTAGAACAGGCAGCTTCGCTTGTTCATCTTTGTCGGAAATTTCATGTTCCCCTGATTATCAATGATGACCTCGATCTTGCTGTTGAGGCTGGTGCGGATGGAGTACACCTGGGGATGGAAGATATGGCTATAAGTGAGGCTCGGCGCAGGTTGGGGGCAGGAAAGATCATCGGAGCCTCCTGTTACAATCAGCTGAAATATGCCATTGAAGCAGAACGACATGGCGCAAATTATGTTGCATTCGGTGCGTTCTTTGTTTCTGTTACTAAACCTGGCGCAGCAACCGTATCTATTAGTTTGTTATATCAAGCCAAGCAGTATCTACATATTCCAATTGTTGGCATTGGAGGCATCACTTTGGATAATGCTGCGGAGTTGATACATAAAGGTGCCGATGCAGTAGCAGTTAGTAATTCCCTATTTAGCGCTTTTGACGTCCAATCCGAGGCTAATAAAATTTCCTGTTTATTCAAGCAAACTAAATATCCTATTTGTTATTTAAACAAGTGATCAAATGACTTCACTTAATCAAAAACTATTTCAACTTTCTCAGAAGTATATTCCAGGTGGAGTCAATTCGCCGGTACGCGCATTTAAATCAGTAGGTGGTGTGCCAATATTTTTTAAGCGTGGGCAAGGAGCTTACGTATGGGATGTAGATAATAAAGCCTACATAGATTATGTTGGTTCTTGGGGACCCCTAATTCTTGGTCATGCTCACCCAAAAGTAATCAAAAAAGTACAGGCTGCAGTAAAAAATGGGTTGACATTCGGTGCGCCAACTGAAGTCGAGTTAGAAATAGCAGAACTAATATGCAAACTAGTCCCCTCTATTGAGCTGGTGAGGCTAGTTAGTTCTGGTACTGAAGCTACCATGAGTGCTATTCGTCTAGCACGAGGCTACACCGGTAGAAATCGTATCATCAAATTTGAAGGTTGTTATCATGGCCATGATGACGCATTACTAGTAAAGGCGGGTTCTGGGGCGCTTACTCTTGGTTGTCCTAGCTCTGCTGGGGTTCCTACGGAGATCGCAAGTTGTACCACAGTGTTGGATTACAATGATCATGTTGGGTTAGAGAAAATATTTAGCCAATCTGGTGGAGAAATTGCTGCAGTTATCGTCGAACCGGTTGCGGGTAATATGAACTTGGTAGCACCGAAACCTAGATTTTTGTCTACTTTGCGCGAGTTATGCACGAAACATAGAAGTGTATTGATCTTTGATGAAGTGATGACAGGTTTTCGTGTTGGGTTGGAGTGTGCTCAAGGAATTTACGATATTACCCCAGATATTACTACCCTAGGTAAAGTGATTGGCGGCGGCATGCCGATGGCGGCTTTTGGTGGTCGGCGAGACATCATGCAGTGTCTTGCCCCTTTAGGTCCGGTATACCAAGCGGGCACACTTTCTGGAAACCCTATTGCTGTTAGTGCAGGGCTTGCCACCTTGCGGCAAATACAAACCTCAGGGTTTTACAAAAAACTCGTTGCTAGTACCTTACAACTTACTGAAGGTCTTACTGCCGCAGCAAATAAATATGGAATTACTTTTTGTGCTCAGTCAGTAGGAGGAATGTTCGGTCTCTATTTTCGGAGAAATATACCGACGAGTTATGCTGAAGTAATGGAGTGTGATAGAGAAGCGTTTAATCGTTTTTTTCACGCTATGCTACTTGAAGGCATATATTTTGCGCCATCTGCTTTCGAAGCTGGGTTTGTTTCTGCTGCACATGGTGACGAGGAAATTAGCAAAACGATATTTGCAGCGGAAAAAATATTTAGTAGTTGGAAATAAAAAATTCTACTTCCTTTGGCGGTGTTGTTGTCAGATTTAAATTATTAACGTAAACCAGAGATAAATTCTGCTACAGCTCGCATCTCTTTCTCACTCATGCGAGTGACTATTTCTCGCATCACACTGTTAAGATCATTAGCGCGTTGTTCGGTTCGGAATGCCCGAAGCTGTGCTACAGTATACTCTGCATGCTGTCCGGCAAGGCGCGGATAAAGTGGCGGGATGCCGGCTCCATTGGGAGAATGGCAGCTGGCACATGCGGGCACCCCAGATTCAATGTTGCCGCCACGATAAATTCTTTCGCCTTGTTCTGCAAGTGTTTTGTCTTTGGCCGCTCCAGGTTTAGGGTTTTGTATGGTGTAATAAGCACCGAGATTTTTCATGTCATCCAATGAGAGAGGAATAACCATTGCAGTCATGACTGGACTGCTCCGTTCCGCAGGCATATTGTCCCGTGCTTTGAAGTTCATCAATTGCTTAGTGATATACTCTGCATGTTGTCCTGCTAGGACTGGGTTTACTGGAATCGTGCTGTTACCATCAGCACCGTGACAGCCTGCACAAACTTGGCTTGCAATTTGCTGACCATTCTCAGCATTGCCCCTAGCGTAAGCTTTCTCTGGAGACTTAGCCTTTACTAAAGTTTCAGCAAAAACTTGATTAGATAGTACTAGTGCAATTAGCATTGCTAAGTTTGAAACTATTTTCATGCCTTGCATTCTGGGACCTTAATAATGGTGTTAATTGATTAGCAGAATATTTTAACAAGGCTAGCGTTTGTTAACAACAATAAACCACCAACAATGAAAGTATTATCTCTTCTGCTGTTAGTTATTAATTTAGTTTTTGTTTTCTACATTCAGTCAGGTTCCGATTTCAATAGTAATAAACAGTTGCGGCCAGAGCTTCAGCCAGAAAAAATCAAGTTGCTACCTACACCTACACCTTGAACTGGAAGCCATTATGACGGTACACCTAAAGTCGCCACAAGAAATAAAAAAAATGCGGATTGCGGGAGAGCTTGGTTCAGAAGTATTAGATTTCATTACGCCTTTTGTCAAACCGGGAGTTACTACCGGTGAACTTGATGCGCTGTGTCACGATCATATGTTAAATGTGCAAAATACTGTTCCTGCACCACTCAATTATCAGCCACCAGGATATCCACCTTACCCAAAATCTATTTGTACTTCAGTGAATCACCAGGTGTGCCACGGTGTGCCAGGTGAGAAAAAACTGAAGTCCGGCGATATCATCAACATTGACGTAACGGTCATCAAGGATGGCTATCATGGTGATACAAGTCGTATGTATTATGTGGGGGAGCCAACAATCCAGGCTAGGCGTTTGTGTGAGATTACATACGAATCTATGTGGCGTGGAATTGAGGAAATCAAACCGGAGAAACATCTAGGCGACATTGGTTACGCTATTCAGAGCTTTGCTGAAAGTTTAGGATGTAGCGTGGTAAAAGAGTTCTGCGGTCATGGTATTGGCACTAAATTTCATGAAGATCCACAAGTTCTTCACTATGGCCATACCGGAACTGGCTTGCAACTTAAGCCCGGGATGATTTTTACTGTCGAGCCTATGATCAATTCAGGTAAAGCGTCTATTCGTCAAATGGCTGATGGTTGGACTATAGTTACTAAAGACCATAGCTTGTCGGCGCAGTGGGAACATACAGTGTTGGTAACTGAGACTGGATATGAAGTGCTGACACTGTCTGCCGGTGTACCGCCAAAACCCAAATTTCGTTTCTAATCTTCATGATAGATATTGTTGGAGGATCTTTGCCGAGCCCATTAAGTGCTGCAGTTGGAAAGAAGGCGCTGCTACAAGGCCGCGAGATACTACGTCGACAGTATAGCCAGAATGCGAATAGCGCAGCATTACTACGTGATTATTGCCGATTGGTAGATGGTCTGCTACGTCAAGTATGGAAGGAAATGTCGTTTCCCAGTTCAATTGCCCTGTTGGCAGTAGGTGGTTATGGGCGCGGTCATCTTTTTCCTGGCTCGGATATAGATCTACTAGTATTACTTCCCGCTGAGGGGAACAATACGGATGCTGTGGATGATGCCACTAAGTCGAGGTTGGAGAAATGGGTAGGCTTTTTGTGGGATATGGGGTTAGAAGTGGGCCATAGTGTCCGTACACTAGTCGAATGTGCGGAGGAATCAGATAAGGATATCACGGTACAGACCAGTCTATTAGAAGCGAGACGGCTTGCAGGGAGTAGACAATTATTCAGTGTGTTTTCACACACGATGAAAGCTGCGCTCAATCCACAGGAATTTTTCAATGCCAAACAGCTTGAGCAACAGCAGCGTCATGGTCGTTATCACGAGGCGACTTACAATCTTGAGCCCAACTTAAAGGAAAGTCCTGGTGGATTAAGAGATTTACAAAATATTCTGTGGGTCAGTAGCGCCGCTGGGTTAGGAAAATCCTGGTCAGATCTCATCAAGGGGGGGGTTTATCACGCAGCAAGAAGCTCGACTTGCAAAGCGTCACGAATCGATCTTGCAAGACTTGCGTATTCGGTTACATTATCTTGCTGGACGTCGTGAAGATAGATTGTTGTTTGATTACCAGACGCTGCTCGCTCAAGAATTAAAGATCGCTGATAAGCCACCGCGTCGTGCAGGTGAATTGCTAATGCAACGTTATTACCTTGCTGCAAAATCGGTGACGCAGATCAATACCATTCTCCTACTTACTTTACGGGCAGAAATTTTTCCTGATGTAGATTTGGTTCCAATAATAATCAATGAGCGTTTTCAGAAACGCGGTGAGTTTCTTGAGTTACGAGATGAAAATATCTTCAGGAAAGATCCAGGCGTTATTTTAGAAAGCGTGCTTTTATTGCAACAACATCCTGAATTAAAAGCCCGCAGCGTTACTACTCTGCGTGCACTTTGGCACTCCACGCCTTCTATTAATTCCACCTTCCGGCACAACTTGCGTAACCGCGCTTTATTTATGGAAATTCTACGCCAGCCCCGCGGACTTACTCGAGAACTACGCTTCATGAGCCGCTACGGTATTTTGGGGCGCTATATCCCTGTATTTGGGCGCATTGTTGGTCAAATGCAACACGACCTTTTTCACGATTATACCGTTGACGAACACATTATAATGGTGGTAAGAAATTTGCGTCGTTTTATGGCTTCTGAATTTGCTCACGAGTACCCACTATGTAGCCAGCTCATAAGCGAGTTTGATAGACCTGAGATGCTATACCTTGCTGGACTATTTCACGATATTGCTAAAGGGCGTAGCGGAGATCATTCGTTACTTGGAAAGAAAGATGCAAAACGGTTCTGCACACAACATGGGATATCAGTGGAGGATACAGAACTGGTAACATGGCTGGTAGAAAATCATCTGATAATGTCAGCTACAGCACAAAAGCAGGATTTGTCAGATATGGAAGTGATCGCTGGTTTTGCTGTGTGTGTCAGAGATGAGCGTAGACTCATAGCGCTTTATCTGCTCACAGTTGCAGATATTCGTGGTACCAGTCCAAAAGTTTGGAACACGTGGAAAGGCAAATTGCTAGAAGATTTATTTTGGGCAACACGGCGGTATCTAAGTGGCGAACCGGCTTACGTAGGCGGCGCTCTGGAAAACCGCAAGATTAAGGTGTTGGAATTTCTGCAACTTGAAGCTATTCCTACTGGTGCGCATGAGCGACTCTGGTCAAAACTCGATACCACTTATTTATTACAGCACGATCCAGAGGAGATTGCATGGCATACGCTTCAACTTTACAATAAGGTAGACTCGCTAGTGCCAGTGGTAAAGGCACAGATTGTTCCAGCGGGAGAAGGTATCCAGGTAATGATCTATACTGCTGACAAGAAGGATCTATTCGCACGTATTTGTGGGTTCTTTGAGTGTCTCAATTACAGTATTGTAGAGGCAAAAATCCACACTACTTACAATGGCTACGCTCTTGATAGTTTCTTAGTATTGAACCCGTTTAAAGCAGTAGAGCAATATCACAATGTAATCAGTATGGTGGAGAATGGACTGGCACAGCAGCTGGAACAGCAAATACCTCTCAAGCCTCCGTCACAGGTGCGGTTAAGCCGTCACCTTAAACATTTCCCAATTACACCTGAGGTTGATATTGAACCCGATGAAAAAGGAACCTACCACATACTGTCAATTGTTGCTGGTGACCAGCCAGAGCTACTATCACGTATTGCCCAAGTTTTAGCGCGCTCCAATGTTAGAGTACACAGTGCCAGGGTAAATACCATGGGCGAGCGCGCCGAGGATATTTTTTTGATTACAGGAAGTATACTGAATGAAACAAGAACATTAATCCGTCTGGAGACAGAACTTCTAAGGATACTGCAGACTTCAGATGAAAATATTCAGGCAAAATCAGAAGAATATCTGCACTAAAGTTAGTGGCACAATAAAATGCGGTACTTCAAACTTGGTAGTTTAAGTATTGTTTCTATCAATGCACTGTTATCACTTTCTTACATTTGGTGTTGAGATCCGTACAGTAATTTTCATAGATCCCATCAAGAAATCCCCAAAGTGCATCACATGCTTTCGTAGTTGCAGCAAGAACCTCAGCTTTCTTCTCTGGGGTGTCAGCAAATCGCTCAATTAATGCCCATTCAGCCTGGGAATGATGTATGTCGGCTTCTTGATGCACCGTAAAGAACTCATAACTATCAGGGTTGCTCATTCCATAGAATCTAGCCAGGCCATCAATTTTCACTGCGGCAATTTCTGGTACCTGCGATTCGAATGCATGCATGGCTGCAAGGCCTGCATAGAATGGCTGATTCAGACAAATATCCCGAAAAGTTGTAACCAGATTCTCCGTGCCAGGTAATGCTGTTGCATTGGCCAAATCTTTTTCGCTTGAGCCCAAAGCAAGGGCAAAAGTTTTCCACAAGGCAGGATGGTTTTTCTCACCATGTTCTTCACTAATAAGATTTTTCAGAAATTTCTTGTCGTACGCTGATGTCTCCGCTATTAGTTTCAGTGTGAATATGAGGAGTGTTGAAATGTACCGCACTCAGATAAGTCGGTTCTGCCAAAACATTATGGAAATATTGTTCCGCATATTGACGCAATTGCTCCTTAGATAGTCTTCCTTCAGTCCAGGCAATATAGAAGGGGTGTTTAAGAAGGCTCTTGGAGCTAATAATTGAATCAACATTTTGCTTAAAAGATGTATCAGCTCGCATGGTTTTTCCTCTTATTTTGAACAGAAATGGCGTATTTATAAGCATATCATCACCCAATAATATCACCAAGTAAAATTTTGGTGGGTCATGGATTATATCCTGAGTACGACTGATAGTCGGCGTTGAGAGGAGGAGTAAAAGTGCGACATAGTAGCTAATGCAATTTGTAACTAATTTG
>PVMK01126424.1_pt1 | contig 18465 bp, 19 predicted proteins | sample 1853481 | NCBI WGS metagenome assembly PVMK01 (sample SAMN08533507, study PRJNA380276) | Marine sediment metagenome, whole genome shotgun sequencing project. | reverse complement strand
TTTAAGGATACCGTCGAGTTCGTCGAGACTGTTGTAATTGATGACGAGTTTGCCCGCACCTTTTTGGGTATGCGCAATACGAACCTTCGCACCAAGTTTGCCGGAGAGCTCAACCTCGAGTTTGCGAATATTCGCATCGGGAGCGGTACTTGCCGGTTTGGCTTTTTTGCCGGCCTGGTTTCCCAGGACCCGCCGCACCAATTGCTCGGTTTCGCGAACCGACAGTCCTTTCCTGACGACCTGCCGGGCGGCATCGAATTGTTGTGTCTTGCTGGATATGGACAGCAACGCCCGCGCATGTCCCATCTCAAGTTGGCGCGACTCCAGCATCGGCTTTACTTTGTCGGAGAGATCGAGCAGCCGCAGCAGGTTACTGACACCGGCGCGAGATCGTCCGACAGCGTCCGCTGCCTCCTGATGCGTCAGGTCAAATTCGCGAATTAATCGATCGAGTGCCCCTGCTTCTTCAAGCGGGTTCAGGTTCTCTCGTTGAATGTTTTCAATCAGTGCTGTCGCAATGGCCGCATCGTCGTCAATATCACGCACGACCGCAGGAATTTCTGCCAGTCCTGCCAGTTGTGCAGCACGCCAACGCCGTTCGCCGGCGACGATCTCGTAGCGTTGTGCTTTACCGTTTTTCTTTTTTAGCGGGCGCGCAACGATTGGTTGCACGATCCCTTGAGACTTGATCGAGTTGACAAGATTTTCCATCTTGTCCTGACGCATATCAACGCGCGGCTGATACTGCCCGCATTGCAGGAGTTCGAGCGGTATCTTTTGCAGGGTGTCGACCTCGTGACCGGTAACCGCAGGCGTGTCAGCAACAGGTTTGCTGAGCAGTGCAGCGAGACCGCGACCAAGTCTTTTCTTTTTTGCCATGCGAGTGCCCTATCCGGCCTGCAGTTGACGGGCATCTTCGCGGCGCAGAATCTCGCCGGCAAGCGCCAGGTAAGCAAGTGCACCGCGCGAAGTTTTATCGTGATACAGGACCGGGCGCCCAAAACTCGGCGCTTCAGCAAGCCGCACGTTTCTCGGAACGACCGTGCGGAACACTTTGTCGTCGAAGTGCGCGATAAGTTGATCGGAGACCTCGTTCGAAAGATTGATGCGTGGATCGACCATCGTCCTGAGTAATCCAAACACTTCCAGATCCGGGTTCACGGTGCTGCGAACCTGTTCGATCGTATTCAGCAAGGAGCTTAATCCTTCCAGAGCGTAGTACTCGCACTGCATCGGGATCAACACACCATCTGCGGCCGTCAGCGCGTTGACCGTGAGCATGTTGATCGAAGGTGGGCAGTCGATCAGGATGAAATCATAGAGGCCGCGGACCGGCGCCAATGCTTTTCGCAGCCGCATTTCACGGCCGATTTCCTGCAGCAACTTTATCTCGGCCAGCGTCAGGTCCTCGTTGCCAGGCAGCACCGCAAAACCGCCGGCCGGCACCGACACAATTGTGTCTGCCGCAGATTCTTCGCCGAGCAAAACATCGCAAATGGTTCGCTCCAATTCCATCTTGTCGATGCCACAGCCCATCGTTGCGTTGCCCTGCGGATCCATGTCAACCAGCAACACGCGGCGCTGCGTGGCCGCAAGCGATGCAGCAAGATTGACGCAGGTCGTGGTTTTGCCCACTCCTCCTTTTTGGTTTGCAACTGCGATTATGCGTGTCATGCGGTGTCAACTCTGCGCAGGCAAACAATATGCCGTGCATGGGTTTCAAGTCCTGGTACCGTCACATCGGTCACAACGTATTTCCAGCCGGGTATTTCTTCAATCGACTCCAGCTCTGCGGCTGGATGTTTTCCCTTGAGCGCCAGCAATACACCTTCCTCTCTGATCAAGTGACCGGCAAGCTGCAGCAATTTCGGTATGGATGCGAGCGCCCGGGCGATCACCGTATCAAAGCGTTCGGCAGGTGCATAGTCCTCCGCGCGTGCCCTTATCGCGCTGGCGTTCGAAAGCCCAAGCTCACCGATGACATGCTGTACGAAACTGATTTTCTTGCCATTGCTGTCGAGCAGCCCGAATTCGATCTGCGGTTCGGCAATCGCCAGTGGCAAGCCTGGAAATCCGGCGCCGGTCCCGACATCAATGACCCGGCGGCCCTCAAGCAATGGCCGCACCGTCAGGCTATCAAGGATATGGCCGGAAACCATGGTCTCCAGATCGCGTATCGCCGTGAGATTAACCCGGCGGTTCCAACGTTCGAGTTCGGTGAGCAGCCGCACCAGTTTTGCGATCGCACCATCCGGCAGATCTTGCTGCAAGCTGTCAAAGCCGGCCTTAATCGAAGCAAAGAGTTGATCGCTATTCACTGGCCGTCGTTTAATCTCCGCCAAAGAGGTGTTCCTGGAGAAATAACACCGTCGCTTGTTGGTAGATGTCACGGTTTTCTTTCTTGCGGTAGCCGTGGCCTTCGTTCAGCGCATTCATGAACCAGACCGTCTGGCCCTGATCGCGTAATGCTTCAACGATCTGCTTCGACTCAGTAACGGGCACTCGTGGATCATTTTCTCCTTGTGCGATCAGCATCGGAATGGTGATTTTGTCCACATTATTTAGCGGGCTTATGTTGTTGAGATACGCGCGCATTGCGGGATCTCTTTCGTCGCCATATTCAACACGCCGTAAATCCCGGCGATAGTCTTGCGTATTTTCGAGGAAAGTAACGAAGTTGCTGATGCCGACGATGTCGACCGCCGCTTTCAGCTTATCGCTGTAGTGCGTTGCACTCGCCAGCACCATGTAACCGCCGTAACTGCCGCCGAACACCGCCACGCGCTCTTTGTCGAAGTCAGTTTGGGTCGCAATCCAATCAAGGAGCGCGCCAATGTCCCGCACAGAATCTTCTCGCTTGAAACCGTTGTCGAGCGCCAGGTAGCTCTTGCCGTAGCCGGATGAGCCGCGAACATTCGGTATGACGACGGCGACGCCAAGCTTCTCCACCCACATCTGATAGGTGCTGCTGAATCTCGGCCTGGATTGGCCTTCAGGACCACCGTGAATCGAGACAACGACAGGAAAGGGTCCCTCACCGCGGGGCTTGTATACCCAGGCCGGGATCTGCCGTTTCGAGTCACCGTCGTTGTCAAAGGTTGGATACTCGATCAGCTCGGGCGTCTGAAATTTGGATGTATCAAGCCCACCCACCTCGCTCATCGTCCAGCGTACCAGCTGGCCGTGTTCCAGTGGTCTGTTGCCTAGCTCGAGCACGAAAGTGTCGCTCGGCGTTCTCGCCGTGTTAAGCGTCATTCCGAGGTATCGATCGTCCGGACTGAAATTGAGACCGAAAATAAGTCCCGTTGGGATGTTATCGACGCTTCTATACTGTTTCGTGTCCGTATCCAGCAGATAAAGACGAGACATGCCATTCTCGTTGACCGCGAATGCAATCCGACTGCGGTCGTGGCTTATGTCACCATTGTTGACGTCCCAGGGAATATCCGCGGTAATGATTTCCGGCGCTGCACCGGATTCCATCGGCTGCCAGGCAAGCTGACGAAATTCGCCGCTTTGATCGGTTACAAACCAGAATCCGCCCTCATCGTCGTCAAAACCCAGCGGGATATTGGCACTGGTATCGTCGGGGCCGCCGGCCATTAGCTCATTTTGCTGTGAATCGAGATCGAGCAAGTGAATACGCGAGTCGGCAATGCTGACGTAATTCGAGATCAGCATCTTGCTGCCAGACTCTGAAAACTCTGCGGGTCCCCACCAGGTGCCATCGGGAGACTCCAGTATCATTTCAGACTTGGCCGGATCTGCCGGGTCCATGAGCCATATGTCGTTTGAAGCGCCGTTGCGGCGCGTACTTTGATAAGCGAGCCGCCTTCCCTGCCGATCCCATGCGGTCGCGCCGTTTCGCGATTCACCGTCCGTCAATAATTTTGTGCTGCCGTCCGCCAGGTCCAGCATGAAAATCTGCGTGAACTCGCTGCCGCCCGTGTCACGGGTGAATATCAGGTTTCGACCGCCGGGTTGCCGACTTACTCCACCAACAGGTTCTTTGTAAAAAGTGATCTGCTGTCGCGCACCGCCGGGCATGTCAACCCTGTGGATCTGGTTGACGTCGCCGAAGCGGGTCGAGATGTAGACTCCCTGTCCGTTTTCGGTCCAGTCTCTAAAACTCGCAGACCGCACATTTTGAAATCGATTGAGATCTTTGACGATTTGATCAGGAATGGCGGGAATATCTTCCATGATCAGGTTACCGTTGTTCGCCTCGGTTCGTTGAACGGCGTCAGCGGCAAGTACCGATGACGCCGCTAGAATAACGGCACCAAGAATTAACTTATTCAATATCTGCATATTCTTTCCCTATTACCCGGATATCAGGCAACCAGCAACGCCATGAAGTCGTCCACCGCGGTTGCCGCCAGCTCGTCCCGATTTGCACATAGCTTGTCCAGCTCCTGCCACTGTCCCTCACGCAGCTTGCTCGAAACGGTGGATTCAAATTTTTTCTTCAATAAAGGAACGCCTTCGGCACGGCGTCGCGGGTGACCAACGGGAAAGTTGACAGCAACACGGTCGGTACTTGAACCGTCCTTGAAAAACACCTGTATAGCATTACCAATATAGCGCTTCTCCGGGTCGAAGTAGTCTTTCGTATAGTCTGTATTTTCTCTGACTTCCATTTTGCGTCGCAGCTCGTCGATTCGCGGGTCGCTGGCGACGGCGTCCTCGTAATCCGCTGCCGTGAGTCGCCCGAAAATCATTGGCACAGCGGCCATGTACTGAATGCAATGGTCCCGATCGGCCGGGTTGTCGAGTGGCCCCGTCTTATCGATGATCCTGATGCCTGGTTCCTGGGTTTCGATGACGATTTTTTCGATGTCATCCAGCCGCTCTTTTAGCAGTGGATGCAAGGTCATTGCTGCTTCAACCGCCGTTTGGGCGTGGAACTCGGCCGGATAGGAAATTTTGAACAGGATGTTCTCCATGACATAGCTGCCGTAACCCTGCGGCAATGAAAACGGCTGGCCCTTGAACAGCACGTCGTAGAACCCCCAGGTCTGTGCGGTCAATGCTGAGGGGTATCCCATCTCGCCGGTCACCGCGATCAGCGCCAGCCGCACGCCGCGGCTGGTTGCATCGCCGGCGGCCCAGCTTTTTCTCGAACCCGTGTTCGGCGCGTGCCGATAGGTACGCAGGGAGCAGCCGTCGATCCACGCATGCGATACCGCGTTGATAACCGTCTCCTGATCGCCACCGAGCATGCGGGTCACGACCGCTGTCGTGGCAACGCGCACCAGCAGCACGTGGTCGAGGCCGACCCGGTTATAGCTGTTTTCGAGGGCGAGAACGCCCTGGATCTCGTGCGCCTTGATCATTGCCGCGAGCACATCGTGCATCGTTAACGGGTTTTTGCCCTCGGCGCGCGCGATGCGGCTCAGGTAATCCGCCGTCGCGAGAATGCCGCCGAGATTATCTGATGGGTGTCCCCATTCGGCGGCGAGCCAGGTGTCGTTGAAGTCGAGCCAGCGAATCATCGCGCCAATATTGAATGCGCCGGCAACCGGATCCAGCTCATAGGAGGTCCCCGGCACGCGGGCGCCGCCTGGCAAGGTGGCGCCCGCTACCACCGGGCCCAGCAATTTGGTGCAGGCAGGATAGGCCAGCGCCTGGAAACCGCAGGCGAGGGTGTCCATCAGGCAGTAATGCGCGGTTTCATAAGCCAGGTCGCTGTCGATCGTCGTGTTGCAGACGTAGTCCGCAATATCGACCAATACCTGGTCCGGCTCGGGCCGTGCGGCTGAGCGTGTGTCATGTGATGACATGAATTTTTCCCTGACTCCTTGCTGCGTCTTCTGTAGGAGCCCGGCCTACCGGGCGATCGGCGCCTGATGCGTGCATTTTTGTCGAATCGCTCGCTGGGGCGAGCTCCTACGAAACAATTGCTTGCTTATTCGGCAGGTGGGATTTGTAGCAAGGGATCGTAGGAGCCCGCCCCAGCGGGCGAATTATTACGCAGGAGCTCTGGCCAAATCTTCGCGCAAGGTGCGGGTCGCGAGATAATAATGTGTGGCACACCAGATGTTCACCAGCACCATGGTCACCAGCGCATAACGGATCGACTGGTTACCGAATTCGGGACGCAGGTAGTCACTTAAAATACCGGTGGCCATGGGTCCAATTCCGAGCCCGATGAGGTTTCAGGACACGAAAAACAGAGATAGCGGACGCCTGGGCGCGCATGCGCAGCCCGACCAGGCTGTGTGTCATCGACAGGCAGGGGCCTAAGTACATGCCTGCGACAACCGAGGGCACGAACCAGGTGAGCGCGGCGGCCACACCGGTATCCGCAAGCATCAGGCTGAACCAGTAGAAAGGAATGGCGGCCACGGTGGAGATCAGCGGTACCCAGATATGCCAGCGCGATTCACCGTGGCGATTCGCAAGTTTGTCTGAAAGATAGCCGCCACCAAAAGTACCAAGCATGCCGCCGATTCCGGCGACCAGCCCCAGGATTGTGCCAATCTGTTGAATCGGCATTGCATGGACGCGCGTCAGGAAAATAGGCATGAAGGCGGCAAGTCCGTAGGTGACGAAGGCGTGTAGCGCGCAGCCCATCGCAATGTGGCGGAAGCATTTGCGTGTCCAGAGTATGCCGAGGACCTCGGAAAAAGGGGCCGGAGTAACATCAACCCTGGCTTCAGCCAGGCCGCGCGGCGGCTCGTGAATCAGGAATCTGACGAGAACGGCGAGCAGTACGCCGGGCAGGCCGACCACAACGAAAGCAATGCGCCAGCTGAATTCCGATGCCAGGTAGCCACCGCCCATATATCCGATCAGCGAACCGCCATAGATACCGAGCGAGTAAATCGATAGCGCAGTGGCGCGTTTGCTCGCCGGAAAAATATCGGAAATGATCGAGTGTGCCGGGGGGCTTCCGCCGGCTTCACCGACACCGACGCCCGCGCGCATCAAAAACAGTTGCCAGAAATTTTGCGCGGTTCCGCACAGCGCAGTCATTGCGCTCCAGACAATCACGGCAAGTGCGATGACGTTTCTTCGCACGCCACCATCCGCCCAGCGGGCGATGGGCATTCCAAGCGTAGCGTAGATTGCCGCGAACGCGATTCCGGAAAGCATGCCGAACTGGGTATCAGTCAACCCAAGGTCGGTGATGATCGCCTCGCCAAGAATATTGACGACCTGGCGATCGAGGAAATTGAACACGTAAACGATCGTGAGCAGGCCCAGTACGAAGTTGCGATAGCCGGGGCGCTGATAGGCTTCCCGGGCCTTCCGTAATCGCCGCTCGCGCGCTTCGTCTGTCGAGCTTGCCACCCTGGTCCCCTTACTTATTTTTGTTTGCGGCCCGTTGGTGCTTGACAGGTTATCACGCAACGGTCTATGTAGAGTTATGCAATCCATAAGGGGGAAACCATGCGCTTATTGATGTGCGTGCTACTGGCGTCATTTTTTCGCCATCGATTCAATCGCTGACGAGCATACGACCATTATTCATGCGGGCACGCTGCTCGCGGTGCCCGGCGACGCGCCGCAGAACAATCAATCAATCGTAATTGAAGGCGGGAAAATCACGCGGGTCGAAGATGGATTCATCGAACCGGCAGAGGTGTCCGGAGATGTCACGGTCATAGATCTCTCCGACAAATTTGTTCTGCCAGGCCTGATGGACATGCACGTGCATCTGCTTTTCGAACTCGGACCGAATGACGCGCATGGAAGCGTTGCAGGTCACGACGTCGATGCGGGCATGAAAGGGGCAATGTACGCAAAGCGCACCCTGGATGCAGGATTCACGACCGTACGCGATCTTGGTGGCAACCCGAGGCGATCTACGCGCTCAGGGACGCCATCGATAACGGCTTCGTTCCGGGTCCCAAGAATTATTGCGGCGGGCAGTTCTCTGGCCGCAACGGGCGGTCACGGCGACGTCGATGGCGTGAAGGCAGAGTTACTGACACTGTGGACACCGGAGACGATCTGTGACGGGCCCTATGATTGCCGTCGTGCGACGCGTTACGCGATTAAATACGGCGCTGACTGGATCAAGATCACCGCCACCGGAGGCGTGCTCTCGGATACTGCGACTGGCACCGACCAGCAGATGACGGATGATGAACTCAAAGAAATCATGGACACGGCGCACGGGCTCGGCGTCAGGGTTGCAGCGCACGCCCACGGGCACCGATGGCATCAACGCGGCACTGCGTGCCGGTGTCGACACCATTGATCATGGATCTTTTCTCGACAAAGAATCGATAAGCTATTCAAACAAACCGGCGCCTACCTGGTGCCGACCTTGTCACCTGGCTACAAAATACCGGCACAGATGGAGGGCAATCCATTTTTCACCGATGCGATCAAGGCAAAAGCCCTCGCCGCATCGGCAGCGTCGAAAGGCGACTTTCGGTAGGGCATACGAAGCCGGCGTCAAAATCGCATTTGGTACTGATACGGGTGTTACCAAACACGGGGAGAATGCCGACGAATTCGGCATGATGGTCGAGAGTGGGATGACTGAAATGGATGCCATTCGCTCGGCGACAGTCGTTGCCGCAGAGCTGCTGGAGATGTCGGACACGCTGGGCACGATTGAGCCGGGCAAAATCGCGGACATCATCGCGGTGGACGGAAGCCCGCTCGAAGACATTACCGTGCTGGAAGACGTCAGCGTCGTCATAAAAGACGGAAACCGGGTCAAATAAAAAAGAACGCCCCTTGCGGGGCGTTCCCTATCGAACGATGATTAATTTCCAGCCATGTTGGATTGATGCGTATGCACGATCTTCCAGTCACGGCCCATCTTTTCGAAAACCAGCGTAACGGCCATATTCGGTGGCCCTCCGCCGTCGCGGCCTTCACGGACCGCAGTTGCGCCGGGTATTACATTCCAGTAACGATAAAAACTGGCAACAGCGGCGTCGCCCATTACGCGGATCTTCACGTCTTCGGCCGTTACAATGACCGTGGCATCCGGATCCAGCTCTCTGCCGAGCTTGGCGCCGGCGATCTGATTTTTCATATTGGCAACGTTGTCACTCTGGCGGACGCCGCCTGCGATAAATGTCCTGTCATCCGTCATTAGGCTGGCCTGTTTTGCCAGGTCGACGGTCTCGGTCGCAAGGTAGGTATCGATAACAGCCCGGACGTCATCGGCATCAGCTGCAGATGCGATCGGCGAAGCCAGGGCAGCAGCAAGGAATGCGCTGGTCAAAACCCCGAAACGCCTGCTAGTCATATTCTTCATGGTGTTTCCCCCTCATTGGATTTAATGGACAAGGCCGTCAAGGCAGTACTTGTTTTGTGTTGGTGTCCAAAACCCTGAGGCCTCGCCCATCAGTCTAAGTGAACGCGCCTTTTTAGCAACCAAAACAGGATATTTCGTCATGTCAAATAGTCATGAAAATAGCCCATAGGGCGTATTGAAAGGAGCCCAAAAACCCCTATAAAACCACTGCAAACGTAAGGATTTTGAAGTGTTCGCTTCTGTTGCCTTGACCCTATTGCAACACTATAATGCGCGGGCTAAGAACAGGCCCGCTTGGTCAGATTGTTATCACAACGCCACAACCCGCCGGTCAGCCGATGGATGTGGCGTTTTTAATGCCGGAGGCAAGCGACGAATGATGGCCAGGGCAGAGGAGCGATCCACCGCCTCATCCTTAAATCCCGTCGCGAAGGTCCTCCTGGGGCAACTGGGATCAAGCGTGGTTCTGGCGCTGCTGTTTTGGGGATTTGGCGGACGTGTTTATGGCTATTCGGCGCTGCTGGGTGGCCTGACCTGTGTCATACCGAATGCCTTTCTGGCACTGCGACTCGTCGTGCCACGCCGTGACGTCTGAGCCCTCGGCCTGGGTCGAGCAGCACATAATAGGGTACTTGGAAAACTTGCGTTAACCGTGCTGATGTTCAGCCTGGTGTTTACGCTGGTGCGGCCCCTCGCGGCGGGGCCTTTGTTTGCAGGGTTTATCGCGGCGCAACTGGTTACATTTTCAGGCTTCCTGATGCGGGATCAGGAAAAGACAGGGGATAAGAGAACAACGAATGGCGGGTGAAAGCGGACACGGGGCGAGTACGTCTGGCGACTACATTGCACACCATTTACAAAACCTGCAGGTCTGCAGCGTTGACGGTGAATGGGTATGGAATCACTGCGCTGGCAACCCGATGGCGATCAATGTCGACTCGATGTTCTTTTCGGTGCTGCTCGGGCTCATCTTCGCCTGGATATTCGGACGTGCGGCGAACAAGGCCTCATCTGACAAGCCGGGCAAGATGCAGGCGTTTGTTGAAATCGTCATCGATTTCATCGATTCGAGCGTCAAGGACACATTTCACGGCAAGAGCAAGCTGATCGCGCCACTCGCCCTGACGATTTTTGTCTGGGTCTTCTTGATGAACCTGATGGATCTCATTCCGGTTGACTGGCTGCCGTTGGTCGCTGGCAAGATCGGTGTGCCGTACCTGAAAGTTGTCCCGACCACCGATGTCAACATTACGTTCGGCATGTCCATTGCGGTCTTTTTCCTGATCATTTTCTACACCGTAAAGAACAAGGGCGTTGGTGGTTTCATCGCCGAACTGACGCTGCACCCGATCGCGCCCCCAACGAAGGGCATTGGACTGATTGCGGCTCCTCTCATTATCGCTTTCAACTTTATTCTCGAATCAGTTTCGCTGCTGGCAAAACCCTTGTCACTATCACTGCGACTGTTCGGCAATATGTTTGCCGGCGAACTGATTTTTATCCTGATCGCACTACTGGGTATCTGGCAGCTGCCATTGCATTTCTTATGGGCGGTATTCCACGTACTCATCGTGACGCTGCAGGCGTTTATTTTCATGATGTTGACAGTCGTTTATTTGACGCTGGCATCTGAAGAACATTGAACCTGGACAAAATCCTTAACTGGAGACATTGATGGAAACTGTAATTGGACTCACCGCGATTGCTGTCGCGCTTTTAATCGGCCTTGGCGCGCTGGGCGTCGGTATTGGCATGGGCCTGCTGGGCGGTCGCTTCCTCGAAGGTGCCGCAAGGCAGCCTGAGCTGGCGCCGATGCTGCAGACCAAGATGTTCCTGGTCGTGGCGCTGCTTGACGCCGTAGCCATGATTGGTGTTGGTATTGCGTTGTACTTCGCGTTCGCCAACCCGTTCATCGGACAGCTGCAGCAGGCAACGGGCGGCTAACGCAGGCGCTCGCCTGTGGGAGCCCGGCCCACCGGGCGATATGAGTTTTGTAAGAACGCAAAGGTATCGTAGGAGCTCGCCCCAGCGGGCGACAGCAACGTCAGGAGAAAGGTTTGGACATTAATATGACCCTTCTAGGTCAGTCGATCGCGATGCTCGTGTTCGTCTGGTTCTGTATGAAGTTCATCTGGCCACCGATCATGAACGCGATCGAGGAACGTCAGACACAAATCGCTGACGGCCTTGCTGCTGCGGAACGCGGGCAACACAGTCTCGACAAGGCGCAAGTCGAAGCCGGGGACATCGTTGACGGTGCGCGCAAGCAAGCGACCACGATTCTCGATCAGGCACATGCACGGGCAAACGAGATCGTGGCCGAGGGCAAGGCTGACGGTACGAAGGAGCGCGAGCGTCAGGTTGCTGCCGCAAGCGATGAAATCGAGCAGGAATCCAACCGGGCGCGCGAGGAATTGCGTGGCCAGGTTTCTGCGATCGCGGTCGCCAGTGCCGAGAAGATTCTACAACGCGAGATCGACGGTAAGTCTCACGCTGATATTCTTAGCAAACTGGCGGCAGAGCTCTGATCCGGAAGCAATTCTAATGGCCGACAACAACACAATTGCAAGACCTTACGCCCGCGCCGCCTTTGAACTGGCGAGCGAGAAAGGTGATCTGGCCAAATGGTCAGAGGCATTGGCAGCGGCTAAAGAGGTGCTTGCGGATGGTCAGGCCGTGAGGTTTCTGGGGCGACCGGCGCTGACTGACGACCAAAGGCTCGGCTTCCTGACGGACCTGTTCAGGTCAGCCGGCGGAAAGGCGTCGATTCTTGCGGGCGGCAGCGAGCAGGGAAATAATTTCCTGAAACTGCTGCTCGAGTATGGCCGCGTCGCGGTATTGCCGGAAATCGCGGAGCATTTCGATGCGCTCAAAGCAAACATCGAAAATACGGTTGACGTTACGGTTACCTCCGCGGCGCCTATGAGCGCGGCCCAGAAAAAAGCAGTTTCCGCGGCACTGACAAAGCGGCTCGGCCGCACCGTGCACATGGAAACAGAAATTGACGAAACACTAATCGGCGGTGCAGTTATTCGCGCTGGTGACGTCGTAATTGATGGATCTCTGCGTTCGAGACTGGAAGGTCTTTCGAACGCACTGATATCTTAAAGAGGAAAACAAGATGGCACTCAAAGCTTCTGAAATCAGCCAACTGATTAAAGAGCGAATCGATAAGTTCGAGTCCAGCGCTGAGGCGCAGGACGTTGGCACCGTTATTGGCGTCACTGACGGTATTGTGCGCATCCACGGTCTCGCCGATGCACGCTACGGTGAGATGCTCGAGTTTCCGGGTAACACCTTCGGCATGGCGCTGAATCTGGAGCAGGACTCCGTCGGTGCGGTGGTACTCGGTGATTACAAGCACATTACGGAAGGCGACACGGTGAAGACTACCGGCCGCATCCTCGAAGTGCCGATTGGCGAAGCACTGCTGGGTCGCGTCGTCGACGCACTTGGCAACCCCATCGATGGCAAGGGCCCCATCGAGACAGACTTATCTGCGCCGATTGAAAAAGTGGCGCCCGGTGTTATTGAACGTCAATCTGTGAGCCAGCCCGTGCAGACCGGCCTGAAGGCAATCGACTCGATGGTGCCCATCGGCCGTGGCCAGCGCGAGCTGATCATCGGTGACAGACAAACCGGTAAAACGGCTGTTGCGGTTGACACGATCATCAACCAGGTTGGTACCGGCATAAAATGCATCTATGTCGCGATCGGCCAGAAACAATCTTCGATCGCGGGCGTCGTAAGAAAGCTCGAAGAAGAAGGCGCAATGGAGCATACGATCGTCGTCGCGGCCGCCGCGGCCGACAGTCCTGCCATGCAATACATCTCACCGTACTCTGGCACCTCGATGGGTGAATACTTCCTCGACAATGGTCAGGACGCGCTGATCATCTTCGACGATCTGACCAAGCAGGCGTGGGCGTATCGCCAGGTATCGCTGCTGCTGCGACGTCCGCCTGGACGTGAAGCGTATCCAGGCGACGTTTTCTACCTGCATTCACGTCTTCTCGAGCGCGCATCCCGCGTAAATGCCGATTACGTCGCAGAGGTAACGGGTGGCAAGGTTACCGGCAAAACGGGATCGCTTACGGCGCTGCCGATCATCGAGACCCAGGCTGGTGATGTTTCTGCATTCGTACCAACCAACGTGATCTCGATTACCGACGGACAGATCTTCCTGGAGACCGACCTGTTTAACGCCGGCATCCGTCCTGCGATCAATGCCGGCCTGTCTGTATCGCGCGTGGGTGGCGCAGCTCAGACTCAGATCATCAAGAAGCTTGGTGGCGGTGTGCGGCTTGCACTAGCGCAGTATCGCGAGCTCGCAGCGTTCGCCCAGTTCGCATCCGATCTCGACGAGACGACGCGCAAGCAACTTGAACGTGGCACGCGTGTCACTGAACTCATGAAGCAGAAGCAGTATTCACCGATGTCGGTGGCGCAGATGGGTCTGTCGCTGTACGCGGTCAACGAGGGTTATCTTGATGAGGTCGAGGTGGCGAAAGTCGGTGACTACGAAGCGGCGTTGCATGACTACGCTCAGGCAAATAACGGCGATCTGCTGGATAAGATCAACGACACCGGCGACTACAACGATGAGATCGTAGCAGGATTGAAAGCGATCTGTGAAGGGTTCGCCGAGAAGGGTGCTTACTGATCGTGCAGAACAGCTGTAGGAGCTCGCCTGTAGGAGCCCGCCCCGGCGGGCGATATAGACAACGACATACGGGAAAGAATTTTTGAGATCGTGGAACGCGCACCGATAAAAGGCACAAGAACAGTGCCTTTGGACAGTGGAACGCGCCCTGAGAAATTGTACGAGATCAGTGCCATGGTTGAACGACAAACCAATTAATTAGATAAGAGATACTACATGCCCGGCGAAAAAGAAATCCGCACAAAGATCCGCAGCGTGAAGAACATGCAGAAGATCACGAAGGCGATGGAAATGGTGGCGGCATCCAAGATTCGCAAGGCGCAGGATCAGATGGAGGCGTCGCGGCCCTATGCTGAACGCATTCGTCGCGTAATCGGTCACCTCGGCAACGCCAACCCGGATTATAAACACCCGTGGCTGGTTGAGCGCGAAGTGAAGCGCGCCGGCTACATCATCATTTCTACAGACCGGGGCCTCTGCGGTGGACTGAACGTCAACTTGTTCAAAGCTGTGATTGGCGAACTGCAACAGTGGCAGGAGCAGAACGTCGAAGTCGACCTCGCGCTCGTTGGTGCGAAAGCGGTACAGTTTTTCCGCCGCCTCGGGGGCAATGTCGTTGGTACTGCAACGCACCTGGGTGACAAGCCACAAGTGAATGATCTCATCGGCGCGATCAAGATCATGCTGGACGCTTACAGCGACGGCAAGGTCGATCGCGTGTTCCTGGTACACAACGAATTCGTCAGCACGATAAGCCAGAAGCCGGAAGTGAAGACAGTGCTGCCGGTCAGTGCGATCGATCTTGGCGAAGAAACCCTGCAGGAACATTGGGACTACATATATGAACCCGATGCTGTGGACCTGCTCGATGACGTATTGATGCGTTACATCGAATCGCAGGTTTATCGTGGCGCGGTAGAAAATTTTGCATGCGAGATGGCGGCGAAGATGGTGGCGATGAAATCGGCCACCGACAATGCCGGCGAAATCATCGAAGAATTGCAGCTTGCCTATAACAAGGCACGCCAGGCTTCGATTACACAGGAAATTTCAGAAATTGTCGGCGGCGCGGCCGCCGTGTCGGGATAGTTAAAAATCAGATATTGAAAGACGGGGATGATTTCTCCGGACTAGGATAGGACGGATTTACTAAGAGTTTTCGGCGGGCGACCCCGTTCGAATAGGTTAGAGGACCTAAGTATGAGCACAGGAACTACCGTGCAAATCATTGGCGCTGTTGTGGATGTGGAATTTCCATCAGGCCAGATTCCAAAAGTTTACACTGCACTCGTTATCGACGATGTCGATATCACGCTCGAAGTACAGCAACAACTCGGTGACGGCGTGGTACGAACGATCGCGATGGGCTCGAGCGAGGGATTGAAGCGCGGCATGGCGGTGTCCAATACCGGCGAGCCGATCTTGGTGCCGGTCGGCGAGAAAACGCTGGGCCGCATCATGGATGTGCTTGGCAGGCCCATCGATAACAAAGGCGATATTGGCGCTGAAACAACGATGCCGATCCACCGCGCGGCACCGACCTACGAGGAACAAGCTGCGACGTCCGAGCTTCTCGAAACCGGTATTAAGGTCATTGACCTGATCATGCCGATCACCAAAGGTGGCAAAGTTGGTCTGTTCGGCGGCGCCGGCGTGGGCAAGACGGTAGCGTTGATGGAGCTCATCCGCAATATTGCACACGAACATGAAGGTTACTCAGTCTTCGCAGGTGTCGGAGAACGTACTCGTGAGGGTAATGACTTCTACCACGAGATGACCGATTCGGGCGTTATCGACAAGGTGTCACTCGTCTACGGGCAGATGAACGAACCACCGGGTAACCGTCTCCGCGTGGCGCTAACCGGTCTGACGATGGCCGAAGCATTCCGCGACGAAGGCCGAGATGTACTGATGTTCATCGATAACATCTATCGTTACACGCTGGCCGGAACGGAAGTTTCCGCACTGCTCGGACGAATGCCCTCAGCGGTGGGTTACCAGCCGACGCTTGCCGAAGAAATGGGTGTGCTGCAGGAACGTATCGCATCGACGAAGACCGGTTCCATTACTTCATTCCAGGCCATCTATGTGCCTGCGGACGATCTTACCGATCCATCGCCGGCAACGACCTTTGCTCATCTTGACGCGACACTCGTACTATCGCGTCAGATCGCAGAGCTCGGTATCTACCCCGCGGTTGATCCTCTCGACTCCACCAGCCGCATCCTGGACCCGAACGTGATTGGTCAGGAGCACTATGACTGTGCACGCGGCGTGCAAGCAGTATTACAACGTTATAAAGAACTGCAGGACATCATCGCGATTCTGGGTATGGACGAGCTTTCAGAAGAAGACAAGCAAGTAGTTATTCGTGCTCGCAAGGTTCAGAAGTTCCTGTCGCAGCCGTTCTTCGTTGCCGAGGTCTTCACGAACTCGCCAGGCAAGTATGTATCGCTGGCAGAAACGATCCGCGGCTTCAACGGTATCGTCAATGGTGATTACGACCACATTCCCGAGCAGGCCTTTTACATGGTCGGCACTATCGAGGAAGCGGTCGAGAACGCGAAAAACTTCCAGTAGAATCACGCCTTGCGCACGAATATGAAATGGCAACAATTAAAGTAGACATAGTATCCGCCGAAGGCGAAATCTACTCAGGCACAGCCTCAATGGTTTTCGCGCCCGCCAAGATGGGCGAAGTTGGTATCGCACCGCGTCATGCGCCATTGCTGACCACCTTGAAACCGGGCGAGGTACGCATCGAAGATACGGAAGGCAAGGAGCATTTCTTCTATATCACTGGCGGCATGTTGGAAATCCAGCCGCACCTCGTTACCGTGCTTGCTGATACGGCGCTCCGCGGGGATCAGCTCGACGAAGCAGCGGCGCTGAAAGCACAGCAGGATGCAGAAGATGCATTGAAAGGAGTTTCGGAAGAAACCGACCTCGCGCGCGCGCAACTGGAACTCGCCGAGGCGCGCGCCCGCTACCGCGCGGCCCAAAAACTCAAAGGCAACCGCTAAATTTCTCTATCCAGGGTCAGAGCCCGGCTCTGACCCTGATTTGATACTTGCCCTGATCTCGGCAACCATGCGCTCGTCCAGCACTGTATTGAACAGTTGTTGATAACGCTCGCATCGCTTCTTCGCAGTATGGCCCAAGTCAATCCACTCCTCTCTGGGCTGTACGATTGCGTTTGGTGCACCGAGAGCGTTTGTCCGATAACTGGACCACGGATATTTATCCGGCGATTTGGCGATTCCCGCCCAGACCGGGTTAAGTTCTATATACCTGTAACACGCAAACAAATAGTTTTCGGTGGTGACTGGAAATGAGCGAAATCGTCCTTCCCACAATGTGCCGGTCCGCTCGTGGACCCGATTGAATGCCAGAACATAGGAGCTGCCAAGATTCTGCATCATTCTCGAAGCACTGTAATCGTGACTTGGCGTTATCAACAGGTGAACGTGATTTGTCATCAAAACGTACGCGTGTACCTGCGCATCATATTGTTTTGCTGACTTGGCAAGGCAGCCCAGGTACCTGAGGTAATCACCCCTTTGTCGAAAGCATTCTTGGCGATCGTTGCCGCGCTGTACGATGTGAAGCGGAATTCCTGGGACACAAATTCTTGCTGGTCTGGGCATACCAGAATCCTGATCGTAGCGTCGTGCCAGGTCGAGTAGCGAATCTCCCCAGTCAACATAGAAATCAGGGTCAGAGCCGGGCTCTGACCCTGAATGCGGCACTTGCACCACTCGAAGTTGAGGCGGATGATTCGCTGGTCCACTAATAACAAGAAGGGATCTCCATGACAGCCCTCCGCCTTGTAATACTGTATTTCCTGGCTTGTACCTTGCTAGCTGGCTGCTCACAACCTCCTGAAGAAGCTGCGGCGCCCGAACCGCAAGCTGCAGCCAAAGCCACGGAGACCATTATCGAGCGCGCCAATCGACTCGGACTGGACACCGAATACGTGCCGCCGCCGGGCGATCCCATGGCGCACCATACGATGGGCTTCGCCAGGACACTCTGTTCTGCGGTCTTCGTTACCGGGCTGGATGCCGATTTTGCCGCCGAAAGTGTCGGCTATTTCACGGCACCGTATGAGCATCGGAGCGTTGTTGTTAAACGTGAAGTAGACCACGACAACAAAATGGTTCATCTGACGATGGCGAACGGCGTCGTGCGTTCGGCGAAGTACATCGGAGATCTAGGTTGTGTGCCCTTGCCCATCGGTGAAACCGATCCGTATTTCGAACCGGTCGATATTATTTCCTCTTTACCCGATGCGGCAACGACCGCGTGGCCAATGGGCGACGTCTTGAGCGATGAGCCGGTCCCCGCGGAAATCGATCAGGAAAAACTTGCACAATCCGTCAAGGCCGCTTTCGAAGAAGGCACGATGACGGCCGCATTCGTTATTACCTACAAAGGCCGGATCATTGCCGAGCGTTATGCCGATGGCATCGACATGCATACGCCGCTGGAAAGCTGGTCGATGGCCAAGAGCCTGACTGCGACACTCATGGGAGTGTTGATCCAACAGGGTGTATACGATCTTTGGCAATCCGCA
>PVMK01152194.1_pt1 | contig 18476 bp, 24 predicted proteins | sample 1853481 | NCBI WGS metagenome assembly PVMK01 (sample SAMN08533507, study PRJNA380276) | Marine sediment metagenome, whole genome shotgun sequencing project. | reverse complement strand
ATAGGAGACTCGAACCTTAATAAAGTTTGCAGTACATTAGAGAAATAATTACTATATTGTACTTTATCTATATGATCATCTGGTATCCAACCCAGAAGATAAAATACCAGATGATCACTTCACATATTCTTAAGATTTGATCTCTGAAAATAGATTGGCCATTTCTATGGCACCAAGCGCTGCTTCCCAGCCCTTATTTCCTTTCCTTGCACCTGCACGGTCAATTGCCTGTTCAAGACTATCAGGAGTTATTACTCCAAATGATATCGGGATATCCAGGTCAAGGCTTATCTTGGCTACACCCTTTATAGCCTCACTTGTTATATACTGATTGTGAGACGTCTCCCCCTTTATTACTGCACCAAGACAGATTCTGGCATCGTATTTTTTAGTAGCGGCCATAATCTTTGTTGCTGATGGTATTTCAAATGCTCCCGGCACCCACGCAATATCAATATTGCTTTCGGAACAGTCATTCCTCTTCAGGCAATCCAGGGCACCATCAAGAAGTTTACCAGTTATAAACTCATTAAACCTACTGGCGACTATACCGATCTTTAATTTTTTTGCATCGAATTTTCCTTCATAAGTCTTCATTTTTTCTTCCTTTCCATATGATTAAAAATATTATTACTTTCATATTCATGATCAATCAAGCATGTGATCAAGCTTTTGTTTTTTTGTACTTAGATACTTTTTATTATTTTTATTGGGAGCTATTTGAATAGGTATCCTTTTAGTTATCTTAAGGCCATAACCTTCAAGACCCACGATCTTTTTAGGATTATTGGTCATAAGATGAATAGTGGACAGTCCAAGATCTGACAGGATCTGTGCTCCTATGCCATAATCCCTTAGATCAGCATCAAAACCAAGGTGCAGATTTGCTTCCACGGTATCCATTCCTTTATCCTGCAGCTCATAAGCCTTCATCTTATTGCATAGCCCTATACCTCTTCCTTCCTGGGCCATATAGAGAAGGACTCCCCGGCCTTTTTTATTTATCATATTGAACGCAGTGTCCAGCTGGTCACCGCAGTCACAACGCATCGAACCGAATGTATCTCCAGTGAGGCATTGAGAATGGACCCTTACAAGAATATTTTTATCGCCGCTTACAGCACCCTTTATAAAGGCTATATGGGTCTCATTATTGATAGTGGACCTATATGTCGCTGCTGTGAACTCTCCCCATTTGGTCGGCAGGATTATCTCTGCGACTTTCTCAATAAGTTTTTCCTTCTTTTTCCTGTACCTTATAAGCTCCTCTATTGTCATTACCTTAAGGCCTGAACTCCTGGATATACTTATAAGGTCGGGAAGGAGGGCGACTTCACCATCATCCCTTATCACCTCGCTAATTATCCCTGCAGGAAAAAGTCCGGCAGCCTTTGCCATATCAACAGCAACTTCAGTATGCCCGGCACGTATAAGTATTCCTCCACTGGATGCTTTTAGAGGAAAAATATGTCCCGGGATGGAAATATCTTTAGGTCTTGTTGCAGGGTCTACAAAAGTCTTTATGGTAATCGCCCTGTCTTTGGCAGAGATACCGCTACCCTTGATAGATTTCGCATCGATAGAGACCGCAAGGGCACCGACATTTGAAGAATAATTATTGCTCTCATAACTCATCATGGGTATCTTAAGCTCAGTTAACCGCTTCTTGAGACAAGGAAGAAACATCATCCCCCTTGCATGGGTAATAAAGAAATTAACCGAAGCGGGTGTAACTTTTTCTGCTGCCTGGAAGAAAACTCCCTCATTATTTCGGGATTTATCATCCACGATTATTATTATTTTCCCCTTACTTACATCTTTTATGCAGTCTTCAATGGGGGAAAAAGAATGTTTTTTTTCCTCAGATGAAACCATATTTTTCTAATTTCTCCTTTAGTATCCTGTCTTTTTCTCCAGATGTTTTTTGGTTATTATTTTTGTTATTAAGATAATTAGCTATATATCTTGCAATCATGTCTACTTCAATATTTACTGAGCTACCGGTACTTTTATTCCCAAGTATCGTATTTTCAAATGTATGGGGTATTATCACTACCTTAAAGCTATCTCCGGCCACTTCCGTCACTGTAAGGCTTATTCCATCGATTGCCACAGATCCTCTTTCTGTTATGAAGGGAGCAGCTTCAGATGGAAGGTCAAAGGTGATCTCATATGCTCTTCCGGTTTTTTCAATGCCAATTACCTTAGCCGTGCAGTCTATATGGCCGCTGACAAAATGGCCCCCCAGTTTATCGCTTGGAGTAAGTGAGTCTTCCAGATTGACCTTATCTCCTGTTTTAAGTTCAGCAAGATTTGTATGCGCAATAGTACTTGATGAAACATCAAATGTAAAACTATCTCCGTCAAAACTCTTAACTGTAAGACAGATACCATTAATAGCGATAGAGTCACCGGTCTTTACATCTTTTATTAATACAGAGGAAATGACTTCAAATTCAATATCCTGTCCCTTATCAGTAATTTGTTTTATTGTCCCGGTCTCTTTGATGATTCCAGTAAACACCAAATACCTTACCTTTCATTTTGTTTATTATTATTTATTGGATATGCGGTGATCATAAGATCACTGCCCAGTTTTTTAAATGATGAAAATTCCAGGTCCGTACTGTCACTTATAAGGTTATTTTCAAGTTTTGAAAACATATTATAAGGGCTGTCCCCGCCGATTATCTTTGGAGCCATAAAGATTGTAAATTTATCTATAAGCTGTCCTTTAAGAAATGAAGTGAGGATTGCAGGGCCTGCTTCAAGCATTACAGATACAATACCATATTTATTATAAAGGATTTTTAGCACTTCTCCTGGGTCAGGCCTGATACCGGGGAGAAATTCTAGAGATACTTTACTGTTCTGGAGTTTTTCAACTTTTTTATTTGTCCCGGTCTTTCCCATGGGCTTACCTGATGTAAATATTATGGTACTTATATCACCTGCCGTTTTTACAATATTTGAATCCAGGGGGATCCTTAGATCAGTATCCAGTATGATCCTGGCGTAATTCATGTGTTCTCCTGCAAGAAAACTTCTAAGATTATCTTTTATGGTCCCTCCGGGATCTGTCTTTGGAAACAGGGTGGGATCATCAGCCATTATTGTATTTATACCGGTTAATACACAGCCATATTCAATTCTCATCTCCTGAACCACTTTCCTGGACTGAATGGAAGTGATCCATTTTGAATCAGAGGTTTTAGTTGCAAGCTTTCCATCAATGCTTGAGGCTATCTTTGCACAGATAAAAGGAAGCTTACTTTTCATATTCTTAAAAAAGACCTCATTCTGGACCGCTATTTCCTCTGAGAAGAGTCCGCTTAATACTTCTATTCCGGCATCTTTAAGTTTTCTTATGCCGTTCCCATCTATTGCTGGATTTGGATCCACTGCACCTATGATGACTCTTTTGAATCCATTTTGTATTAGTGCATCAGTACATGGAGGGGTCCTGCCCTGTATGCTGCATGGTTCAAGGCTTACATAGATATCAGAACCTTTTACCGGGTTGGAGCTGTTTTTTATTGCATCCACTTCGGCATGATCAGTTCCGGCTTTTCTGTGATAACCTGTAGAGATTACCTTTCCATCTCTTACAATCACGGCACCGACCATAGGATTTGGACTGGTCCGCCCACGCCCCTTTTCAGCAAGGACTATAGCCTGCCGCATAAAGATCTTATCCTGTTCGGTAAATACTGTCATAATTAAAAGCCTTATAAATAAAAAAAAGCCACGGAAAAAACCATGGCTTATATCAAATATAAGTCAAAATCTTCTCCCATCCAGACTTTAACTGTCGGTCTTAGAATTTCACTAAGTCAGCCTGCCAGAGCAGGGTTGCGGACTGTTACCGCCGGTAGGGGATTTCACCCATCCTCGAAAATTTTTAGAATCTATGATCTAAATTTTCAAAATATCCTTAAGTATTTAAGGATATACTGTTTAAGTAGGATAAATTATATCAGGAAGAATTTATTTTTCAAATATGACAAGAAATGCTGTGAGGATAAATTCCATTTGAAATTAAGGTTTAATATATTAAAATAGGTGGAGCCATGGATACAAAGACAAATAGAAAAATAAAGATATTATGCAGCTGTGGGACCGGGGTTGCTACTTGTTCCTTTATTTCTGCTGAACTTAAAAAATTTCTTGCAGGGAATGGGCTGGATGCTGAGATAATAGAATGCCAGGTCCAGGAGGTCTATGATTGCTATAAAGATGTGGACCTGATAATCAGCACATCACAACTTCCTCCTAAAATAAATAAGCCCCAGATCAGCGGGGTCCCGTTTTTGACCGGGAATGATCTTGAAGAGACTAAAGAGAAAATACTTGAACTATTTAAGAAATAGAACATTTTAAGAAAATATCTGGTCCTCGTTTTATGTTATAATCTCAATATTAGATAATATTCAATCTTTAAGACAGGATAAAAATATGCCAAATAATATAAAGATATCTGCCTCGATCTTAAACAGTAATTTTGCCTACCTTGCAGGTGAAATAAAAAAGGTAGAAAAAGCCGGGGCAGACATGCTTCATGTAGATGTAATGGATGGTGTATTTGTTCCAAATATAACCCTGGGGCCGCCCGTTATAAAATGCATAAGGGAAAATACCGGACTATTTATGGATGTCCACCTGATGATAACTCGTCCTGACAGGCTGCTTGATAGTTTTATTGAAAGCGGCGCTGATTCCATAAATGTCCATGTTGAGGAATGTCCGCACCTGGACAGGACCTTGAACTATATAAAAGAGGCTGGTAAAAAAACTGCTGTTGCCTTAAATCCCTCGACCCCCCTTTCAGCTGTTGAGAATGTGCTGGGACTTGTAGATATGATACTTATAATGACTGTTAATCCCGGTTTCGGGGGACAGGGTTTTATAAGCGATATGATCTATAAGATCCAGAGACTAAAGAAGATGATTGAGGATTATAAAAAGCTGACAGGAAAACATGACAGAGTAATAGATATACAGGTAGACGGGGGCATAAACCTTAAAACTGCTCAAGAGGTGGTCGGAGCCGGAGCTACTGTGCTTTCCGTCGGCACTTCTATTTTCAGGGCAGATGACCCGGTTGCCTTTGTAAAAAGCCTGAGACAGAAACTGAATCCTACTACCTGATACGGCCAGTTCCAAAAGAGGAGAGGGCATCAATGATCTCTTTTTTCGTTTTCATTTTTCTAATATCTGATACCATTTTTCTGCATTTTAAAGGATCCATCTTGTTTGCATGATTTAAGACTTCCCGATATCTTTTTAGTTCCACACTTATGCTGTCAGCCTTCATTCCAATAAGGATCGGAAGAAATTTGGGACTTGCCGCTATACCACCGCATACAGAGACTTTTTGATTTTTCTTATGACAGGCTTCAATGATCTGGCAGAGTAATTTTATGGTAATGGGATGCAGGAGGTCATCACTCCTATAAGGGCCTGTTAGATTGTCTTGATCCGGCATAGACAAGAGTCAATAGATCGTTTGTCCCTATGCTTATTGTGTCTGTATGGTCCAGTATGTCATCAAGAGCAAAGACACCGGCAGGAGTCTCTATAAAGGCACTTAGGCTGATCCGGGATGCGACTCCAGGATCAGAGGCTGCGAGCTTCTTCTGGATTGACAGTAATTGTTTTTTTGATGATGCCATTTCCTCAGCTTTTGATATCATGGGGAAGGCGACAATAAGTTCACCATATTTTGAAGCCTTAACCAACCCTTTCATCTGGGCACTGCAGGTCTTCTTTATAAGTGACCTGGTCCCGCCTGGTGTAAGAGTTTCGTTTGATATCAGGTTTAGAAATGCCTGCTTATCTCCACTGAGGTCAAGAGTCCGCAGCGTGACCGGTTTATTCGGAAAAAGCCTCAGTATATCGCTATAGGCTTTATACTGGTCACCAACTGTAAGCCCTATGTCTCCATTTAAAAACGATAGTTCAGTCCTGAAAAGTCCAATACCACTGACTCCCATTGAAGCTGCCTGCTGTGCTTCTTCAATTGTATTTATGCTGGCAAGGATAGCCGGGAGTCCTTTATTTTTTTTCATAAATGGACCGATCTTCTTGATGCTGTCTTTAGAATACTTTTTATATTTTTTATCAGTGACCTCATCAGGCTGGATGATAAGTTTGCCACTAAAACCATCAAGGATCGCACTCTGTCCATCAATTATCTCATCTACATTCTTTTTGATCTTTATCAGATAGGGGATCTTCAGTGATTTTATAAGTATCGAAGTGTGAGAGTCCATGTTTTGTTTTTCAATTACTATCCCCCTGACTTTTTTAAGATCGACTTTTGCAAGGTCTGTGGGAAACATCCTCCTTGACACTAAGATAAGATCAACATCTTTACTGTTTGCTCCAGTTCTGTCTCTTTCCATATCTGTAGTTTTTAAATTAGATACCAGCCTGTTGTAGAGGTCCACAAGGTCATAGGTCCGGTTCCTGAATTTTTTCTTATTACTTTTTCTTAATAACTCTATTCTTTCATTAAATATTATCGACACTGCAAGGTAGGCAGAGATCTTATAGTCTTTGATCAGGTCTATTGTCCTGTTAAATATATTCGAATCCTTTAATGCAAGTATCTGGAAGTCTATAATCTCTGAGAATTTTTCGCTGATGTCTCTGGAAAGCTTTTTCCTTGCAGACACAAGATCCCTCTTTGATTGTTTTAATACCTGCCTAAATTCTTTAACCTGATCCTCAATATTTTCATTGCCGCTGATCTTCTGGTAGAGGCTGTCTCTCAACACCTTTATTCTTCCAATATCCCTAAGATCAAGATCATGAAATTCTTTTGATAATTTCTGGAGAAGAGTTTTTTCTCCTAATGGTTCAGAAGAAAATCTAAGTATTTTCCCTATACCTATTCCCCTGCACACTGGAAGTCCCTTTAATACTTTCATTTTTTATTCTGCTCCGGTTCTAAATAAATCTTTTATGGCCTTTTCTGCACTGGCTTCGTCTTTTCCATCTATCTTGATGGTCAAAGTATTTCCCATTTCGGCACCAAGGCCCAGAACCTCGGTGATATTTTTTCCATCCGCCGTTGCCTCATGGGTCGAGATCATAATAACCGACCCAAAGCGATGGCAGAGCCCTACCAGTTTTGAGGCGGGTCTTGCATGAAGTCCTTCTATATTATTTAATTTTATCTCTACTGATCTCATTATTTAAAAAAACAATTTATATAAAATCTAGAATATTTTAATATATTGATTATTATTTGTATATTTAAGTTTGGTAATGATATATATTTTAAATGTAATATCTAAATATAGGACATGGAGGATTTATGGCAATATTAAAAAGGGTTAAAAATTTTCTTGCACCGCTTCCCGTGATTCTGGCCACGTCCCGCCTCAGGGAGAATGACAATATAACTGATAATATCATTCCGATATCTTGGACGGGTATTGTAGAAGCTGCTCCACATATGATAAATATAAATATTTCCAGGGGAAAGTATTCAGGAGAAACAATAAAAAAGACAAAACAATTTGGAATTGCAATACCGGGAGCTGGCTATATAAGGGAAATAGATATCTGCGGGACCACACATGGGGATAAAGTAGATAAATTCAGCCTTACAGGGGTTTGAAAAAATAGATGCATCCATTATTGATGTACCTCTTATAAAGCAGTGCCCCATCAATATGGAATGCACGCTTGAGGACATAATATCATTTAAATCCCACGATATGTTTATCGGGAAGATAGTAGCGACTCATCTTGATGACAATTTTACAGATGAGGAGGGAGAACCTGATTTTAAAAAGATTAATATATTGTGTTATGCAAATGGAAATTATTGGGATCTTGGCACAAAACTTGAAAAATTATATTTTACAAAGACCAAGAAGAGCTAATGTTTTTATTCCTGGTATAAAAAAATAGTCCCGCAATTATTAGCAGGACTATTTTTTATCTTATAATGTTATTTACTATTCAGTAAGTATAGCCTCTGTCGGACAAGTTTCAATTGCTTCTTCTATACATTCCTCATCATTTTCGTCATAGTCAGTCTTGGTGATCTCAGCTACATCATCATCTTCATTTAATTTAAAAATATCGGGACAAGTTTCTTCACAAAGTCCGCAGCCTGTACACAGGTCAACTTCAATTAGTACTTTCATGGAAGTCCTTTCTACATAATATTGTTTTTATAACCCTTTTAATACAACATTCTAGAGTAATATACATAATTTTTTTGCCTATTTCAATAATAAAATCCTTTTATTTTTTAAGAGCGATCAAAGTAGTTTTTGGGCTGATTATGATTTTATTCTTTATTTAGGAATAGAAATCTATTATAGTCCATCAAGACTGAATTAATCACTGGAACTTTTATTGTGAAAATTAAGATATTTTAATAAAATCTTTGGAGTGATTATTATAATTAAGAGAAAATCAAAATAGTGGGATCATTAAATATATTAAAAAAGTATATAATACTGAGCAAGCCAAGGTTGGTCTATCTTCTTTTCTTTACAGGTTTTACAGCGATGGTGATTGCCGGTTCATTATATGGATATGACTGGTTCAAGATAATAATATTGTCCCTGGCCATAATCCTGGGGGTAATGGGCTCAAACGCAATGACTAATTTTGTGGACAGGAAAATAGATGGGATAATGGAAAGGACAAGGAAGAGACCGATACCTTCGGGAAAAATAAAACCCCGCGATGCGTTTATTTATGCGATCTTGATGGTGGCAATAGGAACCATCATGGCAGGCATAATAAATATATGGAGCGGTGTTTTTATTTTACTCGGTTTTCTGGATAGTGTAATCATATACAATGTACTGTCTAAAAGAAGAACACCTTTAAATATAATACTTGGGGCCCCGGCAGGAGGACTGCCTGTATTTGCAGGGTGGATAGGTATTACGGGAAGACTGGAGTTGCTCCCGGTCATGCTTTTTATTCTTATTTTGATCTGGACCCCAATACATATATGGAGCCTGGCATTTTTTTATAGGGAAGATTACCGGAAAGCAAAAATACCTATGCTGCCTGCTATCCTGGAAAATAAAAAAGTATACATACTGCTCGCAGTACTGAATTTTATCATGGTGGGTTTTTCCATATATATCGGTTACCTTTATTCTTTAAGTCCCCGGTGTACTTTATTGGGTCTATTGTACTTGGGATCATTATAATATTCTTCAGCCTGAGGCTCATTATCAGGGAAGAAGAAAAAATAGCCTGGGTGCTTTTTAAACTTACAAGTCCTTACCTTGCTATTATTTTTATTATCCTGATCATAGAATTTACAGTCATTAAGTAATGTAGGTAATACTCTTATAAATATCCGTATAAAAATACAAACTTCAATATAGCCGGTAAATAGATAAAAAGTTTCTCAAGAGAAAGGTTTATGGAATATAAAAAAACAATCCTGGATAGAAGTTTTTATATCCGCGATACATCCATAGTAGCAAAGGATCTCCTGGGAAAAGTACTGGTCAAAGAATCCGGAGGTATTACAATCAGCGGCATTATAGTTGAGACCGAGGCATACTATGGTCCGGATGATCCCGCCAGCCATGCTTTTGGGGGCCCAACTCCCAGAAGCAGAATAATGTTTGGACAGGCAGGTATGGCCTATGTATATCTTTGTTATGGGGTCCACTGGTTATTAAATATTGTGACTGAAGTGAAAGGAACTCCCGGAGCCGTACTTATAAGGGGATTGGCACCTCAGGAAGGGATAAGTATCATGCAGAAAAGGAGAAAGATCGCTTATGCAGGCTCCAGGCTGACAGATGGTCCAGGAAAACTTTCGATCGCTATGGATATCGACTCTTCTGATAATGGAAAGGACATGACTGACCTCAAAAGTGGCATCTATATAGCAGAAAGTGATATGGGGAATAAGGATCTTATTATTAAGAATACCAAAAGGATCGGTATCAATAATGGAAAAGATAGGTTGTTGAGATATATTGTAATTGGATTATAGGTACATTTTTACTATAATTAAGTTGATTATCAATGACTGTGGAGGGATTTTAGTGACAGATTATACAAACCTAAAAAAATTGCCATATATTTCAAAAAGAATGTTTATAATAGAGAATATTTGCAAGAAGAGATCTATTGACCTTGAGTATCTCTTCGGGCTCTTTAACCTTTATAATAGTAAAAACAGCGGAAGATGGTTCTGGCAGAAAGCTGCTTTTACGGGTCCGCTAAAAACAGCTTATGATAATTTTAATAAAAGTGTTGAATCAATCGTCAAGGACCTTAAGTTTGGGGATCAGGAAAAAACTGTTGCCCAGATCGAAGATGCTGTAGAACCACTGGATAAACTTCTGACATCCATGGAAATGAGTAGTGAGATAAATAGGGATAATGACATGGAACATGTAAAGAGTTTCCTGGATAATAATCTAAGAGGCCTGATCAATGATAGTATGAAGCCCTTTAAAAAGGCAAGTTAGGAGCCTGTCCGGGAACTGGGACCCGGACCTGTAGCCGGCAGGGATCAAATGAAAGTTCCTGATCCACCTCAAGGGAAAAAATACTACTCTTGTTCTTCGATTTCAAATGTTTCTGGATATACCCTATTTTCCTCATAGACCCTGCCGCCAAAAAATGGCAAAAGATCAGCAGTATTGAGTTCTATAAGCAGCTCATATTCCCCGGACTCTATTTTGATCTCTAAGCTTTCGCCTGATTCAATATAAACAATATAGCTTTCTGTGGTTCCTTTCAGGTATGAGGTTATTGAAAAACCTGTATCATTATTAAATACCAGAAGGCTTTCACCTTCCGATTCAATATATTTCCCCCTCTTTGGTTGCAGGGTCTCATTATATGGAGATGCTTTAGCGAGAAATATTTTTGAATCCACCAGTGGTGGTATTGCCACTTCCAGGTATTCAGGATTAAACTCTATAAGAATAGCATATAAAAAGACCGCTTCATGATAGGCTCTACCGGAATAATAAGAATCTGCAGATTCCTTTACTAGACCGGGTGGAGCACCCTCAAATATCTTCTCGATCTTGAGGTCAAGCAGAAAATTTCTCTCAGCCTAGGGTTCGTTTCCAGGTATTTTAGAAACCAGGAAATCGCATCTTCGTGTTCTGACCGGGATCCAAGGTCAGATGCAAGATCAAGATAAGCATCTTCCAGTTCACTGGCGGCGTCTTTTTGGAAATCACTCTCGGGATACTCTGATATTATCTCTTCAAGAGTTCCTATCGCAATCTCCCAGTTTTTCGACTTGATATAATTCTGGGATGCAAAGAAAAGATACTGGGGTATTTTATAAGCAGCAATAAATGCTTCATTTGTATCGGGAAAACCGGTCTTGACCTGTTTTAGCAGATCTACTGAAGACAGGTAGTCATCAGCTGCCGGACCATATTCATTATTACCAATATGACTTTCAGCAAGCCTGAAATATATATCTGATAGAACCTGCTTTACCTGCAGTTCCTGAGGATCTATTATGTCGGCCTCTATGGCTTTATTAAGACTTAAAAGTGCTTTGGTGTTTTGATTGTCATAATAATAGGCAAATGATACATATTCCAAAGCTTCATCAGCATGACGGCTAGTGGGATAATCCTGGAGGAGCAGCTCATAGGATGATATTGCCAAATCATATTCTTTACTTTCATAAGATCGGGAAGCTTCCCGCCTTAGGGCATATGGACCAAATAAACTTGAAAGTACCAGGCCGATAGCAAAAATAATAAAAAAGAAGATGAAGATAAGCCCAATAGAACTGTGCCTGACAAGATTAAAGATCGCGAGTATAAGGCCCAGGGCAATAATGGGGATACAAAAATAGGGAAGCATATCCCAGAATCTTCCCTTATCAAGATAAGAAAGCACACTCAGGCCCACGATTGAGCTGGAAAACAGCACAAGGAAAAGAATTGAGATAGGGCCCGTTTTTCTTCTTCTATTGTATGTATACATATATAAGACTATTAATAAAAATTGTTACAATATTAGCATAAATCTATTCAATAAAAAATAGAGTTATAAATATTAAAATATTATATACAAATATAATATTATAAGAAATTAGTCCAGAATTATCCCCGGACCATAAAGGCATACTGATAAATTAGAGGATGTAAGTGCATGGTTGAAATGTGTGAGAAAATTAAGCAGCAAATGATATGATGTAGGTATCAGACTATTCGATTATCAGGAACCATCCTGGAATGATCTTGAATCATATTCCATTATCAGGGTATCCCAGTATTTTCCATTATAAAGATGATCCCGCTTAAGTACTTTTATAAGCTTAAAACCGCATTTCTGATAAACTTTGATAGCTCTCTGGTTATAGACATAGACATTTAGGCGTACAATAGGGATCTCAAGATCTTCTACTGCGAAACTTACCAGGGCATCTACAGCATCAGATCCTAAACCCTTGTTCCAGTGATCTTTGTCCCCTATTACAATACCGAGTTCACATCTTCCATTTCTCTGGTCTATCTTATTCAAGCTGCAGTTACCTATATGATCACTGGAATTTTTTTCAAGTATGGCAAAGACAATATCTGCTTTAGAATCCTGTATATAATTGAACCATTTCTCTTCCTGTTCTTCCGTCAGGTCCCTAAAGTTCTGGCTGAGGTATTTATTTATCAATGGATCGGTCAACCAGAGGAGAGACCTCTGCAGGTCACTCCTCTCAAGAGGGCGCAGCAATGTCCTCTTACCTTCCAGTTTTTTCCAATGGTTAATATCCTCAGCTGCTTTCTTTGATATTCTCATTTCTTTACTATTGACTCTTTTTACCCATATTCTCTATAAAGGAATTGACAAGATCGATCGGGACAGGAAATACTATTGTAGAATTCTGCTCGGTAGCGATCTCCTTGAGTGTCTGGAGGAATCTTAACTGCACAGAGATAGGGAACTTACTCAGGACTTCAGCGGCCTTTGATAATTTCTCAGAAGCCTGAAATTCTCCTTCTGCACTTATTATCTTGGCTCTTCTTTCCCTTTCAGCTTCAGCCTGTTTTGCAAATGCTCTCTGTATGGACTGTGGCAGTTCCACATCTTTTATTTCCACTGTAGAGACCTTTACCCCCCAGGGATCAGTCTGCTCATCTATTATCTTTTGAAGTTCCTTGTTTATCTTTTCCCTTCTTGCCAGGAGATCATCGAGTTCAACCTGACCAAGGATGCTCCTGAGCGTAGTCTGTGCTATCTGCGAGGTAGCAAGGATATATTTTTCAATTTTTACTATACTTTTTGAAGGATCCATTACCCTGAAGTAGACAACAGCATTTACCTTAACGGGCACATTGTCGTGGGTGATGATGTCTTGCGGTGGTACATCCATGGTAACAGTTCTCAAGTCTACCTTTGTCATCTTATCCACAAAGGGGATGATAAGAATAATACCAGGGCCCTTTGCACCCCTGAGTCTTCCGAACCTGAATATGACACCTCTCTCATATTCCTTTAATATTTTTATTGCAGATATCAGCAGGATCAGGATTATGACGATCCCTAGTACTATCGCAACAATTGGACCTGTAAACATATTAGCCTCCTTCTTTCTTATCTTTGGATATTTCTTTTACTTTTAAGGTCAATCCTTCAATTGACTCGATCTTTACCTTTTTATTTTTACTTATACTGCTTCCGTCAACGGATTCTGCACTCCATATCTCCCCATTTATCTTTATCTGGCCTTCTGGAGTCAGCGCACTTGATGATACTCCGGTTTCTCCGATCATACCCGCACTTCCGGTCACGGGCTTGGTCCGGTGAACTTTGTAAACTGCTCTCACTACTATTATTAAAAATCCTGATACCACAACACTTACACTTATTATCAAGCTCCAGGCGATCCTGAGATACGGGGCATCGGTATTGATCAATAGGAATGATCCCATAATTAGAGATATTACACCTGCAATAGAAGGTAAGCCACCCAATCCCATGAGTATATCTACAACAAAGAGGATTATGGCAAGGATTATAAGGCCAAGGCCGGCATAGTTTATAGGAAGCACGCTCAATGCATATAATCCTAGTATTAAAAGCAGGACCCCGACAGCTCCCGAGATCCCGAGCCCCGGCTGGGAGAACTCATATATTATCCCGAGGATACCAATTGACATTAGTATATAAGCAATATTAGGGTCAGATATTATGTGAAGGAAGCGGGTTATGAAATTCATGCCGATAGCTGTAGGTTCGGTGCCTGCTGATCTCAGGATAAAAGTAGATCCCAGTTTTTCAATAGTCTTGCCATCCAGCTTGACCAGAAGATCATCGAGGTCTTCAGCGATAAGGTCTATAACTCCAAGTTCAAGAGCTTCTGCCGAGGTAATGGAAACACTTTCCCTGACTGCCTGTTCGGCCCACTCTGCATTCCTTCCTTTGGACACAGCAAGGTTTTTGATATAAGCAACTGAATCATTTACCACTTTTTCCATGATATCAGCGGAGATCTCCTGATCACTTCCAAGATTTACCGGGTGGGCAGCCCCTATATTTGTAGAAGGACCCATCGCTGCAATATCGCCGGCATAAGTGATGAAGACACCGGCAGATGCCGCTCTTGCTCCCTCGGGAGACACATATATTATTATTGGTATATGTGTATTTAATATTTCTGTGATGATCTCCCGCATTGAGGTATCAAGTCCACCCGGGGTATCCATAGTAATAATAAGGCCGGATCCCGAATCTCTTGCAAGGAGAATACACTTCTTTATATGATTTGCCAGTGATGGCTCTATTATTCCTTCTATCCTGCATGAGTAGAAATTTTCAATTTCTATAGCGGCTTCTGTTCCGTCTGATAAACCTGGGAGCCGTTCCCCATGACCGGGCAGTATAATATTATTGCTTCCGGAGGCACCAAGGCTAAATATAAGCCCTGCAAAGATAAAGAATAGAAGAATTTTTAATATGGCTCTTTTAGGGTCCCTGGTCAATCTGTTCCCCTCACTATTATGCTTTTACTTTAATTAATAAATCCATATAAACGGACCTTATGGGATATAATATACTACGGTCCGAAAGCTAGAGAATAGTTATAGTCATCATTAATTATACTATAAAAGTTAAAAAAGATTTGAGATATGGGCTTTAAAATAATAAAATCTAATCAAACCATATTTTTAAAGGGAGGAATCGATGGAAAAGTGGGAGTGTCAGGTATGTGGATATATTTATGATCCTGAAAAAGGCGATCCGGAAAATGATGTGGAACCGGGAACAAGCTTTGCCGATATTCCGGAAGATTGGGTCTGCCCCCAATGCGGCGCTTCAAAGGATGAATTTGAATTAGCAGGGTAGTGAGTCTTTTTGATATAGACTTATCTTTTATATATTTACTTTGATAGTGGTAATAGGGTAATAGTCAAGATATGGCCGCTTAGTTTTTATATGGTCTATTGTCTAAAAAAACTTTCCCAAATATTAGCAATATTTTATATAATTGAACTTAACCGGATGAAATGGATCATAAAATTATTACAGATCATGTATGCCGGTAAAAATTTATAATATGTGAAAAAAGCAGAAAGAAAGGTTTTTCAGTATGGCAATGAACCCAAAAGTAAAAAACCCTCTCATCCTTAGTATCGTATCTACTGTATTCCTTGTCCCGGTGCTAATACTTACCATGTATCTATTTGGTTCGGTAAACTGGATAATGTTCATAGTGACGACAGTCATTTATTTGGCAGTGATCTTTTTAGTCTTTTTCTTCTATGGTAGTCTTGGAAAAAAATAGTTATCTCCCATGGTAGACGGAAAAGATATAAATATAAGAAGAATCTCACCCTGCTTGTAGAGGCCGGACAGACCCCTTGCGGGATATGCTCCTCATCGGGAAGTTTCGTCCATTCCCTGAGTCTTGGAAAAAGTGATCTTGTGTCCAATAAATTGTGAGGAAGATATAGATAATGCGATCACCCGTTTTAAGAAGTATGGTGAAATTGGGGGCCTGATCATTATAAAGAATAAGAGGATCGGTCTGTGGGGGGGGGAATTACAGCTGGTTTCCTCTTAGCAGGAAAACAATATCTTCAATGATAAATATTGTTTTTAGATTTTTTTGAACTAAAGGAAATATTCTACTTTACTGTGTAAATATATAAGATAGTTTGTTTACCTGTCTGGAATATTTTAAGGTTTTGTCTCTTTTTTCCCCTCAGCTTGTTTAAATGAATCACTTCCGGTTCCAATTATGCTCTGGCCCTTAAAAAGTCCACCCTTAGCTATTGTAAGCAATGCGTCTTTCTGTGTAAGATTTCCAATGAATTTTCCCGTAGATGATATCTCGACTTCCCCGGAAGCGATCATGTCACCCTTAAAGGATCCAGCCACTATAGCATCTTTTGTATTTACAGTTGCATCTACCTTTCCTTCTTTTCCGATGACAATCTCCTTATTTGCAATGATCTCTCCAGTTACAGTGCCATCTATTCTTGTAGAGCCTGGCGAGTTTATCTTGCCTTCCACAGTAACGCCCTCGGCTATGACAGTTATTGTCTTACTTCCCTTTATATCGGGATTTTTCCTTGATAACATCTAATTCCTTCCTTATGATAATTTCTGGTCCGGATATCCGGCTGGCAGTAATTATAACACTTTTTAAAAATATTTTTTTGAATTCCATAATTTAAGGCATAAAAAAGAAACACTACCTAAATAATTGTAAAAATTTTATATACTCTCAACACTTTTACCTTTTGGTATATCCAGTTTTAAAGATTTGAAATGATCAAGATAGTAATATGATAGAGCAGTAAGTACAGTTGCAATAACTTTTGCTATTACGATATTTATAAAATAGTCTTATATAAGTGTTCTTGACATAAGTTATCAGACATATACCAATAATGAGACATCTGTCTGGTAAAGGTGGAGTGAGGGCCCTGGAAATCTTTGATGGAATTTTTGTTAAACTCCCTCTTAATCTTTTCTACTTTACTAAATAGGTCAAATACTTGGGCCTGACTATAGGGATGTTTTCATGCTTTTTTAGCTTCAGAAGATGTTTGTCTCCGGATACTATTAAATTGGCATCCCCAGAAACTGCACATTCAAGGATTCTATTATCAGATTCTCTTTCTTTTATAATATCTAGCTTGACCCTAGGCTGTATATTTTCACTTATATCCGATAGCCTTCTTTTAAACTTATCAACATTATGCTGGGGCCATTTAAACTTTTCCTCAAGTATTTTTACCGTTTCAGCAATTATTTCATCTGAAACTATAAGTATTATTTTATTTTTGTGGGCCATTTCCAATATCTTTCCAGGGACGCCCTTAAAAAGAAGTGCAGAAATATAGACATTGGAATCAAAAACGATTCTGAGCATTAGACTATTTAAGACCTTTCTTCATCTAAGATTTTAAAGAGCTCTTCCTCGTCTTTTAACTTAAATATTTTTGCTGTCTCTTTACCAAAACTGAATAGCTCTCTCCATTCTCTTTCAGCAAGAGATTCTTTATAGGTCTTAAACATATCCTTAAATAGCTCGCTGCGGCTCTTTTCTTCAGTCCTGGCCAAATTATCCAGTTCCCGGGCCATCTCTGGAGGCAAAGAAACACTAAGTACTTTACTTTTTCTACTCAATTTATCACCTATTATTTGTTATTACATAGTATTACACTATCAAATATTATCACAAACTATGTATATTTCAACGGGTTTGTTTCCACCAGGCTGAAGCTATTGTGAAAAACATACTGTGGGCTTTGATAAGAGATTACAAAGTGTTAACTAAATATCTAATAATTTTGATAAAATAGTAAAGATTTCCCGGACTTACTGACGTTTGCCGGAATAGGTATACCCTTTTTTTATGCATCAATATTTGATTTTTACTTTGAGTTTAAAGTTCTCGCACCGGCATGGTATGGTAGCCCATAGCGTACGAAGTTAGAACCAGGATAATGTCTTCAAATGAGGATATTTTGATTCCTGAATTGAGTTTTTAAGATAGTATAATCTTTCTATGCTTTAGAAAGACTTTAGAAAGAATAAATTTTTTCCATCATGTAACCTATGTTATAATTAAACTTTAAAGAATATATATTCACAAGATATATTGCGATTTTTAAGGAGAATCTAAAAATGAAAAAATCTATTTTGAAACTACTAATCGTAATAACCATCACTTCATTAATATTACTGCTTTTTGTAGGGTGTAAATCTCCTGAAACGACAGAACTCGAGGAGAGAATAGAAAAACTGGAACTTGAGAAGACAATAAAAGAACTGGAAGACGAACTAGCAAAAAAAGAAGCTGAAGAGACTTCCCCTGAAGAAGAAGAGGAAGAGGTAACTGAAGAGACTAACGAAACTGAGGAGATGGACGAAGAGGAAGGCGGGGAAGGGGAAATAGATGATGCCGACCCAGATACTGATACCGATCCTGACTCTGATGCTGGTGCAGATAAAGAGGCTCCCACTATCAGTTTAGTGATTTA
>PVMK01123845.1_pt1 | contig 18484 bp, 19 predicted proteins | sample 1853481 | NCBI WGS metagenome assembly PVMK01 (sample SAMN08533507, study PRJNA380276) | Marine sediment metagenome, whole genome shotgun sequencing project. | reverse complement strand
CCTCGATCTCCGCGGTGGGATCGTAGCCCGGTGTGACCAATCCGATGAAGACGCCTAAACTTATCGGCCCCGGCACCTTTAAAGAACCTTTTTAAAGAACCCTTGCTCCATCTTGAAGGTGCCGCCTCAAGGTACCACCTTTAAACGATCCGCTCAGCTTTCCTCGTCGTCGATTTTCGGCGCTTCCAGGGGCGCGCCGGGTGCGGCCTGGAGGATGGTTATTCGTACTGTTGCGTCTGCGCCGGTGACCGAACGGATCGCTTCTTCGATGAACTCGACGAATCCATAGGGAACGGATCCCTCGGCCGCCAGGATCACCTGCGCGCCGGCTTCGGGAGCGGTGGCGTAGCGTGCCATGGCAATCACTTCGATGCCGGGCTCCGAGTCGACCTTGTCGAGGATGATGTGGCGCACCGACGGAGGCAGCGGGTAGGTGGCGGGACGCACCTGGCCTACGTCGAGCTGACTCTGCAGCCGATTCCCCAGGGGGATGACCAGGATGACCGTCGCCAGTATCAGTCCGATTCTGGCCCGGCGTGCCCACAGCGGCGCCGTCGTTTTCCCCAAGGCTCCCTGCACGCCCACCAACCGGAAGACGAATCCGGCGCCGAGAATGATCGCCACCACGTTGGTGAGGAAGAGCACCGCCGAGAAGCCCGCGAGCAGAAACTCTCCGGAGCCTGCGGCGATCCCGACCACCGCCAGCGGCGGCACCAGTGCCGCGGCGATGGCGACGCCGGAGAGAATCGCGGCGAGATTCGGTCGCGCCATGGCATAGGCGGCGGCCATGCCGGAAGCAAGCGCAATACCGAGATCGATGAGGTTGACCTGTCCCCTGGCCTCGATCTCCGCGGTGGGATCGTAGCCCGGTGTGACCAATCCGATGAGCAGCGACACAGCAACACTGACCAGGGTGCCGTAAGCCATTGCCTTGATGCAGCCGCGGAACAAGGTGCCGTTGCCCTGCACCAGGGCGAAGCCGGCGCCCAGCAGCGGTGACATCAGCGGTGCCACCAGCATCGCGCCGATGACCGCCGCCGGCGAGTTGTTGAGCAGGCCGAAGGCGGCAAGCGCCGACGACAGTCCCATCATGATGGTGAAATCCACGTTCCAGACGCCGCTGGCCTGAAAGTTCTCGAAAAGACTCAGGCGTTCCTCGCGCGCGAGTACCGGTAACCAGTTGAGCCAGCGCGGGCGCGCAACGGCATCCTCACCAGGATTCATCATGACCATCCCTCCCCATTGTCATACGGTGAATTGTTATGGCTTTGCCGGGAGCATATCAGCAAGGACCGGCCGGGCAGCGCGCCTTGTGAGCGGCTACCACTGGGCCTGATAATGGGTCCAGCGCCGAAACGGACTCTCACGCCTTTTGCTGTAAAGAACATGTGCGCGCCACGCCGGCGGGCGCCTGGCATTCCACGGCTTCATCGAGCATCCATGCCCAACGCTGAAATTCGCAGCCTGTCCCTGCCGCGCTGGCTTGGTGGGGGCGCCGTGCAGTGGTCCACGGCCTACGCGGGCATGTTCTTCCTCACCACCATCTGCCGCACCCTGGTGATCACCATACTGCCGCTTCAAGGGCTGGCCTACCTGGGCAGCGCACAAGCGGTGAGTGTTCTGTTCGTGGTCGTGAGCTCGCTGGGCGTGTGCACCAGCGTGTTGCTGCCGCTGCTGGTGCGCCGCATTCGCACCCGGGGTGTGTTCCACCTGGGCGTGGTGGCGGCGATAGTCGCCGCGTTGCTGCTCGGCCTGGGCGGTTTTCCATGGTTCCTGGCCGGCATGGTGTGCTGGATGTTCGCCACTCTGGCCTTCGAGGTGAGCCTCAACCTGTACACCATGCACCACATCCGTCGCCGCGAGCTGGCGGCATTCGAGCCCAAGCGGGTGCTGTTCATGGCGATTGCCTACAGCGTGGGGCCGTGGCTGGGGATCTATCTGGAGTCCCGGGTGGCGCACTGGTTACCGTACCTGCTCACCATGCTGGCCGCGGTGGCGACGATTGCCTACTTTCGGATGCTCGGGCTGCGCGAAGCCGGCGCCCGGCAACGACTGGACGCGGCGCCGGCGCCGCTGCGGCACGTGCGGCGGTTCGCGGCCCAGCCGCGCATGCGCCTCGCCTGGAGTATCGCCGTGGCCCGTTCGGCGTGGTGGGCCACGTTCTTCATCTACGTGCCCATCTATGCCGTGACCGCCGGTCTCGGCGAGATGATGGGAGGCGCCCTGGTGTCCATCGGCGTGGCCACCGTCTACACCGTGACCCTGTGGGGCGCGCTGGGAAGGCGATACGGTTTTCGCACGCTGCTGGTCGGGGGTTTCACCATCAGCGCGATCACCAGTATCGGCGTAGCGCTGCTGGCCGGATCGCCGTGGCTGGGCGCCGGCATGCTCATATTCAGTGCCTTCTGCACGTCCACCATCGACGGCGCCGGCAACATGCCGTTCCTGCGCGCGGTGCGTCCCCTGGAGCGCGAAGAGATGGCCGGCGTGTTCAGCACCTACCGGGACGTGTCGCAAATATTGCCGCCGGCCCTGTTTGTCGTGCTGCTGCGATTCCTGCCGGTGCACGCCGTGTTCGGAGCCGCCGGTCTGTGGATGCTCTCCATGGCGTGGTTTTGCCGCTATCTTCCACGGCGGCTTTGAATGCGTAGAGATCTTCGCTCCATGGCCAAAAGCCCCGGCTCGATCGGCGCACATGCCAACCGCTATGAGTAAACTGAATATCATCACCGCTATGGGAAATTGATCCGGGCCCCGAGAAAATTCGAGGCCGCCTGAACCGAGCCCGAAGACCTATGGAAGAACTCAGATTGCAGGAAGCCGTGGTGTTTCTGGCAGCCGCCGCGCTGGTGATTCCCCTGGCCAAGCGCTTCGACCTGAGCCCGGTGCTCGGTTTCCTGCTGGTGGGCCTCGCCGTGGGGCCCCACGGACTCGCGGTTTTCGCCGAGCAACACCAATGGCTTCGCTACGTCCTGATCACCGATGTGGCGGGCGTGCGCGCGCTGGCGGAGCTGGGTGTCGTGTTTCTGCTTTTCATGATCGGTTTGGAGTTGTCCCTCGGGCGGCTCTGGGGAATGCGGCGCATCGTGTTCGGCATGGGCAGCGCACAGATTGCCGTGAGCGGACTGGCCATCGGAACGATTGCCTATGGTTTCGGTAATTCTCTGGAAACATCGGTGATCCTCGGCAGCTGCCTGGCGCTTTCCTCCACCGCCATCGTGATGCAGCTTCTGACCGAGCAGGGTCGCTTCGGCACGGCCGTGGGGCGCGGCAGCTTTGCGGTGCTGCTCGCCCAGGACCTGGCGGTAGTGCCCATGCTGTTCGTGGTCGGAAGTCTGGGTGCGCGCACCGATGGCTCGCTGATCACGACCTTGGGGTTGGCCATCGGCGGGGCCGTGCTCACGGTGCTGCTTATCCTCGGCATTGGCCGGCTGCTGGTGCGGCCGATGTTTCGTTACGTGAGCGGCCTGCACAGCCCGGAACTGTTCATGGCCGCGACCCTGCTCATCATCATCGCCACCGCGGCGGCCACCCATGCCGCCGGGCTATCCGCGGCACTGGGCGCCTTTCTCGCCGGGCTGGTGTTCGCCGAAAGCGAGTTTCGCCACGAGATCGAAGTCAACATCGAACCCTTCAAGGGGTTGCTGCTCGGTCTGTTTTTCATGTCGGTGGGCATGGTCATCGATCCGGCACAGATACTGGCCGAACCCATGTGGATAGGCCTGTCCATCGTCGGCCTGTACGCCATCAAGTCCCTGCTGACCGCCGGGATTGCGCGGCTGTTCGGATTCGGCCGGGGACAGGCCATGGAGATGGGATTGCTGCTCGGACAGGGCGGTGAGTTCGCGTTCGTGGTACTCGGCCTTGCCGCGAGCCTGGCACTGATCCCTGAGCCCACGGCGCAATTCATGCTCATCGTCGTCAGTGTCACCATGTTCTTGACGCCGCTGATCGCCCGTGCCGCGCGCACGCTCGGCGCCGCCATGGAAGGGCGCGAGAGTCTTCGCGCCGCCGGGGACCTGGATCTGGCCCCCGATCTGGATGATCACGTGATCATCGTCGGCTATGGCCGCACCGGCAGACTGCTGGCGGAGTTGCTCGACCGGCAGCACGTGGCCCACGTGGCGCTGGATCTGGATGCCGCCCACGTGGCCGAGCTGCGCGCCAGGGGCGCTCCGGTATTTCTCGGCGATGCGAGCCGCGAGGCCATGTTGGAGAAGGTACATCTGCATCAGGCGGCAGCGCTGGTCATCAGTCTGGACGACGCCCAGGCCGCGGAGCGGGTGCTGGATGCTGCCCGCCGCCTGTCCCGGGACCTGCCCATCCTGGTGCGGGCCCACGACAGCACCCATGCGGCCAAGCTGATCGCCAGGGGCGCCACCCAGGTGGTTCCCGAGGTACTCGAAGCGGGACTCCATCTGGGGCAACTGATGCTCCAGCACGTGGGCTTACCCGCCGACAGCGCGCGAGAAGTCGTCGATGCTCTGCGCGCGGCCGCTCCCTACGCCATGGCGCCGCGTTCCGGCGACAAAGGCGAGCGTCCATAGAAGACTGCCGGATGGGCTCGGCAAGCTCGGCCCCGTCCGCCGTGCTTCGACCAGTCTCCAGGCGATCGCGGATCTCTCATCGAACCCGCCGTCCCTGCTCGAAGCAGGCGATTTCACCGTGGCCCAGCGGTGTCCAGGGCTGATCGTCCAGGGGCACGGTAGCAACGACTGCCTGCAGGCCTTTGCCTCCGTCGCAGGTGATGCCGACGCAGGACTTATCGAAACCGTCGCCGTCTCCGGCATCGCGCTCCAGCATGTAAAGACCCGGGTCGCTGGAGATGGCCTCAAAGCCCTTCCATGTCGGCGAGCAACAGCGCGAACAGCCGTTCCGAATCCGTTTCACCCAGGGGGCGCAAGAAGGGGTTGTCGTCGCACAGCGCCGTGTCCGTCACATGTCTGTTGTGTGCAAACACGTGCGCCCTGCCGGCAAGACGGTGCACGAAGGGTTGCGTGTTCTCCAGGCTGCGCCCTCCGGTGGTGGCGCGTCGCACGTGGGAGATGATCTGCCTGCTCGGCGGTGCGTGCGCAGCCAGGAATTTCACCATGGGACTCTCGGCGGCGCGACCCGGTTCGCGCAGCAACAACCCTATCGCGGTGGCATGGCCGCCTCGGGCCAAGCACTGTGAGATTTACTACATTTTGACTAACGCGGTGGGCGCATACTGGCGCTGGACGGATCCCCATTGCCCGCAACCCATGGTTGCGAACAGGGAGGCATGATGGAACTACTGGACGCGGCCATTGCCTTTGCGCTGACTCTGGCGGCCCTCGCTACCGTGGTCACGGTTCTCATGGAGATCGCACACCGCTGTGTGCTCATGCGAAAGAAGAACCTGGTGCAAGTCATGGGCCTGCTCAACGAGGAGCTGCCGAAAGGAACCCTGGGGCTCGATGAAAGCAAGCGCTGGGAGTTTTTCACCAAGGTGGTGGAGAATCCGGCACAGGCTTTGAGCGAGCATATTCCAGCGACACTGGATGACGGCGAGTCCGCCGCTGACGCGCTGAACAGGCTCGACTGGCGCTGCTTGAAACGCGGCGTCTACGACAAGGTCTCCACGGAGCACGTGCTGCGCCGCCTGGCCGAGTTGCCGCAAGTCCAGCAACTGGCAGCCCAGGCCGCGGACAAGCTCAAGACAGAGTTCTGTCGGCTGGCGTGCAAGTACGAAGAGTTCGGCTCTGCGGTGTCCGCGTCATTCAAGCGCCGCTCCCAGTTCTGGTCCCTGGTCCTCGGTGTCGGGCTCGCGGTGGTGGCCAACGTGGACGGTGTGCGCCTGTTCCAGGCCTTTCAGGCGAAACCGGCCCTCACCCAGAATGTCATGGCGCGCCAGGAGCAGTTTCAACAGGCCTATGGGCAGGTCGAGAGCCGCAAGCGCGCTATCCTCGACCAGCAGATGAAAGTCACCGCGGCCCGGTCGGCCCTGGCCCGAGGCGCAAGCGAAGCAGCCGCCCGACGCTTCCCAGGTGGCGGAGGCGGCAAAGAATCTCCAGGTGCACGAGAGCAAGCTCACCGCGCTCAGCAATCCCGAAGAGATCCGCAGGCTCGCCCAGGAAACCCAAAGCCAGGTGGCGGATCTCATCGCACTGGGCGTTCCCGTGGGCAGCGCATACTTCCCCCATTGCCGATTGTTCGGCGACGACGCTGCCTCCACCACCTGCACCGGACCCCTATGGCCGTCCGGCGACGTCCAGGGGCTGTGGGCCAAGCGCTTTCAGTTTCTCGGCCACGTCCTGCTGTGGCTGATACCGGTGGTCATTACCGGCGTCATGATCGGCCTGGGCGCGCCGTTCTGGTTCGACGTGGCCAAGCGCCTGGCCGACGTGCGCCAGATGTTCGGTGGCACGGCCTCGGACGAGACACGGCTCGCTGCCCGGGATGCCAACGGGGATCCGGAAAAGCGTGACGCCATCGTCGCCCGTGTGGTGGACGACGCGGCCGGATTGACGCCCGCACCCCGCCGGCGCCTGGTCCCCTAGATGCCGCCCCCGGGGAGGCGCAAACCATGACATCGGATCTCGTCATCTTTCTCATCCGTGGGAGTCTGCAGGTGGGCTCCCAGGCCATCAATGCGCTGGAGCAGAAGGTGCGCGATGCCGATATCGCGGTGCCGGACATCGCGTCCGTTCCGGCTTCCGAGATGCGGCGCATGTTGCGGCTCTTTCAGGGTGATCTGGCGGCGGAGGTGAAGCCGGGCGGGCCGTTGACCCACCTGTGGGACCCGCAAGCGCAGAACGGTAAGGGCGGCCCGCTCGCCACCGAGCCCGAAGCGGCGGCACATCTGCTGGCACGGGCACGGCGCTACTGGAGCGAGGCGCCCCGGGCCCAGGCGACGACGCTGACGCTTGCACAATCCGATGCCCAGGCCGGCGCCAGTATTCTCCGCCAATGGAACGACGCCGATGGCCCGCCGCCGCCAATTCTGCGGGTGGCGCTGAGTCTCGCGCAGGTTGGCCTGCAATTCGCGCAAGCCAACCCCGCGGTTCTCGGTGTGGGCAGCAATGGCGAGAAACTCGCCCTCACCCTGGCCGGGCACATGCAAGAGCTTCTGCCGGATGCGGATGATCCCGATGATTGGCAGCCGCAAGACTGGAACCGATACTATTTCGCCGAACGCACCCTTGCCATTCTGATGCATGCGGGCCTCACCACCTTGAGCGCCAAACCGGACTTGCTGGTCAGTGAAGCGCACCTTCAACAACTGGTGGTCAATGTGACGGCGCCGCTCATGACGCTGTTCCGTGAGAGCGACGATCCGCTGACGCTGTTGCGCCTGCAACAAACCCTGCTGGGCCCGGTGGCCCAGGCGGCCTTCAGCACACTGGCGGACGATCAGACGGCTTTTCTCGGCCGGCGCTTCGAACGAGATCGGGCCGTCGGTGCAGTCACCGCCGCGGTGCTGGGGGTGGTGCGCGGCAGTGCGCTGCAGGAACTCGCCGACGACGGCACGCTGGTGGAGATTGCGCGCGCCGCCATCGGCGTTGCGGTCAAGCGCCCCGAGCTGTTCCTCAGCAAGGCCGGTGAAAGCGAAGAGAAGATCGCCCGCGCCCTGCTCGCCAGCGTCGCCGGCACGCTGAGCGAGGCAATCGGCGACCACAACGTGCATCTGTCCGACGGACTGGTAACCGATATTGCCGTGTCGATCCTGGAGGTTCTGGCCGACCAGGGAGCGGCACAGTTCGATGGCGCCGAGCCTTGGGAGAAGGTTGCCGCCGAGCTGACTTCTCTTGTGGCCACCGGCATGTCGAAGTCGTTGGGCCGGGACGGAGCCATACGCTTCGAACGGATCTTCTCCCGGGCCCAGGCGGTGGAGCTGGTGCGCATGGTCATTGCACAGGCTGCCATCACACCCGGCATGCTGACGGTCTCCGGCCGGCAAGAGACCGGCATGCTGGTCGCTTGCGTCGCCTCGGCCATGGCGGCGGACGAGCATCTGTTGCTCGCTCCTGGGGACTGGCACCGCCTGGGCGCCATCATCGCTCGGGAGGCGGCACGCAATCCCCAACGCCTGTTCAAGCTGAGCATCCACAAGCCCGAGGGGCAGCTGGGCACGCGCATCGTGCGCACGGTTCTGCTTGCGGCTGCCGACGGCATCGCCGCCGGCGGGCCGCGCAGCGGTCCCTTGAGCTTTGGCGCGGTGCTGGTGGATGCCGTGGAGTTCGCCTTTCGGGCAGCGGTGGGAAACTTGAAGGCAGCCGCGGCGGCGGTGCTCGAGCCCCATACGGATGCCGGCGGCGGCGACTTCAAGGCCCTGGGGAACCTGGTCAAGGAGATCAACGGGTTCGTGTCCCGCCGACCGGACGAAACGGGTTGGCGCGAATGGCGATGGTTGTTCATCAATCTGGTCGTCGATGCCATGGAGAAGGGCGCCGAGTTCAGCATCAGCGAGGATCAGCTCGTCGGGATTCTGAGCAAAAGCAGGTCGGAGAGCGAGCTCGCCGTGATGATCAGTGCCAGCGAATCCTGATCGGAGATGGATGATGTTTCGTAATCTACGCGGCTTGCTTTGTCTGTGGATCCTGTTGTCTACCTTCGTGATCGGAGGTTGCACGGCACAGCGCTTGGGCTCCTATCAGAGTGAGTACTACGATCTGATGGCGCGAAAAGCGCACTGGGACGCCAGTGAAAACAAGAAGATTCTGCAGGGGCGCTTGCCGGAAGATTGGATTGCCGGCACCGACGGTCTGGTTCTCCATGAGAGCGAAGCCGATCAGGCGTTGGTGGCCCTATCGGACGACGCCCTGAAGGCTTCCTCCGGCGCGAGTGATCTGCGTACCCGCATCGCCTTGGTACGCCTCTCGGCCATGGCGGCCTGGCAGGCGGGTGCCGCGGGTTACGATCGCGTGCTGCCGGTAACGCTCGAAGGTCAGCGCCTGTGCGATTCCATCACGGCGGATGAGTTCGGTGCGCCGCGGGATTGCGCGCTGTTGTTGGGCATCGGCGTGCTGGCAAGCTGGGACCAGGTGGTGGACGACATCAAGCAATTCGATACCGCTTGGGCGAACAACAACCTGACGCTCCCGGAAAGCTATTTCGAGCAGGCACAGCGGGTGAAGACGACCCTGGACGACAACTGGAAGAATTTGAGCGTAGCCATCGCCGGATTGTCGCGTATCGATGGTCTGGATGACTCAGTGAAAATCTTTTATGAAAGACAGCAGTACCGCGCTCAGTGTAACTACTTCGCATTCCTGGAACCGGTGGCGACGCTGCCGCACCACCAGCAGTTCGTCGATCAGGCAGGGGACGATTTTTGCGCCATGCGAGAGGAGCTGACGGCCAAGTGGCGGAGCGACAATTGCGGGCCGGAGACAGTCGCCTGGAGCACCTGGTGTCCAGGCGAATAATTTAATGGGGACAGATCTATTTACCTCGCGGCCGCAGCGCGGCCGCAAGATAAATAGATCTGTCCCCATTAAATTTGTATCCCGTGTTCGGCACGATTCGCAGGCGAGCCGTGGTGGTATACCGACCCGAGGCGGCGGGGAAAGGTATATGCATTTGCCCGATTAATCCGGTTATAGTGAATAGTGCCAGTCCAGGCACTGGAGCTGAATGGCAGATGTCCGTGAAAATCCTGGTTGTCGACGACGAGCCCGATCTGGAAATGCTGGTCTCGCACAAGTTCAGACGCCAGATACGTGCAGGCGAGATGAATTTTCTGTAGAGACAATGGCACCGGTGTGCCCGAAGCTCTGGCAGGGCAAGATCTTCGATCCGTTTTTCACCACCAAGCCGCCGGGCGAGGGAACGGGTCTCGGGCTGTCGTTGAGCTACGAAACAGTCGTGCAACAGCACGGGCGGGGCGGTTGGTGGTTTCCAGCGAAGAAGGGGAATTCACCGAGTTCGTCGTGACGTTGCCCCGATGACCGGGATTGAAGGTGCACGCCGCTAAGCGTCTGGTCCTGCTGCTCGCCTCACTGGTATCCAAGACAGGCTTCGTAAAGCCGCTCTATGCCACGCTTGTCCCCGGCGAATCGGCAGCGCGTTTCATCACCGTGCTCGAAGTAGCGCCCCGTGACGCCGGCGCCGAGGTCGCCGCGGGCGAGCATCACCGGTGTGTGCGCCGCGTCCCGGGGTGATTGGGATCCGCCGAAGCCGAGGTTTCGGCTCAAGGTCGATGACGGATCGCCGGGATGGCAGGCGTTGATGGTGATACCGGCATTCTCCAGGCGCTCGGCCAGGGCCACCGTGAGCATGCGGTTGGCTTGTTTCGATTGTCGATAGGCGGCGTGGTTGTCGTAGGGGCGGCGGCGAAACTCCAGATCGTCCAGCTCCAGATCACCGGCCCAGTAACTGGCCACGTTCACCACCCTGGCGGGGGCGGAGCGTTCCAGGTGCGGGCGAAAGGCCTCGGTCATCCAATGGTAACCGAGCACGTTGGTGGCGAATGTGAGCTCGATGTTCTCCGGCGTCACCTGACGCTCGCGCGGCGCCACGCCGGCGTCGTTCACCAGCACATGCAACGGCCCCTGCCAGCTGTCGGCAAGGGCCTGGATGGAGCGGCGCCGGCAAAGATCGGCGAGCACGAAGCGCAAGCTGTCGTTTCCGGTGTCCCTGCCGATGGCGTCCAGCGCTTTTCTCGCCCGGTCCGCGTTCCGGGCCAGCAGTACGACTTCGTAGTTTGGAGTGGCTGCCAGCTCGCGCGCGATTGCCTGGCCGATGACGCCGGTGGCGCCGCTGACGAGAACCACGGTCTTGTTCTTGTCCACCATCTCTCAACACTCCGCCGGGTGTCATAACGCCAGTCGCCATGATACAAAAGAACACCATCTGTAATGGCCGTCAGGGACCCCCACGCCATGAATCTCCCCCGTCCCGAAAACGTAGAACGCGTCGCCATCATCGGCGCAGGCACCATCGGCGCCTCCTGGGCGGCGCACTTTCTCGCCCGGGGCATGGATGTTCAGGTCTGGGATCCGGGCCCGGGGAGCGAGGACAGGGTGCGCCGCTTCGTGGCCGATGCCTGGCCGGCTCTTGCCAGGTTGGGACTTTCGGCGGGGGCCGATGCGGCGCGTCTTCGCTGGTGTGAGGAACTGGAAGACGCGTTCCGCCACGCGCAGTTCGTTCAGGAGAGCGCACCGGAAGACAAGGCGTTGAAGCTCACGCTCTATGAACGCTTCGACGCGGCGCTGCCCGAGGATGCGGTCCTGGCCAGCTCCACCTCCGGCCTCCTGTTGAGCGAGTTGCAGGCGGGGCGCGCGGGCCGGGAGCGCTATGTGCTCGGCCACCCCTTCAATCCGCCCCATCTCATTCCCCTGGTGGAGGTGCTGGGCGGCGCGGATACGGCTCCGGAGGTGGTGGACTGGACCCTGGCTTTTTACGGTGCCCATGGCAAGACCGCCATTCGTCTCAACAAGGAGGTGCCCGGTCACCTGGTCAACCGTTTGCAGGCGGCTATCTGGCGCGAGGCCATCGACGCTGTCGTCAGCGGCGTCGCCAGCGTCGAGGATGTGGACAAGGCTATCGCCTACGGCCCGGGTCTGCGCTGGGCGTTGATGGGTCCCCATCAGATCTTTCATCTGGCAGGGGGACCCGGCGGCATGGGCAACTTCCTCGAGCATTTCGGACCGAATATCGAAGACTGGTGGCGGGACATGCGCGACGTCCGCTTGACCCCGGACGTCAAAGCCGCACTGATGGCCGGCATCGAGGCCGAGTCCGCGGGCCGCAGCGTAGAGGCCCTGGCCGCCGAGCGCGATGAGCGCCTGGTCGATCTACTGGAAATGCTCAGGCGCGTTCGCTAACCGATGCCTATTCTTCCGGAGGGTGGACCAGCATCACGGGGATCTTTCCTTTCTCGGCCAGGATATCGGCGATGTTCCTGAAAAAGAAACGCGTCACGCCTACACGGGCACGGGTCGTCATGGCCACGAGGTCGATTTTCTTCTCGGCCATCACGCGCAAGATCGCGTCAACCGGGTCCTTGCCAAAACCCACCACGGTCGAGACCTGGTAGCCCGCTTCCTTGAGACGATTGGTCACGGGCATCAGCTCGACCTCCACGTGGGCCTTGATGCTGTCTTGCTGCTGGGTCGCATAGATGGGGTGGAGTGTCGGCCTCACCGGCTCATCGCCAGGCATCTGCACATAGCCGGCCCTCAGATCGGATTCACCGAAGCCGGCACCGCTGGGCGGATTGGTGACGAAAAACAGGATCAACTCATTGTCGTCAGCAGAAAGAAAACTTTCCACACAAGGCAAAATCTGCTGGCTGAGCTTAGACTGGTTCAGCGGAATCAAGACCTTATGCTTGGACATGGCTAATACCTTTCGAATTGATCAACACAGGCCTGGCAGGCACCATGGGCAGGGATTATAAGCCAGAAGTGGGTCCCGAATCTTGTACAGCAGCGCGATGAACTTCTTCCGATGGCCCTAGAAGTTCCAGCCGTCCTGCAGTCGCTTTCGTCCGCGGGGTCCGCGCTCAGCGCCTTGACGGCGTGGCGAAAAAAGGCCCGAGGTGACGCCAGGGCGCTGATCGGCGAGCTGAAGGACAATCTCTATTACCTCGACATGGTCGCCGAGGATGGTGTCGCGCTTGCCGCCGTGGTGAACAAGCTGTCCATCAAGGAATACAAACGCTTATCCACGGAAGGCTACAATTTCAACGCCCTGGAGAAGAAGAAGATCAGCAGCTACCAATCGCTGAAAGGGACGAGCTTGTCCGCATGGTCCGGCAAATCCACCGAGGATCTCATCGAGTCGGTGTTCGATAAGCTCAATCTCCTCATGATCAAGTTCCCCCACGTGGCGCAGAACAGCAGGTACCGGTGGGGTGTGCGCGTGGACAACATCAGGAAACGCATCTGGCTATTGCTGAAGCACGTGTCTGCTTGATGGGGCAGGGGATCTTCCGAACTCAACCGGGGCGCCCGTCGCTGCGCGGGCGCCACAGGATCGGTGCGTAGACCGCGCAGTAGAGCAGGAAAGCGGTTATCCAGAGGATCCCGGCAATCGTCCATGTGGCTTGCGGCATCCCTGGCGCGACCATGGGCGCGAACACGCGGGTTGCCGCCGCCAGGGTTATCAGCAGGTAGGCGGCCACGATGGGCTTGGCGGCCACCAGCGGTCTTCCCGTATGGCCCAGGGCGGCACGGGTCATGACCGCCAGGATCATGGTTGCGTAGGCGCCGGCGGTGAGCGCGTGCAGCCAGCCGGCGCCCACCGGGAGCTGCCACAACAGCCACAATCCTTTGAGCCCGAGTCCGATAGGGATCCACGCGTAAGCCACGTGCAGCACCCAGGCGATGGGCATGCTCCGGGTGAGCCAACCCCGCCAGCGTGACAGCCGCCAGGCATGCAGCACGCAGGCCACCAGTGCCACGCTGCCCGCGAGTTGGCCGCCAGGCGCGATCATATCCACCACCAGCACACCGGCCGTGGCCAGCAGCGCCGCGCGATCCAGCCACCCGAACCCCGGGATCCGAGCTTGCGGGTGGAGGGTGCGAAGGGCGTTGCCGGTGAACGCCGGCACGACGCGCCCGCCCACCAGCGCGATCATGAGCAGAATCGTGTCCACCGCCAGTGTCAGGCCGGGAATGCCCAGGCGGGCGGCCAGCTCCGGTGCGTGGAACAGCACATTGGCGGCGAACAGCAGGACCAGAAAGGCCACCAGGGGAAAGTTCCGCACATTGCCCGCGCGCACAAGCGACGGCACGATGGCCATGGCGACAGCCGGTAGGAATGCGAGATCGATGGTCGCGGCCAGTGTCTGCGGTACGCCCAGACCGGGCGCCATGGCGATCCGGCCGCCCAACCATATGGCCACCAGCACCATCAGCGGTGGGCCGGCAAAGCCCCGTTGTCCGGTCCAGCTCGCCACCGCCGTCAGCAGGAAGCCGGCCAGGGCCGCCGCGACGAAGCCGAAGATCATCTCGTGGGCGTGCCACTGAACGGGTGCGAGCCACGCCATCTCCCAGCCCATGCCGTGCAGCACGGCGAGCCAGACCGCCATGGTGACCACCGCCTGCACGCCCGCGAGCAGGAAGAAGGGCCGAAAGCCGTAGTTGAAGATCGCCGTCAAGAGCGGCTCGCCGCCCGTGGGCTACAGCGAGCATCGCGTTCGAGCTCATGGCCCCGCATCAGCCGCCTGCCTTTTTTTGTCCGTGTTTCATATCGTGGCCCATGCTATCGGGTTGGCCATCGGATTGACCATCGGGCTCGGCGACCGTTACCGTCACCTCCACGGTGCCGGCACGTTCGAAGTTGAGGGTCAGGGGGAAGAATTTGCCTTCCACCAGCGGCTCTTTCAGGCCCATCAGCATGACGTGCATGCCCCCCGGCTGCAGAACCGACGGATCCCCCGGCACGATGTCCACATGATCCACCGGACGCATCTTCATCATGCCGCCCTCCATGGTGTGGTCGTGAATCTCGGCTTTTCTTGCCGCGGGTGTGGAAACGGACAGGAGCCTGTCCGGCGCGTTGCCTTTGTTCATCAACGTCATGTAGGCGGCACCGTTGGGCGATACTGCCGGCAGAGGGCGCGACCACGGATTGATGATGTGGATGTCGCCCTGTACGTAGTCGTGGGCGAGGGCCGTCGAGGCGAACGCAATCCCGGCTGCCAGCAATAGTAAACATCGGTTTGTCATGATTTCCTCTCCAGATCCTCCCGCTGTCGAAGTACTGGCGATGGGGGATCGCTAGCGACGCAAATTCGTAGAGCTCAACACCTCCGGGTTGACGACATTGGTCGATGTGCCGTCCGCGTAGGCGATAATTTGATCGAATATGTCGGCGAACTGAATCTCGTATTCCTCGTGGGTTACGAATCCGATATGGGGCGTGCACACCACATTATCAATCTTGAACAATGGATTGTCGGCCAGTGCAGGCTCTTGCTCATAGACATCGACGGCGGCCATTCCCGGGCGGCCTGCCTCCAGGGCGGTCACCAATGCGCCGGGGGCGATCAACGGCGCGCGGCTGGTATTGACCAGCAGGGCCGTGGGCTTCATGCGGGCCAGGTCGTCCGCGGTCACAATGCCGCGGGTCGCATCCACCAGGCGCATGTGCAGTGACAGCACGTCACACTGTGAAAAGAAGTTTTCTTTGCTGGGTGCTGCCTCATGTCCGTCCCTGCGGGCGCGCTTCAGGGAGTCCTCCCTCGCCCATACCAGAATATGCATTCCGAATGCTTTGCCGTAACCGGCGACGACGCTTCCGATCCGGCCATAGCCGTAGATGCCCAGGGTCTTGCCGCGCAGGCCCCGGCCCACGCCTGTCTGCCAGTTTCCAGCCCGGAGCGATGCCATCTGCCGGGGAAGCTCGCGCATGGCGGCCATCACCAGCGCCCAAGTGAGCTCCGCGGCGGCGTAGGAGGGGGTCCCTGGATGCTGACTCGAAGAGACGATGATGCCGAGTTCCGTGCAGGCCTCCACGTCGATGTGCGGATAGACGCTGCGCTGGCTGATGAGCTTGAGCTTGTGCAAGCGCCGAAGCAGGGGCGCGCGAATCGCGGTGCGCTCGCGTATCAGCACCAGCGCTTGCGCTTCACGCAAGCGTTCGGCGAGGGCGTCGACGTCCTGGAGGTGGTCGTTCCAGATGGTGACGTCATGGCTTGCCAGCCGTTGGAAACAATCGAGCGTGCGAAGTGTGTCGAAGTAATCGTCGAGAATCGTGATCTTCATGGTTCAACCGGGATACCTGTGTGCCGATCAGGCAAAGGGCCCGAACCCGCGGGTCATGTTAGCCTGGCACGGCCTTTTCGGGGGAAGATGATGCCGTTGCGCTGGATGATGCTGGTCGTGTTGTTTCTGGTCAGGCTCGCCATGGGCTACCAGTTTCAGTCGGTTGCCTCGGTATCCTCCCATCTCGTATCCGACCTCGGCCTGAGTTATACGCAGGTAGGAACCCTGATTGGATTTTTTCTGCTCCCGGGCATCTTCATCGCCATACCGAGCGGCACCCTGACTCGCGCCGTCACGGATAAAAACCTCCTGATGATTGGTGCTCTGACCATGGTCGTCGGCGCATTGGTAATGGCACCAGCCGACGGCGTCAGCTCTTTGTACGCCGGTCGCCTGATTACCGGCATCGGGGGGCACGATCTTCAACCTGATTTTGACAAAAATGGTAACGGATTGGTTTGCGCAGTATGAAATCATTACCGGACTGGCCGTGATGCTGACGGCCTGGCCGATCGGTATTTCCCTCGGCCTTCTGACGCAAGGTGATCTTGCCGATGCTTATGGATGGTCCTGGGCGATGTTTGCCACCGGTGTCGTCGCATTGGCGGCGCTGATTCTGACGGCGACGCTCTACCGCAATCCCCCGGGGCTCGAGCGCGTGCACGACCAGCCACTGCGAATCACGCTCCCGCTCCGTCAGTTCGTCCACATCAGCATCGTCGGGTTTGCCTGGACCCTCTACAACGTGACCTTGATCATTTTCGTGAGCTTCACGCCGGCCGTTCTGGTCGACCACGGATTCGAGCCGAGCATTGCGCGCTCCGTTACGAGTCTCGCCATGTGGGCAATGTTGATATCGATTCCGTTTGGAGGTCGATTACTGGAAGTGTTCGGCTGGATTACGACATCCACTGTTGTCTCTCTGTCAGCGGCGGCCGCTGTGATGGTGGCAGTCTCACTGGGCATCGCCCCGGAAGCGCTTTGTGTCGTGTTCGGCCTCATCGCCGGCGTTCCCGCCGGCGCGCTGTTGGCCCTTTCCGCCCAGGCACTCAGTGCGGACAATAGAGGGACCCGGCCTCGGGATATTCTACACATGGTATTACGCCGGGATGACTGTCGGGACCGGTGCTGGCCGGATGGACGCGTGATGTCAGCGGCAGTACCGCGGCTCCGGTCATGCTCGGGGCCGCTTTATTTGCCGGTGTGGTCCTATGTATTGGCGTATTTCGCCTGTTGCAAAGGACATGGCCAATCGAGACAGATAGCTTGCGCGCCTGATTGGCGGCTCGCTGATTGTGTGGGCGGCCGCGGTCGCGGGAATGTGTCATTAGCGGATATGCTCGGATCATGGCCAGTCGAACGGTTCCTCAACGCGCAATTCTCGAGATCCTGAGCGGTGCGGTATTTCTGGCATTTACCGGCTGTGCGGAGCTCGGCGATGCATGGGAAGAGGTCGGGCGTGACGTGGGGGCGCTTTTCGAAACTCCGTCGGCCGGTGCCACGAAAGAGGAACAGCGGCGAGCGCAGGCAGCCTACGAGCGTGCCCTCAGCGCAGAGGCGGCGGGCGACCGGGCCGCGGGCGCGAAGCATCTTCGCGAGGCAGCCGAACTCGGACACGCGCAGGCCGCCTACGCGCTGGGGCTCGCGTACATCGAAGGTAGTGGTGTTCCCGAGGATCTGGAGTTATCCGCGAAGTGGATCAATCGTGCCGCGGATCTCGGGGATCCCGGTGCGGAGTTTCTGGTTGGCTCGAGTTTCTATGCCGGCATCGGCGTCGAGCAGGACATACCCCGCGGCCTCTCGTTTCTCGAACGCGCTGCCGTCCAAGGGCACCCGAAGGCCCAGTTCCTGCTGGGGCAGGCCTATGTGGATGGTGTTGGCGTTCGAGAGAATGCGGAGTGGGCAGCGCGCTGGTACGGGAAGGCTGCTCGCGGCGGGCATCCTCAAGCGCAGTATGCCTTGGGCGTCATGTTCGCATCGGGCCTGGGTGTACCGAAAAGCCCGCGTCGAGCGTATCAGTGGTTCAGCATCGCAGCCGCGAACGGAGACGAAAAGGCCGCCGCGCTTCGCGAAGCGATTTCGAGCCGGCTGGCACCGGCTGCACTCGCAATGGCCGACGCCAAGGCCGCGCGCTTCTCGGCAAAGAAGTCTATCGGATACTCAGATGCAGCAACGGTGATGTACGTGCAAATCCGCCTGCGTGCGTTGGGATACGATGCGGGTCCTGTGGATGGCATCGCCGGTCCAAAAACCCGTACCGCCATCGAGGCGTTTCAGTCTTCCGAGCGTTTGACGGTAGATGGGGAGCTTTCGCGCTCCCTGGTAGAGGATTTGTTCGAGCGCCATATGCCGCGCGGCGCCTGATTCTGTTTCTAGGACCCGCCGCCTTGAATCTGTGCCGCCCGGTGCGCAATTGCGCGCGCTTCTCTGCGACTGACCTCGACGTTGGCAAGATTCGCGACCTGGGATACCACCGGCGCGGTGATGGGCTTGTTGGCCTTCGAGGCGAGGGCCTGGGCCGCCGCTTCGATGCGTTGCCTGTTGGATAACTCGTCGGATTCCACTGCATTGACGAACGCAGCGATCGCCGCCACTGAGGAATTTGGCGCGGCGTGGGCGCGTGCCGTTGGTGACGCGTGGGCGGCATTGAGTGAGCCCAGTGTCGATGCACTCGCGCCGTGCCGCGATGCTTTCCCGTGCCCGTGCCCGCTCTGCGCGTGTCCATGTCCGGTACCTGCCCCATGTCCCTTTCCGGACCCGCCTTTCCCAGCGGCGCCATGCCCGCCACCATGACCGGCGGCGCCGCC
>PVMK01118917.1_pt1 | contig 18484 bp, 17 predicted proteins | sample 1853481 | NCBI WGS metagenome assembly PVMK01 (sample SAMN08533507, study PRJNA380276) | Marine sediment metagenome, whole genome shotgun sequencing project. | reverse complement strand
GAGATACCAGGCAAGGCCAAGATCAGCGCCCGTAGATTCGGCGATTTTATCGAGTGGACTGTAGCTCTGCTCGGAATAAGTACGGCCGTTGCTCAGCCAGTTGCCGGGCTCTGCATCGGCATTGATGATGCGCTCACCATCGACCAGTGCGATTGTTGGGGGCGCGGAATCAGGCGCGGAATCGGGCGCGGGTGGCGCAGTTTCTGCTACAGGTGCCTGGTCCCGGCTGCACGCAACCAGGCTGCAACAACTAACAACAAATATGCCGAGTCCGGCACTAACGTGCCGCGGAAGAACGAGGTTCATGGTATCCCCTTGCCAGTTTGTTATTGTTGATTGGTGGTCCAAGCATAGGAGAGCAAGCGGCTCTTTGCCAGAATTCTACTTTGGATTGCCAGCTATGCCCGCTTCCTACGGTTGCAAACACTCGTATGGCTGAACCTGCTCGCCGGGCCGCCAGACCCAGTCTCTTTCCAAGGTCACGGGTTGCGTGAATATCTCGTTGTCTGTCGCCGTGATTTCGTACAAAAGACGGCTGCCGTCCTCGCTGACGCGAAAGCGCTCGACGAAGCTGGGATTGCTGCCTTGCGGCGTACCGTTGGAATCGAACAGCGGAAATTCGACGCCGACTGTCACGACTACAAGGGTTTCGTTATCCCAGCGGCCGGCTGAGTAACCCAAGATCGATGTGTCCGGATAAGCCGGCAATTCATCCTGAGTCATGTTGATTGACCGAACGGTGTCGTACTCTTCCATGCGCAGGAGAATAACAACATCATCCTGTACGAACTCCATGGGATACGGCTGCTCCATGATCAGCGGCATCCCCTTTGGCTCACAGCCAGGCGCAGCCGTATCGATCAATGGGTCCCATTCGCTTCGTTTTTGGCGCCCAAGAATTGTAAACGGGTAGTCATCGATCCAAAGGTCGCTACTCGGACCAAAGACGGTACTCCACACACGGAATAAGCCCTTTCGTCCCGTATTATCGGTCGCCGTCCCGCCGGTCAACCATTCTGTCTTGTCTCCAAGAATTTCTCCCGTCGACCAACGCGGTTTACCGTTTCCCTCCAGCAGTAATTCTGTCCCGTCAGGCATCAACAAATTGAGGACGAATATCTCGGTTGATGGCCGCACAGTTGGCCAGCCTGCGACTTTGATCTTGTCACCTGCTTTCAGGCCTTCAGGAGAAGCGTTGGTCCGTCGCAAAATGCTCAATGAGTTCGTTTCCAGATTCCAAACGATGTCGTCACCAGATTTATTGACTTCACGTATCTTGAATCTGACATGTGGGTTACGCCATGAAAAGCTGACCAGCTCACCCTCTATTTCGACCACTTTGGATGAATCAAATCGCGAAAAAGAATGATGTGCGCCTGCATCAGCGGTCCAGTTCAGTGCCAATATGACAAGGCCGGTCAAACAAACAATCTTGACATCTGGCATGTTCATTTATCACTCCGAACAGGGGGCGGCTTCCCGTTATTACTATTCTCCACAATCGCCTTGCCAGACGCTCGCGGTCTGCTATGGTTAAGATGGGCGTCGACAATCCAGTGTACTACCAGACAACAATCCGGGTGCCCTTAATCGATCAAACAATAATTATAAGGAGTGATAACTATGTCTATTCTTAAACGAGGCGGTAGCTCAGTACATTGATCGTTGCACTGGCCGGGCTGGTGTTTGCTCCGCTGGCATTTGCCGACGACAAGGACGACGTCATGGCTGTGATTGAGCAATATGGGTGAGCTGGAGGACGACCTGGCGGCACAGGCGAGGATGATGCGGGATGATCGGGTGATGATAGCAATGTGCGCGAGAACGGATAATGCAAAGAACATGGAAATCCAGATGGCCGGTCGCAAGGCAGGTGAAGCATTAAACGGTGGCAAGACCCAGGTTTATAACGACGATCGAGTCACCGCATATTGCGATCTATGGAAATACAGCAGTCGCCAGTTTCATTCGCATTTTCAATGTCTATCCGCATAACCAGGAGCCAGCCGGGGGCCAGCCGAATTGGGTAACCTTGGTGCTGGTTAAGGAAGGCGGCAAATGGGGCATTGCACATACACACATGTCGCCAGCCGGCGGTAACTAGTCAGTGTCTCTGCGGCCGGAGCAATCCGGCCGCATCCAGGGAAACATGTTTATCGCCCGCTGGGGCGGGCTCCTACAAACATTTTGCTTATTCGGGCGTCCAAAAATTGTAGAAAGGATTCGTAGGAGCCCGCCCCAGCGGGCGAATGAACACGCCCAGCGGGCGATTATTGGACAGCAGTGCACCGGCACCTTTTTATGCGGCATGGACGATGCCTGCGGCTATTCCAAGTTCCGGTGTAACAGAGTAGAAATCGGGTTGTGGGTTCTTGCCGCCAGCAGCCAGATGTGCGGCGGTTGCCGCAATCCAGGTGTGAAGTTCCATCGAGCCGATGCCCGCCTCCTTCACGACTTCTGCGGGATTCCAGCTATCATATTGAGCGATGTCGCCACTCGTCAGCACCTCGAGAAAACGGGCGTCTGCATCGGCATTCAGGCGCATATGTGCAGCGGTGCGTTCACCGCGTGTAATCATTTTTGCGCCTTCGATGTGCATTTCTTCGAGCCTGTCGATCCACTCCTGTGGGCTCAGTGATTCCGGATCGTCACCGCCAGAGAGTTGCCAGGCCGTTACGTCGTCAGGGCCATCACCAGGGTCAGGGTAGTAGCGGGTTGGATGATGCGACATGCCGCCCGATGCCAGGAACAGTACTTTCTTTTTCAGAGTCGTCGCATATTTGCCGATTGCCTCCCCGAGCATGCGCGAACGGCGAAACGGTACCAGCGGCGGTGCTATGCAATTGATAAAAATTGGAATCGTCGGTTTTGCGGCGAGGCCGCCCAACATATTGTTGATCGTCTGCGAGAACGCGTGATCGATCGTCATCTTATAGGAGACGGCAACGTCTACGTCTTGCTCTCGAACAAAACGAACAACTTCCGTCGCCTCGGCTTGCGGCACGTCGAGCGGCCCTTCGAAGCCACCAATATCTCCCACCGCTTCGGCAGCAAGACCGATACAAAAGCTTGGCATCAGTTTCAGGAAAAAGCCGTTGAAATGATCGGCGCCAAATGCGAATACCAGGTCCGCATCAAAATCCTTGATCGCCTGTTCGCGTTCCGCGTAGGCCTTCTGCAGCGCTTCCCAGTCGGCGGGCGGCTTGTCGAAGCAATAGAGCAAGGGGCTATGTGAGGCGCAGGTAAGATAGGATTTCATATATTCGCCCGGTGGGCCGGGCTCCTACGAGAGATTGTAGAAGTTTTTATCAGAGCCGCCAATTGCCGATGTTCATTTTTTTTCTGATGACCGGGTTCTGTTGCGTGCCAAGACCTTCGATGCTGACTTCAACTGGCCCGTCAACCACTTGCAGGTTCGCGTGATGAATCGACTTGCGATCTGCAGACGGTTTGAATGCAGTTCCGCAGGAGATGACATCACCCGGCTGTAGTGTCTGGAACTGACTGATGAAACTCACAATCTCCGCAACCTTGTAGTTGTAGTAACGGGTACTGTCTTCCGCAACAATTTCACCACCAACTTTACAGGTAACGGCGAGGTTGTCCGGATCAGGAATCTCGTCACGTGTAACAAGCCAGGGCCCCATGGCGCCAAAGCTGTCCGTGCCTTTATAGCGGCCCGCATAGGACAAGTGTTGTTCGCGCCGCTCGAGTTTGCCCGGGTCATCATCTGACAAATACAACGCGTAGTAGCGAAACAGGTCTTCTGACCGCATGCCATTGCCGGTGAAATCGTCGAATATCGTGTACCCGAATATGTGGTCGGTTGCGTTCTTCGCATCGACATCCCTGGCCGTCTTGCCGATGACGACAGCGAGTTCCGGTTCCGGGTGCACGCTGCCATAATAAGACCGGATCACAACGGCTTGCTGGTGCCCGATCAGGCACGAGGCTGGCTTCAGGAAAAAAGCCGGATGCTCCGGTGCGCTGATCTTTCTTTCGTTGCTGGCCGAGTTATTCATCGCAACACCGCAGATCTTGCCGGGCCGGAGAATCGGCGGATGCCAGGTGATGTTTTCGGTCGAAATCGTTGCTGCCTCAGGTGGATCGTCCAGGATCTCCTCAACCAACACGCGGCCGGCATCGCCCATTCTTATCAGGCCTATGAGGCCAGCGGGGCAATCTCTCGCCGCAGCCCTGAGGTCGAGGATTTTGCCGTCCGACAGCGCAACGCCATAGGTGTCTCGCCCATTGAATTGGAAACTGGCAAGCCTCATCGTCTGTCGCCGGTCAAATGTAGATGATGATCGTGTTAAGCGCCGCGTCGCAGTTGATCAGGTCCACCCGCTTTTGGTGAATCTTGTAGCTGTCACCGTCGCGGACCAGCTCATGCGTGTATTTGCCGGCATAGGGCGTCTGCTTGTCGCGGTAGTACATGAAGCAGTGGAAATTGGACGTCACCGTGCAGTTGCCGGTTTTTTCGTCCATTTCCATTACCTGGATATTCGAGATGATGTGCGATGAGCGAACTTTGTAGTCTTTCGATGCGGCTCTTGGATGCACGAAATTGCGGCGGCGCACTTCCATGATGACGCGATCATCGTAAAACAATGATATGTGGTTCAGCGGATCTTCCTGATCCTCGATCGCCGGCATCCAGTAAGTCCCGTCCTCGGTATAGAGCTCGATCCAGCGGTCCAGGTCCGGCCTGTCCAGTAGCGACGCTGCTGGTAAAGCAATTGTTCGATGTCGCGGATCGCCTCAATGCTGGTTACAACGGCGGTCATGTCACGCTCCCGCCGCTGTCATGTACTCTTTCCAGGCGGCGTATTGTGTTCTCACATCCAGATCGCTCGTGCCCTTGCCGACGGTTCGATCATCGAGTACTTCGTCCCGGCCAAAATTCCGGTGCATTTCTATCCACTCGGTGGCATTCGATTCAAGGCCTTCCTGCATCCGGAAATACGCGGTCAGGTCGTCAGGGCCAACCATCGAGCCATTTGCATTGATCAGGCGCGAATACAGAATGGTCCGCTGCAACATCGAATCCGGCGCACCCTTCAGGCGGAATGAAAAGGTCTCGATGATGGTTTTGTTGTATGCGATCGGACGAACAACACGGATATTCTGCACCGCCGACTTGATGGTGAGCGACGGGTAGTAAAGCGTGTTGTGGGTATTGAATGACAAGATCTCCTGCATACGCTCCTTGCCGTAAGCCTTGATCATCGCCGCCTCGTATTCGGGATCGAGCTGAATAGTCGGCGTGAATGCTGGTGCTGGCCGCCGTCGTAGTGGTGTCCGTACTTGAAGCCGGTAATGCCCATCTCTTCCATGTATTCGTACGATTGACCGAACGGCGGAAGAATTTCAGCTTCGTCGCGATGCGGGGAGTCCTCTGGCAGGGTCTTCATATAATCCTCTGCCGCATCGACGACCGAGCGATGCACGATCATCGGATGCATCGTATCGTTGAGATTTTCGAGGAACGGTTTCCAGTTGCATTCGTGCTCGTAGCGCAGCACGCCACCGGCCGCCTCCACTTCTCCTTCCGGGGCCCGGTCGCAGAGATTGTCCATGACATCGGCAGCGCCACCCATCCAGGTTTTCAGGTCCGGTGCGGACGCGTCCATGGTTGCGAACACGAATCCCCGGTAGCTGTCGTAGCGGGCCAGTTTCTGCATGCTGTACTGGGGATCCTCCTTGTCGAAACCGGTGCCTTCATAACCCGCCATATGCGGCACCCCCAGCAGCTTGCCGTCGAGCCGATAGGTCCAGCCGTGATAGCAACAGCGGAAACCACCGATTTTTCCGCAAGCATTGTCGACCAGCTTGGTTCCCTTGTGGCCACAACGATTGTGCAGCACGTGCACGTCGTTGTTCTTGTCTCTAACCATGACGACGGGCATCTTGCCGAAGTTCAGGGTCATGTAACTACCGGGTTCTGGCACCTGGCTCTCGTGTCCCGATGTAGATCCAGGAGCGACCCCAGATGCGCTCCATCTCGAGGTCAAAAATCTCCGGATCCGTGTATAGATTTCGATGCAACCGGGTCGGTTGAACCAGCCCTTCGATTTCCTTGATGCTATAACTCATCTTCAAAACTCCAGTAGGAGCGGCTTTAGCCGCGATTCCTTACTTTCGCTGCAATATTTCACCGCGCGCAACCGCGATTGCCAGCGCTTCACTCGGATTGGGAGGCTTGGCTGCCTTTCGCAACTCAAGCATCTCCTCATTGTTCTTGTTTGCCAATATCTCTGCCAGCATTTTGCCGGACAGATACTGTGGCGCCCAGTACTGGTCGAGGTGCCCGTAATGCGCGGCCGCCATCAATACGAAGTGCGGCTGGTTCATGATCTGGCGACCAAACGCCACGATATCGGTACGACCGGCTGCGATCAGTGTATTGGCCTGATCGGCGGTGGTCACGTTGCCGGCGACAATCGTCGCAATGCCCACCTCATTGCGGATCTGGTCGGCAAACGGTGTCTGGAACATGCGACCGTAGATCGGATCTTCATCCCTGGTGACCTGACCCGTTGAAACATTGACGATATCGAGCTTTGCTTCTTTCAGCAGGGTCGCTACCACGAGCATGTCCTCTTCAGTTAATCCGCCCTCGACCCAGTCTGTCGCCGAGATGCGGGCTGATATCGGTTTTTCGGCGGGCCACGCTTCGCGCACGGCATTCAATACGCGCAACGGGAATCGCATGCGCGCTTCGATGTCGCCACCAAATTCATCCTTGCGAAAATTCGTGACCGGGCTGATGAATGCCGATAACAAATAACCATGTGCCAGATGTAGTTCAAGCATGTCGAAGCCGGCACGTTCAGCATTATTTGTCGCATTGACGAAATCGGCAACAATCGCATCCATATCCGCGCCGGTCATCTCGCGCGGCACCACGCTGTGCTCGAGATAGGGCAACGCGGACGGCGCAACGATCTCCCAGGCGCCATCCGGCAATGGTTGATCGATGCCGCCGTCCCACGGCAGACAGGTCGCACCCTTGCGCCCGGAATGCCCGATCTGGGCACAAAACTTCGCGTGGCTGTTCTTGTGCACGAAGTCGACGATTCGTTGCCACTTTTCAGTCTGCTCGTCGTTCCAGATGCCGGCGCAGCCCAGCGTGATCCTGGCTTCCGGCGAGGTGCAAATCATTTCCGTGTTGAGCAGGCCAACGCCGCCAACCGCTCGTTCTCCGTAGTGCATGGAATGCCAGTCGGTCGGGTTGCCATCCTCGGCGCAGTACTGGCACATCGCGGACATCTGGAATCGGTTCTCGACCCGCATCTTGCCAATTTTGAATGGCTGGAAAACCGGCACAGTCGGGTTTTCGGTGTCGATGTTGTCGAATCCGGTCTCTACCTTCACTTGATTCGCAAACCACTGGTCGACGCCCGCAATGTATTGCGGGTCGCGCAGTCGCAGGTTTTCGTAGGTGATGCGTTTTGCGCGACACATCATTCGTCGCAATGCCCACCTCATTGCGGATCTGGTCGGCAAACGGTGTCTGGAACATGCGACCGTAGATCGGATCTTCATCCCTGGTGACCTGACCCGTTGAAACATTGACGATATCGAGCTTTGCTTCTTTCAGCAGGGTCGCTACCACGAGCATGTCCTCTTCAGTTAATCCGCCCTCGACCCAGTCTGTCGCCGAGATGCGGGCTGATATCGGTTTTTCGGCGGGCCACGCTTCGCGCACGGCATTCAATACGCGCAACGGGAATCGCATGCGCGCTTCGATGTCGCCACCAAATTCATCCTTGCGAAAATTCGTGACCGGGCTGATGAATGCCGATAACAAATAACCATGTGCCAGATGTAGTTCAAGCATGTCGAAGCCGGCACGTTCAGCATTATTTGTCGCATTGACGAAATCGGCAACAATCGCATCCATATCCGCGCCGGTCATCTCGCGCGGCACCACGCTGTGCTCGAGATAGGGCAACGCGGACGGCGCAACGATCTCCCAGGCGCCATCCGGCAATGGTTGATCGATGCCGCCGTCCCACGGCAGACAGGTCGCACCCTTGCGCCCGGAATGCCCGATCTGGGCACAAAACTTCGCGTGGCTGTTCTTGTGCACGAAGTCGACGATTCGTTGCCACTTTTCAGTCTGCTCGTCGTTCCAGATGCCGGCGCAGCCCAGCGTGATCCTGGCTTCCGGCGAGGTGCAAATCATTTCCGTGTTGAGCAGGCCAACGCCGCCAACCGCTCGTTCTCCGTAGTGCATGGAATGCCAGTCGGTCGGGTTGCCATCCTCGGCGCAGTACTGGCACATCGCGGACATCTGGAATCGGTTCTCGACCCGCATCTTGCCAATTTTGAATGGCTGGAAAACCGGCACAGTCGGGTTTTCGGTGTCGATGTTGTCGAATCCGGTCTCTACCTTCACTTGATTCGCAAACCACTGGTCGACGCCCGCAATGTATTGCGGGTCGCGCAGTCGCAGGTTTTCGTAGGTGATGCGTTTTGCGCGACACATCATGTTGAAAGTGAATTGTTCCGCACTTTGCGCATCCGCATAGCGGTCGATATGTTCGAACCAGCTCAAGGAGACGACGGCAGTGCGCTGCAGCCGATCGGCCTCATCCTTGCGGATGCTTTGGTACTTCTCGAGAGCAGCATTAACATCGTCGCCGGTCTCCTGGAAATAGCTTGCCAGGGAAATCGCATCTTCCATCGCGAGCTTGGTTCCCGAGCCGATGCTGAAATGCGCTGAACGAACCGCATCGCCAAGCAACACGATGTTCTTGTAATAAAGCCTCTCGTTGCGGACCACCGGAAAGGTCCGCCACGAGGACCGGTTGGTGATCATCGGATGACCGTCAAGATCGTCTTTGAAAAGTTTTTCGCAATATGCCTTGGTGTCTTCTTCCGTTGCATCGTCCATGCCGGCTGAGGCCCAGGTCTTTGCGCTGGTCTCGACGATCCAGGTGGTCATGCCCTCTTCGTAACGATAAGCGTGTACCCACCACCAGCCGTGTTCGTTCTTCCTGAAGATAAACGTGAAATCGTCCAGCGGTTTCGTCGTTGCAAGCCAGCAGAACTTGTTCGCCCGCCAGTCCAGCGTCGTTTGGAACTCGTCCTTGTAGGCGTCGCGAAGTATCGACGTGAGGCCATCGCCGGCAACGACCAGGTCATGTTTGTCGATTTCAAGTTGTTTGATATCCGTAATGTCGGTGTTGAACCTGAGATTGACGCCCAGTTCCTCGCAACGGTCGTGAAACGTATTCAGCAATTTCAGCCGTGACATCCCGCAGAAGCCGTGGCCTTGTGAGTTGATGGTCTTGCCGTGGATCTTGTTGTCGATACCGCCCCAGTATGCGAACTGTTCGACAATTCGCTGGTAGCTGGCCGCGTCGGCCTCCATGAATCCTTGTAAGGTTTCGTCCGAAAAAACGACGCCGAATCCCCAGGTAGAATCACGCTCACCACGCTCAATCACCGTAATGTCATGCGCCGGGTTTGCCTTCTTCATCAGGATCGAGAAATAGAGCGAGGCAGGACCTCCCCCAAGACACACGATTTTTAGCCCTTTCACTTACTCTCCCACCTTTGCAACACGAGCGAGTCGAGACTCACCTACAGTGCGAGCGAGCCGAGACTCGCGCCGCCACATACAAAAATACATTGCCCGGTTACGAAGCCGTTGTCGGGCGACAACAAGAACATGACCGCCCGGGATACGTCATCGGGTTTCCCCAGGCGCCTGACCGGGACCGATTGTGCGATCTGTTTCGCTTTGTCGCTGTCCTCCGGTACCACTTCGGTGAACATATCCGTCACGATCGGACCAGGTGCAACTGCATTCACCGTTATCCCGTGCTGGCCGAGTTCCATGGCCCAGGTTCGTACCAGCCCGAGCTGTCCCGCCTTGGTCGCCGAATATCCCGTACGCGTTTCCAGTCCAAGCATGGCACGCGAACTGATGAGCACGATACGACCGAATTTATTCGCTTTCATCGCGTCGAGCACGCCCTGCGTCAGCAAGATGCTGGTGTACAAGTGCAGCCTTGTTACGTACTCGACATCCTCAAGTTTTACATCCTCGATCAGGTCAGGGCGAATAACACCCGCGTTGTGTACCAGGCTCAGGATTTCGTATTTTCCTGCCAGCTCGGCAATCGCGCCTTTCGTCGCCTCTACATCTGACAGATCGACCTCGATGTTGGTGATCCGATCACCTTGCGATTCTGATTTGCGGCGGGATAGATTCAATACGTGATAACCGTCGTCCAGCAGGTGCTGACAGATGCTTGCACCGATTCCTGCGCTGCCGCCGGTAACCAGGGCAACGGGCGCGTCTTTGCTCATGCTGCACTCCTGTCAACGAGCGCGAGCACGCGCAGCGGGCTTCCGGAGCCGTTCTTGATTTTGAGCGGGCGGACAAATCAGGATCGCGCCGGTTGGCGGCAGTTGATCAAGGTTGCTCAGGCATTGCAGGCCATACTTGCCTGCACCGTGGAACAAGTGATGGGCCGGATACGGCGGTGAAAAATGTGCCGCCTGGCCTGCGTCGGTGCCGACCGTTTCGGTGCCAAAGCCGACTATGTCCCGCTCTTCCACCAGGAATTTGACGGCATCGCTGGATGGGCCTGGTGAATGTGCGCCATCCTCACGCATGTTCAGATACGCCGCGCCGGAACGACGCGACCAGTCGGAACGCATGAGCACCCAATGGTTGGCGGGAACCTGGCCGTGTTTTTTCTCCCATGCCTGGATGAAGTCCGGTGTCAGCAGGAAATCTTCGTCTTGTGCACATTCCTGCGAACAATCGATCACACACACTGGCCGGACGAACGCGCCAGTCGGGATCGCATCGACCGACGCATTGGGCAGATCCTTGCCGGTTATCCAGTGTATCGGTGCGTCGAAGTGCGTGCCTGTGTGTTCGCACATGGAAATGTTCTGCCAGTACCAGCCCGGACCACGTTCATCGTAGCGCGACACGACTTCGGCGCGAAAAGGCGCGCACTGGCCGAATTCCGGCGGCAACACGATCACCGGAAAGTCGGCGTCCAGGGTATGCGTCAGATCCACGGTTTCGACATCTCCCGACGACATTGCGGTGGCGAGCGCAGCGAGTGCATTTGAATTGTTGTTGCTCATACAGCCTGTCCTTGTTGCGCCTGCGTCAGCTCGCGTTCGAGCACAAAGGGATCATCCTTGAAGCGGCGCACGATGTCTTCCGCAACCGGGCCCAGGGTCACATTTTCAATGCCCTGCCGCAGCGCATCAACGATCGTGTCGGCCAGGCGTTTTGGCGTCACTTTTGGCGGCGGTAGCGGCTGCCGCCAGCTCTCCTCCAGCGGTCCGAACAGTACGTTGACCACTTTCACACCGCTGCCGGCGAATTCGCCACGCAGGCACTGGCTTAATGAATAAGCAGCTGCCTGGCTTGCCGTCGTGGTGCCGTAAACCGACCAGTTTGAAAGCGCATATACGGACAACAGGTTGACCCAGGCACAAGCGCTGTTGTCGCCATCCGCGCCGCGACCGCGCAGGCCGGGACCAAACGCCTGGATGAGGCGCATCAGTCCGAAATAATTGGTCTCCATTTCGTCGCGTGCCGTGAGAATCCCCTGGCGTTGCATGGCTGCCCCGGGTCGCACGTGCTCCGCCGTATTTACAAGTATGTCGGTCTTGCCGCCGATTTCGCCGGCCAGCTCGTTCACCGAAATTGTGTCGGTGACGTCGAGCGGCATAATTTCGACACCGGGAATTTTCGCCAGCTCAGCGCTGCCCGGGTATGGCCGCCATTCCTCGGCAATGCCGACGAAAATTTTTGAAGCACCCGCCGCAGCGAGCGCATCGACCGTGCACTGGCCCAGTTCCGTGCGACCGTCGGTGACCAGAATCCGCCGGTGTTTGGGATCACAGGTCAGTGCCCGTAGTTGTTTGTCATCCGCCATATTGGCTGTCTCCTTTTCGGGCAGCGCCAGCAATACGCCCTGCCCGGATTTATCGGTGCGGGCGATCATTTTTACCCGCTCGAACTCGCCCACGTCGCCGTGAATATGCGCGAGCACCATGGGTCCTGCGTCGAGCTTGACGTGCCGATGCGCCACGGCATGCGTTCGCGAAAATAGGTATTTACGCTGGTGCGCAAGGTGGTCTCGGCAATCAGCTCGCCGCCATCCGGGATGTCCTGCCATTGCAGGTCCATCGACCAGCATTTCGGGCAAATCTCGCGCGCCGGATAAATAACATGCTTACACGCGGCACAGGTCTGCAGCGCCAATCGCCCTTCTGCCGCGAAGGTCGAAAACACGATGCCTTTTCGGCTGCGTGCATGCGGCGGCGACGTCGGCGTCATGGTGCGCTTCTGCGGGTCCTTCTTCGGCGGTCGCGGGAGTGGTTCAGTCATTTTTCCCACGCTCAAGCAGCGCCGCACCGGAACACAGACCGCGATCGAAATTGACAATGCCAAAGCCCGACACGGCAGCGATGCGCGCGTCCGGAACGGCATTCTCTCCGGCCTCGCCGGTAAGCTGGCGGATCGCTTCGACGAGCCCGAGGAAACCGCCAGCCGCACCCGCCTGACCGACGGAAAGCTGGCCGCCTGAGGTGTTATGCGGGAACGTGCCGTCATACGTCAGCGTATTCGCCTGGATGAATTCGCTGGCAGCACCTTTCTCGCAGAAGCCTAAGTCTTCCATCTGCATCACGCTGATGACCGGGTAATCATCGTAAGTCTGCAACAGATCGACCTGATCCGGTTTGACGCCGGCCATGCTCCAGAATTCGTCTTTGTCCAGTGCCCAGCCGCCGCGAATCTGCACCGGGTCGTCCGGGAACGCGTTGTGGCGTTCGATGGTCGACAGGATGTTTGCGTACGGCAGGTTTTGCGCCTGCGCATCATCTTCCCGCATGACGAGGTAGGCTTCGGCGCCCGCGCAAGGCATTACGCAGTCGAACAGTACGATCGGATCGGCGATCAGCCGCGCATCCATGTATTGCTCGAGCGTCAACGGTGACTGCATCAATGCGCCTGGATATTTGAGCGCATTGGCGCGCTGCGCCACGCAAATTTTTCCAAAGTCTTCGCGTTGCGTGCCACAGTTTTTCATGTGGTAGCTCGTCATCAACGAAAAACTGCCGTTGGGACCACCCGACCCGTAAGGATAGGAAGCATCCTGCGAAAAACGGCTGAAGGTTGTCAGCATCGCGCGGAATGAATCGACATGATTCGTATCGCCGGCAATACATGCCACGATGTTGGCATCACCGGACTGCACGGCACGTGCGGCGCGCCGCAACGTGATGACACCGAGGCGCCGCCGGTCGGCACATGATCGAGCCAGCGCGGCGTCAATCCAAAATGTTGCGTGATGCCTGCGGCCGTATCCGGAAACAAGGTGAATGATGAAACGCAAAGCCCATCTATGTCTTCCGGCGACAGCCCGGTTCTTTTTCCAAGCTCCGACAGCGCTCTTGCCAGCCACCAGTGCGCAGGCTCCGGAGAGAAACGTTCGTAAGGCACGCTGACCGGCGCCGCGACGACAACGCCTGCATATCCCGCCCTTTTGATTTTTTTTCGCGCCACTTTTTATCTTTTCTTGAGCGTCCTGAGATCGACATAGTCGTTGTTCGCGAGCCCGTTCCGCCGCCAATTGTTTGACTTCGCCACGGCTCACTTTCTGGGATGCCGTCAACGGCAGCGATTCGACAAACGCGATGTACCCCGGGGTCTTGAAGTATGTCAGATGCCCGGCGCAATGCCGGAAGATTTCGTGCGCGTCGGCAGACCCGTCATTCGGCACAATGAGCGCGAACACCTCGTCGCCGCGGATTTCGTCGGGGACCGCGCAAACGGCGCAGTTAATGACGTCCGGGCTTTGCAGCAGCGCCGCCTCCACCTCGACGGCGGCGATGTTCTCGCCGCTGCGGCGAATGACATTCTTGCGCCGATCGACGAAAAACAGGGATTTATCCGGACCTTCCCTGACCACGTCACCGGTATGCCACCAGCCGCCGCGCCAGCCTTCCTCCGTCGCTGCCTCGTCCTTGTAATAGCCGCTGAAGAAACCGCGCCCTGGATTGCCGCCTTTCGCGCGCACCAGCAGCTCGCCCGAGTCACCCGGCGCAACGTCTGCGTCCTGCTCATCGACAATGCGGTATTCCATTGCATCGCCCGCTTTGCCAATGCAACGCTCACCAACGTGTCGCGGTTCTTCGTACGCGATCGTCAGGCTGCCAGCGCCGGTCTCGGTCATGGCCCATGCATCGATGAGTGGAAAGCCGAAGCGCTTTTCGAAGACTGCCTGGTGACGCGGGTCGGGCCCGGGACCGAAGCAAAATTTGATCTGACCCGAAAAATCGTCTGCCTCTTCTTCAGGCAACGTCAGGAGAATGGCAACCATGACACCGAGGCAATGAATGATCGTCGCTTTCTCTTCGCGAATCGACTGCCACCATGATCGCGGATGGAATCGGTCCAGCTGCACGACGCAACCACCACACATCATCATCGCGATAAACGACGTACACAACGCGTTCATGTGATTGGGCGGCAAGGGTGTCAGTAATCGATCGTTCGCATCCATCGAGCAAATGCCGCCAAGATCGTTGTACCAAATACCGAGGGCGAGGAAATACTCGTTAGACAACATGCAGCCTTTCGGCTTGCCGGTGGTTCCGGAGGTGTAGACGAGCGCGGCTTCGGTCGCAAGATCTGTCGGCATCTCAGGATGCGGACCGCTGCTTCCCTCCAGGTCAGATTCGCCAACGACGTCGCAGTCATCCAGATCTGCCAGCAGCGATTCGAGACGCGTACGATGTTCCTCTGCCACTACCGCCAATCGGCAATTGCTGTGCTCGATCATGTAGTAAAGGTCTCCGTCGGTTCCGAGCGAGTGCAGCGGCACAATGCTGACGCCAAGCGCATTCAGCGCCAGTAAATGCAGATACACCTCGAGCCGGCTGTCAAAGACAAGCGCTACCCGCTCGCCTTTTCTTAAGCCACGGGCGGCGTAATTCGGGATCAACTCAGTGACGCGCGCACTGGTCTCGGCATAGGTATAGGTGACGCCTTCCGGCAAGGCGCCCGCGGTGTTTCCGGGCGGCGCTCGCAAGAATGCATTGTCGCCAAATCGCCTGGCGCATTTCTGAAAGGCGTCGTATACGCTCGAGTATTCGGCGATATCGCTCATCGCGCTGGCGGCGACCAATGCGGTGGCCACCCCCGACGGCGCCCATCGGTTGACAGTGCGATTCCTGGCTCATCCTTGTTTTCGCGATCCCAAAGCTCGCAGGTGACCTGCTTGTGCCGGGTGTCGAGCGCTTCGCAATAGTTGGAATAAATACAGACGCGCACCTGCTCGCCCAGGCCGAGCTTCATCTTGAGGTACCAGTCCGGATCGGCGATCGATTGTCGTGCCGCCGCAATGATATCCGCTTCTCCGTCCTGCAACACACGTTCGGCCTCGACGAAGCCGTGAATGCCGCCGGCGGCAACCACCGGCGTCGTGAGTCCGGCATCCCGAACCGCACTCCGCACCCGGGCGACCGCCGGAAGGTTGCGGCCGAACGGTCCCTTTTCGTCCGAGATGTACTGCGGCATGCATTCATAGCCGCTACGCCCGGTGTAGGGATACGACGCAGCGCCAACTTTCGGCTGTTTCGCGTCTTCGAATTTGCCGCCGCGCGATAGTGACAGGAAGTCCATGCCGGCACGGGCAAATTCGACCGCGAACCAGGCGGCATCATCTACTGTCGTGCCGTTTTCAATACAGTCTTTCGTCAGGTAGCGACAGCCAACAACGAAATCGTCACCGACTGCCTTGCGTACTGCCGCGTAAACTTCAAGCGGCAGCCGCACACGGCCGCCCAGATCGCCACCATAACCGTCATCGCGGGTGTTTCGTGCGGACAGGAACGATGCCATGGTGTAGGCATGCGCATAGTGCAGTTCAACGCCATCGAAACCGGCCTGGCGGGAACGTACTGTAGCTTCGGAAAATAATGACGGCAGAGTCTGCGGCAGGTCTTTGATGTGCGGCAAATATGTATCGGTGACACGTTCACGATAGCCATAGGCATACGCTTCGTATTCGCGCTTTGTCAGCGCCTCCTGCAACGCCTCATCGTTCATTTCCGGAAACTTCGCACGAATCTCATCGTCCGAAAGCTTTTCGTCGAACCAGGCTCGGTGCTCGTCCGTGATATGCAGGTATTTCTGGAAATACTTTTCGGCGGGTGGCCGCCGGTTGATACGCAGGAAGTCGATGATCTGGATGAAAAGCCGGGTCTCACCGTCGCTGGCTTCGCGCACCGTTTCCACCAGTTGTTTCAGGCCGGGAATGAACCTGTCGTGACTGATGCGCAGCAGCGGCCCACTGGGTATGTCGCGAATGCCGGTTGCCTCGACGACGATGGCGCCCGGTTTTCCCTCCGCATAGCGTCGGTACCAATCGAGCAGCTCCTCGGTCATGAAGCCATCGTCGGTCGCTCGCCACGGTACCATCGCCGGCACCCAGGTACGTTGCTGCAGGCTGATCGGGCCGATGTCCACCGGCGTGAATAATAATGACGCCTCCGCTTCATCCCGAGTCGGCCAGGGCCCGGGCTGCGGCTTGTATTTAATTCTTTCCTTAGGCCGCCACATATTGTTCCTGTAGTCGTTCACGCATGCCATCGGGAATCGGGATGGTTTGAAAATCCCGCCCGTTCAACTTGACGAAGACGATGGTCTGTTCATTCTCCAGCAGGCATTCATCGCCTCGAACCAGCCAGCTTGTGTATCGGAGTGACTTCTTGCCTATCTTTGTTGGCCGGATCCACATCGTTACCGTTTCACCGGCACGCGGCAGCTCACGACAGCGCGTCCGCATCACGACCGTCGGTATGCCACCGTGATGGACGGTATGAAGTTCATGAAATGACAGGGCCAGTGTTCTCGGAAACCATTGCTCGACGGCCACGTTAATCAATTCGAAAAATCGGGAGACCTGCAAGTGCCCGCTACAATCGGTCAGCCAGGGTGCGATATCGATCGCATCGGACTGAAACGCTGGTTTATCCGGACGATGCGCAGCCGCATCGAGCTGACGCTCATCTACTGGCAGGGAACTGATCGAGAAATGCTTCGCATCATCCATTTGCCCTGTGAACGACCAGTCGTCCGCGTCGCCTTCGCTGGCAACACTCAATTGATCCCCGAGATAATTAGGCTTGAGAAAGTTCGTCTGCAACGCGAATGGCGCCTTTGCAAACGGCAGGTCTGCAAATAATTCGGACAGCATTTCAAAATAGCGCGGGTAAAAAACGATGCCCGCACCGTCGATATGCGAAAAACGGATTGTGACTGTGCGCTCCATAGGCTACCCGGGCAATTATTGTGGTTGTCGTCACGCTGAAATTATTATATATATAAAATATATTAGTGTAAAAGATTTATTGTGATTTTGTTTAGGTTGGCAATACTTTGTGCCTGACGCTATGATTGCGGCACCTGTTGTTCTGCCTCCATCTTATCACTATGAAAACTAAAGAAAAATCGAAAGAACAGGCGGCTGAACACAGCAAGGAATCGCTGCGCACCTGGCTGCGTCTATTGTCCTGCGAGACTGTCATCGAGCAGCAGCTGAGAACGCTACTCAGGCAGAATTTTTCTGTGACCCTGCCGCAATTTGACGTTCTGTCCGAGCTCGAGCGCGCCGGCGACCCGCTGACGATGTCCCAGCTGTCGAAGGAGTTGATGGTTTCAAACGGTAACGTTACCGGCGTGATTGACCGGCTGGAGAAAACCAGGTTCGTCAAACGCGTGCGGGCCGAGCACGACCGGCGCATTCAGTTCATAGAGCTGACAGCGAAGGGCAGGAAAGAATTCAACCGCATGGCAAGCCGCCACGAACGCTGGGTCGCTGAGCTGCTGTCAGAATTATCGATGACGGATATGAACCAGCTACAGGATCTGCTGCTAAAAGCCCGCCAGTCCGTCAACAGCGGCTAGAAATCGCGTCAATCAGTCTTTCGCGATGACCGCGGTTGTTTCGATCTCGATGAGCGCTTCTTTTTCGACCAGTTCGGTTACGCCGACGACTGCCATCGTGGGAAAGTTCTTGCCCATGACGTCGCGCCAGGCGCTACCGATGCTTGAAAGATTTTCGCGGTATTCGTCGATCCCTTTGACATACCAGGTCATGCGTACGACATGTTCAGGCCCGGCACCGGCTTCACTGAGGACCAGCACCGTGTTTTCGAGTGCCAGCCTGAATTGTGCGGTGAAGCCCTGCGCCATTTCTTCCTTCTCGTTCCAGCCGATCATGCCCGCGACAAAAACCTGCGTGCCATCGGCCATGATGCCGTTCGAGTAACCGCGTGGCCGTTCCCAGCCTTCAGGTAACAAGTGCTTCATTTTCCGTGCCTGTTGTAGGTTTGCCGCGCGATGATGACCTTCTGTACTTCACTCGCACCCTCGTAAATGCGTAGCGCACGAATCTCGCGATAAAGGCGTTCAGCAATGTTTCCC
>PVMK01149703.1_pt1 | contig 18485 bp, 27 predicted proteins | sample 1853481 | NCBI WGS metagenome assembly PVMK01 (sample SAMN08533507, study PRJNA380276) | Marine sediment metagenome, whole genome shotgun sequencing project. | reverse complement strand
TTAATGGCTTTTGCAGACCTTTGTTGTTCGTTTTTTTCTTCATAGATGCATCCAATACTTATGCTATGTTATTGTTGAACCAGATGTAATCGTTAATTTTCTTATTGAATATTGCCCAGGGGATTTCTGGGAATTTCATCATCCGTAAGTTTTCTGTATTTTATTTCCAAAGGATTATCTGGCGGCGGCAGAGGTTTTAAGGGTTTGAACTTCGGGCTGTGCGGATTGTGGCAGTGCACGCACAGTCTATACTGTTTCCTGCCGTTCCACTCACCGGTTCGCTTGCCGTGGATCCCGGCTTTCCAGTCCCTGAAAATTGTCCCGTGGCACTGGCCGCAGAGATAGTACGACTCCTCAAAGGAGACCAGGTCGCCATTGGCCAGCCGCAGTACATCTCGGTTATCAGGATTATGGCAGTCAAGGCACCAGCGCTGCTCACTGGCATGGTTGAACATTTCGGAAATTTCAACATGCTCATCTTCCAACATCCTTCTTCTATGATTTACTTCCATGTCCTCATGGCAGTCCGAGCAGGGAAAGATGTCTTCTGAAAAGGGTGGGGGAGGCACAAAGTATTTGGGGGTGTCATATTTTTTGGGGGATCTCGGAGATGGCTTGCTCCTTCAGGGGCTTGGGCAAGTCACTGCTTATGGCGTGATTGTTGAAGGAGAGAAAAGATACCATCAAAGTAATAATGAGTATTGTTATAAATTTATTGTGACTGCTCATATGTTATTCTCCATGCTGAAGACAAAAGTTTACTCCACGCAAAATTTAGTTTCTGCGCCGGACACAAAATTAGCTGGAATATATTGATTCGTTTATCCAGGTTTACTAGCACAGTGATTCTTTTGTAAAGCCAATTATTGGAATTATTTGTTACTTCTGCTCATAGGATTTTGACAGCAGGAAGGTCACAATACTCAAACCAATGAAAATCAGCAATAGATAGGCAAAGAAGTTTTTTCTGAATTTAAGCTGTTCGAAGGATTCGTTTATCTCACTCTCAATTATTTCAAGTTTCTTGATGTAATCGCCGGATTTTTGTCCTGACTGCATCAACATCAATGGAATGAGAAAGAGCGCGGAATGCGGCATGGTTTCTGTAAAAAACCTTTTGGCTGGTCATCAATATTAATGCCTAACAATTGCAAACGTCAAGAGTTTTTGTCAACACTGCTTAATTTGCTTTCAACCAGAAACAGAGCCTGTTTCATTTCTTGGGCCCGTTTGTAGGTGTGACATTGTGAGCAAAGCTGCTCGTTTATTATATCCATGCTTGCCAGTTGGATATTGTGCGAGCCGTGACAGGTAACACAGTTTGGCCCCTCGCCAGTCTCAAGGAAGGTTTTACCGTGGCCGCTTTTAAGATAACTATCGAGGATGGCAATGTGGCACGTGCCGCAGAATTCAGGAATGTCTCTATCTTTTGGAGATCCTTTAAAGCCTCGCTGGTGCATCATGGACATGCTGGCATCTTCGGGTGCGCCTCCGTGGCAGTCGTGGCATGATACATTATGCTTGGCATGGAAGCTTTCTTTCCATTGCCGGGTGATCTCATGCATTTCAGGTCCCATGTCATCGGAGGTGTGGCACTGGATGCAGGCACTGATCTCGCCCTTTGCTATGTACCAGGGTGAGAGCATGAATTCCTTTTCAAAGGTCTCACGGTAGCTTGTTGCCTGGGAAAGACCAGTTGAGACAATACCGATTAAAACTACTACTGGAATTATAAAGTATCGCATCATGAATACATCCCCCAGATTGTAAGTATGGCCCACAGACCCAGAACAATTGCGGCAAGGCTTAAAAGCAAAGGCCGCTTGTGGATGTTTCTACCAGTCTCTGTTGGATCAAAAAACGGCCATAACAGCAGGGACTGCACAGAAGATAGTTATCAAACCGATACCCAGGATGTCATTGGGTATGATTTTCATAAGTTGGTACGGTGCGAGGAAGTACCATGCCGGCCGGATGGATTCAGGCGTCGTCATGGGGTCTGCCTGAATATTGGCGTCTATCGGCATGAAGAGATTGGGGAGAAAGGTCAGGATAAAAAAGATAACAGTGAAATAGCATCATCACCATAAATAATCGCTTCGTTGCGAAGTATGGGAAAGCATGGCAGACTCTCCGAGTGAACTTGTCTTTTAAATTCATCCGAAGGAGCAGTCTCCGCATCCGGTTCAATGGTCGAGGGAGGTTGAAAGGCCCTGGCGTCTGATGAGCAGGACATGTATGAGCATGAGGGCGGCAATAAATACCGGCAGGATGACTACATGGAAGGAAAAAAACCTGGAAAGGGTAATGCCGGTGACAAACTCTCCGCCCCGGATATAGGATGAAATCCCTTCACCAATGATGGGCAGGAAGGCAGGGACGATGAAGTAACTGTAGTCTGCCAGAAACCGACCTGGTGCCAGGGCAAAAGATGGCCGGAGATGAGGGTAAGCAGAACCAGGAAGAACATGAGTACACCCGGACACCCAGGTTATCTCTCTTGGCTTTTTATAGCTGACCCTTAAGAAAACGTGGACAAGATGTATGATGATGACGGCCATAATCATATTGCCCCCGACATTGTGGATCGACCTGAACAGCCACCCATAGGGAATCTCATTGGTTATGGTCTGCACACTTTTAAAGGCATACTCCGGGTGTGGGGATGTAGTAAAGCAGCAGCATGATGCCGGTGACGGCCTGGACAATAAAGGCTATGAGCGTTACAAAGCCAAAGGTGCTCCAGAAAGAGGCACCTTTCGGCGTGTGGAATTCCCGTGAGTGCTTATTGAGGAGTTCTTCGAGACCTATTCTAACTTCTATCCAGTGTATGATTTTTCCCCACATGCTATGACCCCGCAGTAATTTGTCCTAGTAAGAGTGTATTCTCTACCCAATGGTAATCTGATCAGCCGTAATTTTGAGTGAATACCTCTGCAAAGATTTTGTGGCAGGACCTGACAGCACTCTGCCTTCCAGGTCGAATTCTCCGGCATGACAGGGGCATACCAGCTTATTGTTGAATTTATCGTAACCCACGAGACAACCCAGATGGGTGCATACCCTTGAGAGGGCAATGAAACCGCTGCCCCTGCGATTGATGACGACCAGTGGAGTCTCGTTGAAGACGAATTCTTTGGCTGTGCCAGTTGGGATCTCGTCTTTATTGATAGTTAGAGGAGCATCCGGGGTACTGCTTTTCGGTCGAACAAGAAATTTTGATGCAGGGTACACAAAAGAGATAAGGGTAGTTGTACCGAGGAAAGCAAGAGATGTTTTTAATAATTGCCGTCTTTCCATATTTAAAACCCCTTTGAGCGGTTATGTGTTTGTAGAGATAACTTCACAAAGTCCTTTTGTTTTTTGCGTTAATCGTTGGTTCGTTTTATTTATATTCAAGTGATGGCGTGATTTTATTAATGAAATAGAAAAGAACAAACGGTGTTGCCATAACCATCAGTGCTCCAAAGAGACCTTCCTTAAATGTTTCTATGCTATGGGGAATGATCGGCAGGTGATAGTGCATATAGCCTGCAAACGATAAGGAGAAGGCCTGGCCGCCTATGACGACGTTCCAACGCATCATGAATACGCCGAAAAGAACGAGGAAAGTTGCTAAAAATACCCGTCTGATCGTAGTTCCCGGTATGAGCAGCATGATAAAGGGCACCAGGTTGCCAAGGCCGTACTGCAAAACAAAGATATTGACAAAATCCTTGCCGTACATGACGGAGCGCAGGATATCCCATGATTTCATGGCTGTGTAACCCCTGAAAATCAAGTCAAGTAATTCAAGGGTGATGGCTGCAACCATAAAACCCAGGAGATAACGCGAGGTCTTGGTTATGACATCAAGCTCAGCGCCGGCAATAATTTTTACCGTTTCATCGCCTTTACCCCTGGCAATGATGGCGCTCCATTTTTTCCATTCCATGATAATGATATAGGTGAGCATACAAAGCGCGATACCGGAAACAATTGCTGACATGATGAAGATAACAGGTATGAGCGGTGACATCCAAAGGGCATTGGCCTTAACAGAACCGAAGATAAACCCTGCATAACCATGGAGAAAACAGGCCACTGGAATACCGATCCCGGCCATGATCGTGACGGCTTTCTTATCTTTGGCAATGGCCTCATCGCTGGTGTCAAAGGCACCAAGGGTAAGAACAATATAGAGGTAATACATGAAACGATCTCTGTTGCCATCCTTGCCTTTGAGGGCAAGTACCTGGTCTACGAAGAAAACGCGGTAGACAAACCATATTTCAGCTAAGACGATGGCGGCATAGGTCGAAAATACAATACCAAAGGCAGCAATTGCCGAGGTGAAATGGGGAGTGAGCATGACATTCATGTTCCGGAGCGGCTGTTGCAGATGGAGAAGTAAGGGCATCATGGCCACCGGCAGCAGAGCAAGGGAGAATACGAGTGAAAATCGTGCGATGGTTTTCAGGTCCTGCTGCCCGAAGACATGATAGAGGGAGGAAAGGACAAAGGCCCCTGCAACAAGGCCGGTCATGTAGGGATACATGACAATCTGAATAGACCAGTATATAAATTCGTTTGGATAGGTGAAGAGTTCCTTTGTCGTCCATTCAAGGCCGTGGACGGCCAGATGTTCCGCTCCCTGGGCAACTACTTGTTCTACCGACATTTGTATTACCTCACGTTGGTATCCAGGCCGATATAGTAGACCTGGGGTTTTGTACCATATTCATCTTTTAAAACTGCTACCCTCTGGTTCATAATTAACTTGGTCACCGGATCATTAGGGTTTTTCATGTTGCCGATCTGGCGGGCTCCGAACGGGCAGTTTTGCACACAGGCTGTCTTCATGCCTTTTTTTATTCGGTGGTAGCAGAAGGTGCATTTTTCTGCCACTTTATAAACCGGATGAAAAAAACGCATGCCGTATGGACATGCCATGATGCAGTAGCCGCAGCCGATGCACCATGTGCGGTCAACAAGTACTACACCGTCCTGTGTCTGGTAGGTTGCCCCAACCGGGCAGACCTGGACACAGGTCGGTTTTGCACACTGGTTGCAGAGTTTCGGTACGAAAAAGCCCTTGGAAATCTGGTCAGGCGGGATTTCGTTTTCGCGTATCTTTGAATCCGTGAATCCATCCCTGCCCGCGAAAGGAGAATCTATATGGGCCCTGGCCGTTTTTCATGAGGACATAGCGCTCAACCCAGGTCCTGGAAACGGGTGGATCATAGGGATCTCATTTTCCTTTTTGCAGGCCTTGACGCAGAGACCACATCCAACGCATTTTCTTGTGTCTACAAGGAAAACCCAACGGATAGAGGAATCACCTGTGTAGGCCTTCACCTCGGCCGGGCTCAGCATTTTAAAGGCTGAAAGCGGCAGCGCCGCGGCCAGGGTGGTTTTAAAAGTGTTTTTTAGCAAATCTCGACGAGAGCAACTCATTACATATTCTCCAAATCGGGGTTATGCGGATTATGGCAATCGACGCAATTTTCACCGGGATTATGATCTTGGGGTTCAATACCAGGAAGCTCGGAACGCTGGCTGGTGGGGTAGGGCAGATAGGTATGGCACCTGAGGCACTGGGCCCTGCTGGTATCTATTGCCAGGGCTTCCGGGTTATCGGGATGATCGATGGCAGGCCCGTGGCAGTTTTCACATTGTATGATCGCATGGGGTGAGGCGAGAATGGATTCTACGTTTTCTTCATGGCATTCCTGGCAGTATTCCCTGCCCCGGTATTTTACCTTGAAGTCCTTCCACTCATCAACATTTGAAAGGCGATGATAGTTATAGGTAAAATTGCCGCCTTCTTGGACTCCAAAATCAGCCGGAACTATGAAGTATCTCACTACCATGAACACGGCAACTGCTGCGAGGACTACCCATAGAGGTCTCAATACATGATTCTTCATTTACGCTGTTTGCCTCCTATCTCCGAGGAATTCATTAAACGACTCAACCGGTAATCGCTATTGGTAAATTGTGTAACGTGAAAAGGTTAAGCAAAACGATGCAGTTTGCTTTTGAAATCATATAATGGAGATAAAGCCCTAGCCCTTATAAATGGTTTAATTCTCTGACATTATATGCAATTTCAATGCCTTTTTTCAGGAATGGGATTAACCCTTTGTATTTTCAAAAAAATCAGGACGCCCGAAATCTCAGCCGCTTTATTCTTTGTCTGAAAACACCACGATTTGTTACGACATTGTAACAAAATTGCTTTATTCATTATTAGTGTTTGCTAAAGAAGGTATTTTGCATGAATTTTAAGGTGTTAGGCACTGTGAGTCAAGAAAGCATCGTTACATTTTCGTAACATTTTTTGGCTGTCTGAACCCATTATAGGTCACTTAATCGCCCTCTTGCTATCAGATGGTTTTTTGTTCTTTCTGTCTAGTGATAATAAGAAGTTATAACTTGTTGAAATAGCTTGCATAATAAATAAAATGCTACAATGTGGTATTTATTATTGACATAGTTTACAATTTATGGCAACTGGTTTTGTACCACATTGTGGTATTGGGATACGTGATGGGGAATATAAATGTCCGAAAAAAATTGTGCAACCAGTAAATGCATTTTTTTAATTTTTTTTATAGGGCGCTAAAAAAAATAGGACAATCAAGGGAATAGAGAAAGAAATACTATGACGGAGACAGAGAGGGGACTGGAAGGGCAGCTGGGATTTTTGACCGAACAGGTTGAATTACTCACAGATAAGGTGGGTGAATTATCTGCAAGGTTGCATGTATTGGAGTCAGAAAAATCTATCGCGCGAAAGCCTGATGAAGTCCAGACTATTACGACTCCAGTTCAAAAGATAGCCGTACCTCAGGAGGGAGTCCTGAAAAAAGCTGGTACAGGTTCATTGTTGCCCAGGGTGGCGACAGTATGTTTTGTCCTGGTTGTTGCCTTGATCCTCAGGACAATCACGGATAGCGAAACTATTAACACTCAGCTTGGGTCGCTGTTTGGTATGGTGTATGCCGCAGCACTCATACTTGTGGGATGGTGGCTCTATGCCAGGCAAAACAGGTTGGCACCGGTTTTTCCTGCCTGTGGTTTGCTGCTGCTTTTTTCCATTGTCCTTGAAACCCATGCCCGTTTTCAGTCGCTCTCGACAGTGATGGCCTATTTGATTTTAATTGCGGCTGCAGCGGTCGTGATAGTAATGGGGCTGCGTCATCGTGCCTCCTTCCAGCTTTGTGCAGCTGCCCTGGGAAGTGGCCTGGTCGGTATGGCCATCGATTTTCCATACCCGCTTTATCCAATGCTGGCCCTGTTGTTGCTTGGTGGCTGTGTCGCCGCCTATATTGCCTGGCGGAAAAGATTATGCCCAACCCTGCGCTGGACCACTCTGGGGTTGACTGGTGTCTTCTGGCTCTTCTGGGCCTTTAAGCTTCATGTTCCGGCAGCGTGTGATGAACCCACAGCAGACCTGCTGCATCTGACCTGGTTTCTACCATTTCTTTTTCTCTTCTGGGCCTTTTATACTGTTTCCAATATTTACAGGATGGCTACCGACAGGGAAGATCTTGGTTTTTTTGATAGTCTGCTGCCTTCCGTGGCAGGTGTTGGTGCTTTCCTGGCAGCCTGGTCAGTAATAGTTCCATGGTACAGGAATACCCTGTGGCTGGGCATAATAGGAGTACTGGCTGGTCTGGCATATCTGGGAGTAGGGGCGTGGCTGGCAAAGCGTAATAAAGAAGGTGCTCTTGGCAGTACGACCTATACCTTTGCCGCTGTATTGCTGCTCAGTCTTGGAGTTGCATCAATCTTTTCCAATCTCCTCTGGTCGGTCCCGGTTTTATCCGTGTCTGCATATATTATGGCCCGGTTGGCCAACAGGTGGCAGAGCGGCGGCATACGCTGTACATCCTATCTGTTTCAATTGGCAGCCGCTTTGGTTGCCATAGGCACAGGGGTTGTGGCAGCTGATATAAGTTCTCCACTTGTTGGCAGTCTTGTGTTAGGCACCTTGATGTCCATGAGTTTTCTGCAGTATCGCTGGTGCAGGAGTCATACTCCGCCGAGCATGCATTCCGCCTTTTTCTCCTGGCTTGACAAGAAGGATTTCAGTGCAATTATATTGTTGCTCACCGGTCTTATCAGCGGTTTTTTCCTAATGCGCCTGGGACTTTACCAGGTGTTGACCAGAACTACCTCTGATTTTGAATATATGTTTCGGGGCGGGCAGACTGTTTTTATTAACCTTGGTGCTGTATTTCTTCTTTTGTTAGCCAGCAGCAGGAAAAATAATGAGATACTGACCGTGGCAATTGTGGTCGGTATTCTTGGCATGTTGAGGTCATTTGTTTTTGATCTGTTTGGCATCAAGGGTATGCCCCTGGTCTTCAGCGTATTTTCATCCGGTGTTGTCGCTGCTGTTGGTTCGGTCGTGTCAACGCGTTGGCAGGGGAAAAAAGAAAAGGCAAAGCCGGAAAGTATAGCCGTGCCGTCGGAGAGATGAGAGAAAATTAGGATTCACCACCACTGATCATATAAAGCAGATAGTGGTAGGAACTTATAGCTGCCAGAAGCACCAGCAAAACCAATGATGTCCTGATGGCAATCTTCTGATATTTTGATACAGGTCCGGCAAGATCTTTCCTGTTTTTAAAAGGCTCGACAAGCAGTGTTGAAAGGCCGAAAAAAGAGGCAGGGATCAGTGTGAAGTAGAGAGCGAAACCTATATAATGATATTCAGGTTTCAAGATGCAGAAAGGGCAATTGTGGTAAGGCATTGCATAGATGTAAGAAGAAAAGACCGTAATTATAGCTACGGTCGCCAATCCTAAAAACCAGAGCCAGCCGGCAGAGAAGACTGCAGCAAGCGGCAGCATCCAGCGTTTTAGAAGTAGGCATCCCATAATAATCAGAGCGATAATAGAGCCGTAATAAAGGAGCAACAGGGTGTTCTGCGGAAAGCTTTCCAGCAGGTTTCTGCCGGTTTCAGCTGAGGAGCCGAAGACCACGGCGCAGCAGGAAGTGATGATATCAGGTGACAGATAAGCAATATACAGGGTCTGCAGTGTTATATCAGCCAGGAGCAGGGGCAGGATCAGCAGCAGGTAGATATATTTGGTTTTAACCAGGGGATATGTTTCAGAGCTTATATCCAGTTTGTGCAGGACAATCCAGAAACCGTACAGAAAGACCCCGATGAGTTTCACCATCAGGGCAGGCATGCCGAAATCATTTGCCAGCAGGGCACCGGTGGCGCACATGGCCCCGATTATAACCTGACAGAATGTATCAGCCGCCAGGACAAAGAGTATGAGGGTGATAATCTGGAAGCCAAGGCCATATTCCACCAGGGTTGAGGCAAGCCATATCTCGTTTTCCAGCTTTATTTGAAGGTTGGAATCACTGGAGGGGTCCCAGTATCGCAGTACCCGGATTGCTGTGCGGCCGGCAAAGATACCAAGAGCAAGAACAATCAGCCCTGCAAGAGTGAGTCCCAGGCTCCAGGAATTAAGGAACATCGAGGCGTCCGTCCTTAATATGGATGATTCGGTCAATGGCAGGATGCTCTGCAACCAGGGCGTCATGTGAGGCGATTATGATTGTTTTGCCGGCCGTTTTGAGATCAGCCATTATTTGCATGAATTCCATACTGAGACGGCTGTCAAGATGTGCTGTCGGCTCGTCGGCCAGAATGATTGGCTGGTCGTTGATCAAGGCCCTGGCTATTGCAACGCGCTGCATTTCTCCGCCGGATATTTGTCCGGCCGGGAAGTTTTCCCTGTGGCTTATGGATAACTGGTCCATAAGCTTTCGCGCTCTTGCCTTTCTTTCATTAGGTGAAATTCCAAGGGGAAGAAGGGGAAGGGTGATGTTGTCCAGCACAGTGAGGCGGGGCAGGAGATTGAACTGTTGGAAAATAAAGCCGATGGTTTCGCGTCGATGCTTGGTCAGAAATCTGTCGGGCATACGTGAGAGCTGCTTGCCTGCTATTGAAGCCCTGCCGCTTGTAGGCGGTAAAACGCATCCGACAATGGCAAGCAGGGTGGATTTGCCTGAACCACTGGCACCCTGGAGGCAAACCATGGTCTGAGGTGCAACGGTGAGACTCACATTGTAAAGCGCCGTCACCTCATTGGGTCTTCCCTGGTTATATATCTTAGTTGTTTTTTTCAGTTCAATAAGCATGGTTTAAAAAAAGTTATCAGCTATTAGGTGTCAATTTTTTCTAAGATTGAAGTGATTGAGCAGGGACTGGAGTGTTAGAGTAATGGAGTGTTGGGAAAAAACATAAATCCATAACCCAAACACTCCAGCTTTTCCTTCTTTTACCCAGAATTCAGCAACCAGTACCCAGTATCAGGTATTATTTTTTTCTTTTATCCAGTACTACAGTACTACAGTACTCCTATACTCCATCAGTTCATTATCAATTCATTAACCTTGTCCGTCTGTGTTTATCCCTGTTTTTGAGCCCTTATTTTTATTTTTTCCCCTCGACCCCTCGACTCCTTGAAACCTTGCCCCTTGAAACCTTGACCCCTTGAAACCTTGAAACCTTCTTTTTACCGTATCGCCGAATCAGGCGGCACAGTGGAACAGCGCCAGGCAGGAATCACTGTGGCTGCGAGATAGGGCATCACGGAAAATGAAAAAATAAGCATAAGGTCGGCTAATGTTACGGATGGCAGCAACTTGAATGACGGATGAATGACAGACCACCCTATCATGACAGGTTTTAAAAGCGAGGCGTCAAAGAATGCCACATGAATATAGGCTGCCGTACATCCAATGATAAAGGCAAAGATTGAAACCAGGGTGCTTTCCCAGAAACGTATAGCGAGAATATCAGCAGTTTCCCAGCCAAGAATTTTGAGTATGCCGATCTCCCTTCTTTCATCAGGGGACAATCCTGAAGCCTTATCCCAGGCAAGAATTGCAAAGGCAATCAGGGCTGTTAAAAGACAGATTGATGCAAAACCGCTGCGCCAACTGAAAACAACCTGATATGTTTTCCGGATCTGAGACTTGGTGAGGACTCTGGTGTCAGGCAGCAGTGCGGCTATCTTTTTTGCTATGGTTTCAATTTCAACTGGATTGGCAACATAGACGCAGAGGTCTGTAACCATTGTTTCCGGGATAGCAAAGAGTTCACGGGCATCGGCAAGATTCATGATTATCAGATCATTAGTCAGGAGATCAGTCCTCTGGTCGAAGAGCCCTACCATTTCAAAAGATTTCAAGGAAAGGTCCGGTTTGAATAAAGAGAAGACGCGCCGTTTGCCGAGTCCCAGAATATCATGCACCGAGCGGCCGATTACCGCTGTGCCTGATTCAGTTGTTTCAGGAAAATGTCCATGGGACAGAGTTAGATTGAGCTTGTTGCCGGAGGGCATAGTGTCCGATTCCAGGGCCATAATCGTGTAATTGGCCAGGTTTGATCCATCAAAATAGTATCCCCAGATCCTTGGAATGATTGCCCGGATGCCGTAAAGGGAGCGTAATTTTTCTTTATAGGCCAGCGGAATGGCTTCCTGTCTTCCGGCAGACATTTTCTGTATTGTTATTTCCGGGGTGTTTTCCAGAACTGCTTCAGCTGAATTTGACAGGGCTCCGGTCAACATTTGAAATGAGGCCAGCAAAAAGATCACCAATGCAAATACCAGCATTATGCCCAGATTTTTCAGTTTTCTTCTCCACAGGGAAGAAAGGGAAAAATCGAGAATATTAATCTGTTTTTCCAAACCTTTAGGTAGCATGGCCATACAGTTTACCGGGTTTCCTTGTTTGCTTGTACGGCCCAGAAGGAACCGGTGGGAAAGTGTTCAAGTGCGCCGGGATGATCCATAAACGGGGCCATGGGGTCACTCACTGCCGGATGTCTTGTATAGCGTGCCTCAGTGGCTACACAGAGGTCTGTGAGCCCCAGTCCTGCAACCGCAATCTTCTGTATCTTTTCATCAGCCCGCAGTTCCTCTTTCAATTGTTGTGAATGGATGAAAAGAGAGGTGTCAACAAAGAAGAAAAACAGAACGATGATGAGTAGAATATGTGAGGGCCGCATAATATTTACGTTAAAGGAATGGGGTAGTATTTGTAGTGCGCGGAATCTCTAAACCGGACATCAGCGCATTTTCTGGGCCAAGCGCAGCGAATCAATGAGTTCGGATGTAATTTCATCGAAAGTAAGAATTTCTTTGCCGTGGTGGTCTTTGAAGAAAGATTCTGCAGCCTCTTTAGTTTCAAATGGAATAAGTTCATGACCCATGGGACCATAAACATCACTGCCGACAACGTAAAAGGCATCCTGTGCCGAAAGCCAACTGAGTGAATAATAGTCTTTAACATATATATTCTTGATAGCCTCTCTGGGTGGGGCCATATATCGTTCAGGGTTAAAATAGAGAACCATCATATCCTTGACACCATCAAAAAAGTCTGGTCTTTTCTGAATCCCTCGTACTGTATCTTGGGTCACCCAGTTTGGATATTTCGCTACAAACATGCCGCAGACCGGGCAGCGAGTCCGGGGAGATACTGTATCAGTTGCTTTGCCGTTGGCAGAGACAACGGGTGCAAGGATGAACAGTTGTGCAAACAGTATTAGTATAAGAATTCTTGCTGTTTTCATAGAGATTCTCTCCCTGGTTTATATGATGTTGGCGATTATTCCTGAAAGTATTGACCGAGAAGTTCATTGAGTTCTGCCTCACTGACCCCCCCCAGTAAAGCTGCGAGCAGTTTGTGTTCTGGTGACAGGATCAGGGTAAGCGGTTGCACTTTGATATTATACTGCTTGGCAATTCTGCCTTCCGCATCATAAATTACAGGAAACTGAATATTAAGTTCATCTGTAAAATTTTGCACTTCTGCAGAATTGGCTCCATTATTGTTAATGTATACAATCTCAAGACCCTTTTGGCGGTACGTATCATAAAATTTATTGAAGATCGGAGTGTCCGCTTTACAGTAGGGGCAGTCGAGCAGAAAGAAACGTACAATTGTCGGGCTGCCTTTATGGGCAGCCAGTGAAAAGGATTTGCCTCCAAGATCAGTGCCTGTAAATGGAGGAAGCGTGTCTCCGGTCCGTATGGCTTTTTTGTTGTCTCCTGAACAGCCGTTGAGCAATAAAAGACTGACAGCAAGAGAGAGAAAGACGATTATTAAGGTTTTGCTTTTCATTTTTCTTGAAATTCCTGTGTAACTTCATACAGCAGAGCTTCTGGAAAGATTATGCAATAAAAACAGAGAGAGTCTGAATTTAAATTTTTATGCAATTATAAATATTAAACGATGCAGAGGTTTTCGGCAAGACGGAGTAATGTAAAAAAGGTAGATATCTGACATTATTACTTTGCCGGAGGCGGGTGCGGAGACCCTATTAAAAACTTGCTACAAAAAGGCTTGCAGGGTATCTTCCTCAATCTGTCGGCCGAATCCGGCAGGAATAATCCAGCAGTAAAAGTTGCTGTTTGATGAGGGAGGTATTAGTTTTTTATAAAATGAATTACTGCCTGATTTTCTGAAAATAAGAACGAGAATAATTATTTCATATAACTGACTATCATAAAGGAGGATTTTGCTATGAAGCAGGTTCGCAGAATAGGTATTTTGCTGACAGCACTGATTTTTTGTTTCAGTGGACTGGTTATGGCTGAAGTAGAGAAGGGGGACTCAAGAACCTTTAAGCTTGATGCCAAACCCATTGATATGGCCACTTCTGCTGACGGTCAATACACCTTTGTCCTTACGGAAGGTGGAAAGATATTTATCCTGGACCGGAGCGGCACGCTTAAGGATACTCTTACCGTGAATGAATCTGTGATGAGCATCGGTACCTCTCCCAAAGGTGATTTTCTATTTCTTGCTGATAGCAAAGAGAACACCCTGGAGGTGGTCAGGATCAGTTTTGTTGTTGAAATTGATATTACTGGTTTGCCCTTTCAGGGGCCTGCCGACGCCCCGGTGGTTGTTGCTGTGTTCAGCGACTACCAATGACCTTACTGCGCAAAGGTTGAACCTTTACTCGAGCAGGTGCTCGGGCAGTATCCGAATGATGTTAAACTGGTTTTCAAGAATTTCCCGCTGACACGAATCCACAAGTCTGCCATGAATGCAGCGATAGCTTCCCTGGCCGCACACCAGCAGGGAAAATTCCAGGAATATCACTCAGAACTTTTCAAGAACTACAGCAGTCTCAGCGATGCAAAATTTGAGGAGTTTGCGCAGGCGCTCGGGCTGAACATGGAACAGTTCAAACAGGATATGCAAAATCCGGCCCTGGCTGCCATGGTACAGCGTGACCTGAAAGATGGAGCTGAAGCCGGGGTGCGCGGCACGCCTTCCATTTTTGTCAACGGCCGCAGGCTACAGCAGAGGAGCCTTCCTAGTTTCAAAAAGGTTATTGATGCTGAGCTGGCAAAGAAACAGAAATAGGCTCTTTAAAGATTGTGCAGTTGTCTGCTGAATGAAGGGGTCAATATGAAAAGCTTTCGTAAGGAACTCTGGTTTAATGTGCCATCCAGACGGGCTTTTATCAATATCACACCACAGGTGGATGAATGCCTGCGGGAAAGTGGTGTGCGGGAAGGACTGGTGCTGGTCAATGCCATGCACATAACTGCCTCGGTCTTTATTAATGACGATGAATCCGGTCTGCATCATGATTATGAGGTCTGGCTTGAAAAGCTTGCCCCCCATGAGCCTGTTTCCCAATACCGGCATAACGGCTTTGAAGACAACGCCGATGCCCATTTGAAAAGACAGGTGATGGGCAGGGAAGTGGTAGTGGCAATTACTGACGGCAAGCTTGATTTCGGCACCTGGGAACAGATATTTTACGGTGAGTTTGATGGTCGTCGTAAAAAAAGAGTCCTGGTTAAAATCATCGGCGACTAACCGCATTAAATGATAGATTTCGGATCTAAAAGGACTCAGGACCGATGCATTTTTCATGATGTAATCTGAAAGCTTGGGTCCTTTTCTTTTGCCAGGGGAAAAGAGAATGGGATTATTTGAGATCATTGCTATCCTGCTTACCCTCTCTGCTGTTTTCAGTTTTATCAATTACCGGTTTCTGAAACTGCCCAAATACCATCGGCCTGATGCTGGTCGGGCTTTTGTTTTCCCTCCTACTTATTGCAATCAGTTGGTTTTTTCCCTGCGTCTAAGCAATGGGCAGTTGAATTGTTAACACAAATAGATTTTGACAAAACCTTGCTGCATGGCATGCTGAGTTTTCTGCTATTTGCCGGGGCTCTGCATGTGAACATCAATGACCTGCGGCAGCAGTACAGGATTATTTTGAGTCTCGCTACTGCCGGGGTAGTCATCTCCACTTTCATTGTCGGGATACTGAGCTGGGGCATGCTGGATCTTCTGGGGTTTGATATATCCTTAATTTATTGCTTATTGTTTGGCGCCCTGATCTCACCGACAGATCCAATAGCCGTTTTGGGAATACTTAAAAAGGCAAACACTCCGAAAAGTCTGGAGATCAAGATTGTTGGAGAATCACTTTTTAACGACGGGGTTGGGGGTGGTCATTTTTCTCATTCTTCTTGAAGTGGCGGCTACAGGTCATGAGATGACCGGTGCAGCGGCCGGTTTGCTTTTTTTGCAGGAGGCCTTAGGCGGCGCATTGCTGGGTTTTGGCGCCGGGTTGTTTGCCTATTGGATGCTGAAGCAGGTCGATAACTACCAGGTCGAAATATTAATCACCCTGGGACTGGCCACCGGCGCTTATGCCCTGGCCGATGCTTTGCACCTTTCCGCCCCGATTGCCATTGTGGTGGCAGGCCTGCTCATAGGCAACCATGGCAGAAGCTTTGCCATGTCGGAGAATACCCGGGAAAATCTTGATACCTTCTGGGAATTGGCCGACGAGGTATTGAACGCGGTTCTTTTCTTGCTGATAGGCCTGGAGGTTATGCTTTTAAGCTTCAGCTGGTTGAGTATGGCCGCCGCTCTACTGGCAATAATTATAGTATTATCAGCCCGCCTTGTAAGTGTGTCGGTGCCGATTTTCCTGTTAAAGCGTTTTCGAACCTTCAGTCCACATGTTGTCAAGATTCTTACCTGGTGCGGTTTGCGAGGCGGTATCTCAATTGCCCTTGCTTTGTCATTGCCAGTCGGCGGAGAGCGTGATGTCCTGCTGGCAATAACATACGGTGTGGTTGTTTTCTCAATTCTTGTCCAGGGATTGACAATCAGCCCCTATTTGAAAATGTTGGGTGAGAAATGATATAATCAGCAAAACTTATAAAAAAACTATTTGGCACCATACTGAATCTGGATCATAATAATTTGTTCGCAAACATCTGAAATTTTAATGCCAGGACCTGAGAATAAAAGTAATGCTGTTTATAAAGAAGAGTCAGGGGATGGTAAACAAAGAGGCAGTGAGAAAAATCGTCTGCATGCTGGTCTTTTTCATGGCTGTTCTACACGCCGGCATTTTCTTTTCCGTGCAGCCCAGTCAGGCCGCTGAAGAAGGAGAAAGACTCTTGATGGCAACCACAACAAGTACTGATAACACAGGTTTACTGGACTATCTTATGCCGTTTTTTATGGCAGAGTCCGGAATCAATATCCGCTGGGTATCGAGCGGTACCGGCATGGCATTAAAGCTCGGTGAAAACTGCGACGTGGATGTCCTCCTGGTTCATGCCCCACAGGCTGAGCAGGATTTCGTTGATAAGGGGTTTGGCATAGATCGACGGGAAATTATGTATAATGATTTTGTCTTAATCGGGCCGCCTGAAGACCCTGCAGGCAGTATGGGGAAAAGGATTGCAGAAGCATTGTCGGCAATCGGGTCATCGGGTAATGTTTTCGTCAGCCGGGGCGACAATTCCGGTACCAGTAAAAAGGAACGTGCACTCTGGAAACTTGCAGAAGTGACTATGCCTGAACAGGAACCCTGGTACAGGCAGAGCGGTCAGGGAATGCTGGCGACCATAAATGTCGCAGGGGAGCTGAAAGGCTATACCCTGACTGACCGGGGTACGTATATTAAGTATGAATCCGTTGCCGACTCCAGGCCTGCGCTTGTCATACTGGTTGAGGGCGACGACGTGCTGTTGAACCAGTACAGCATCATACCGGTTAATCCAAACCATTGTACAAATGTAAAATATGAAAATGCACAAGTTCTGTCGGACTGGATAACAGGTTTTGAGGCGCAGCGTTTGATAGGGGAGTTCAAGCTCCTCGACAAAAAACTCTTTACCTCCAATACAACCCGGGAATAGAAATGGATTTTTTTCAAGAGGGTTTTGCTCAGGCCGTAACACTTCTTGTCAACCGTGATCCGGCAACGTATTCAGCGATCAGCGCCACCATTCGTGCATCAAGCCTGGCAATGGCGGCAAGTCTGCTGCTGGGTATTCCCTTCGGTTATCTCCTGGGATATTTTGATTTCAGATTAAAGAAATATATCCGTATCGTAGTTAACACTCTGTTGTCATTACCCACTGTATTTATCGGTCTAATCATTTACGCGCTGCTCACCAGAAACGGGCCATTAGGTGAGGCGGGGCTTCTTTTTACCTTAACAGGTATAGCCATCGGCCAGACGATTCTGTCACTGCCCATTGTAATTGCTCTGACCGCAACGGCTGTTGAGGCGGCCGACCGTAATTTGCGGATCACCCTTATGTCACTGGGGGCAAACCGGTTCCAGATAGCCAAAAGTACATTATGGGAAGTCCGGCTTGGCATACTGGCAGCGGCAGTGACAGCCACAGGCAGAGTCCTGACCGAGGTTGGCATTTCCCTGATGGTGGGCGGTAATATCAAATGGCATACACGAACTATTACAACGGCAATTGCCCTGGAAACAAGCAAGGGTGAATTCGGCATGGGGATAGCCCTGGGGCTGGTGTTGCTTCTGATTGCCTTCACCGTAAATATTTTTCTGGCCGGTCTGCGCAGGAGAGCCTGAAGTGGACATATATCAGATTCAGGACATAGATCATTTTTACGGAGACAAGCAGGTCATCTCCATTGAGGATCTTACCATTGCGCCGGCTTCCATAGTAGGGCTTATCGGGCCGAACGGCAGCGGCAAGTCCACCTTGCTCAAACTTCTGTGTTTCCTGGAAGAGCCAACCTATGGCGCGATACTTTTTAAAGGACAAAAAAAATCTTTATTTTCCGACGGGGTCCGTTTCAGTATAACCCTCATGACCCAGGAACCCTACCTCATGCACCGCTCTGTTTTTGATAATGTTGCCTACGGCCTTAAAATCAGAGGGGATACGAAAGATATCCGCAATCGGGTAGGAGAGGCATTAGATCTTGTCGGGTTGGATCCGGAAAATTTTACAGGAAGGAAATGGTATGAACTTTCCGGTGGAGAAGCACAGCGTGTAGCCCTGGCCGCGCGTCTGGTTCTGAAACCGGAAGTGCTGCTGCTTGATGAGCCGACTGCCAGTGTTGATGCAGACAGCGCCCGACTTATCAAAAAGGCATCATTGCAGGCAAGGGAAGAGTGGGGAGCAACTCTGGTTGTCGCAACC
>PVMK01124926.1_pt1 | contig 18485 bp, 17 predicted proteins | sample 1853481 | NCBI WGS metagenome assembly PVMK01 (sample SAMN08533507, study PRJNA380276) | Marine sediment metagenome, whole genome shotgun sequencing project. | reverse complement strand
ATCTCGGCTGTGCGACCCTATACCTGGTTGGATTACCTGGTCACTTCAACGGCCCTTTTCGGCATTTCCATGCCTGTATTCTGGCTCGGCCTGATGTTGGTCGTCGTCTTTTCGATCATGCTACAGTGGCTCCCTGCGGGCGGCATGGGCTCGTGGAAACACGTCATTCTGCCCTCGGTAACCCTGGCCGCTTTTGTCGTCGCCTTTATCGCCCGCATGACCCGTTCAACAATGATGGAGACTCTGTCCCAAGACTATACAACCACAGCTCGCTCCAAGGGACTTCAGGAGAGGGTAGTCATTATCAAGCACGCCCTTAAAAACGCCCTCATACCGATAATCACCGTGGTTGGCCTTCAGTTCGGAATGCTTCTTGGAGGAGCGGTCCTCACCGAAACGGTCTTTGCCTGGCCGGGTTTGGGTCGTTTGATCGTAGACTCCATTCTGGCGCGGGACTACCCCGTGATCCAGGGTGCGATTCTCATATTTGGGCTCTTGTACATCCTGGTCAACCTGATCGTTGATGTGATTTACGCCTGGGTGGACCCGAGAATTCGTTATGACTGAAACGACCCAGACCACAGACTTTCGAACCCGGCGTGGGTCGTCGGACCGCCGCATGGGCCGCTTTTGGTCCAAGCTCAAACGCAACAAGGCAGCCATGTTGGGCGGCCTCCTGCTTATGCTATACATTGTCACAGCTCTGCTGGCGCCGGTCCTCTATCCGGGCAACCCATCGGCCCCAAACCTCATGAAGTCCCTGGAACCCCCCTCACTTAAAGAACCGCTCGGAACCGACGAACTGGGCCGCTCGATCCTGGGCCGGATCATCTACGGCTCCCGCGTCTCGCTCTTAATCGCCATCGGGGCTGTGTCGGTTGGACTCATCCTGGGTGTACCCTTAGGGCTCGTCTCCGGCTACTACGGCGGAAAGAGTGATTTCATCATCCAGCGGGTGACCGACACCATGCTCGCCTTTCCCGGGTTCTTGCTTGCCCTGGCCTTGGTAGCCGTATTGGGGGTGGGGCTCAAGAACGCCATGATTTCGGTGGGCATCGGCATGATACCCCTTTACATTCGACTTGTCAGGGGCTGTGTTCTGTCGGTCAGAGAGGAAGTCTATATTGAGGCGGCCAAGGCAATCGGCACCCGGGACAGGGTAATCCTGTTCAGACACATCCTGCCCAACGTCATGGTTCCCATCACCGTCCAGACAAGTCTGATGATGGGAATGGCCATTCTCTTTGCGGCAGGCCTCGGTTTTCTTGGAATTGGCGTCCAGCCGCCTACACCGGAGTGGGGGACCATGCTTGGTTCGGGCAGGGCCTATCTCTTTAACGCACCCCATGTGGCCACTTTCCCCGGCATCGCCATCTTCTTGGCGGTTTTGAGTTTCAATCTTTTGGGCGACGGGTTACGCGACGCCCTTGACCCGAGGTTTAAGCTGTGACCGAGCAATCGGAACCTCTTCTCGCAATTCGCGGTCTTCGCACCCGGTTTCACACCTATGAAGGTGTTGTCAATGCAGTGGACGGTTTGGACATTGAGGTCTTTCGAGGCGAGACCCTTGGTTTGGTGGGAGAGAGCGGTTGTGGCAAGAGCGTTACCGCCCTCTCCATCCTCAGGCTTTTGCGATGTCCGCCGGCCGAGATCCAGGGGCAAATTCTCTTTGATGGCTCCAATCTTCTGGACCTGGATCAGGCGGGGATCAGGAACATCCGGGGGGGTGACATCTCCATGATTTTTCAGGAGCCCATGACCTCGTTGAATCCGGTCCTGACCATCGGAGAGCAGATCTCCGAGACCCTCAGACGTCACAAGGGCATGACGCGCCGGGAAGCCTGGGGGCGTTGTGTGGAGATGCTTAGATTGGTACAGATACCCGGGCCAAAGTCCAGGTCAAAAGAGTACCCTCACAAGCTATCCGGTGGTATGAGACAACGGGCCATGATCGCTATGGCCCTCTCCTGCAACCCCAGGCTCCTCCTGGCAGATGAACCCACCACCGCACTGGATGTGACCATCCAGGCCCAGATTATGACCCTCATGGTACGTCTCAAGGAAGAATTTGAGACCTCAATCGTTCTCATTACCCATGACCTGGGCATAATTGCGGAGATGGCAAGCCGGGTAGTCGTCATGTACGCGGGCAAGATGGTGGAAGAGGCGCCGGTAAAAGAGCTCTTTAAAGATCCGCGACACCCCTACACCCAGGGACTCCTGGGATCGATCCCGGTTATCGGCCGCAAGTTCGACGGCGGCCGGCGGTTGCAGGAAATCCCCGGCATGGTCCCCAACCCCCTTGAGATGCCCCTGGGCTGTCGCTTCAACCCCCGGTGCCCCAGGACCATGTCCATTTGCCACCAACAGGAGCCCCCTGTCGTACGCCTGGCCGATCACAGACGGGTCAGTTGCTGGTTGGAGGCAAATAAAAGAGATGACTGAAACGGCGCTTTTGGAAGTCCGAGACCTGAAAAAGCACTTCCCCGTCAAAAAGGGGATCTTATCCCGTACTGTCGGCCATGTGCGTGCCGTAGACGGGGTCAGCTTTAGTCTCAGACAGGGCGAGACCTTTGGGCTTGTGGGCGAGAGCGGCTGCGGCAAGACCACGGTGGGCCGATCTATCTTGCGTCTCATTGAGCCCACCGCCGGCCAGGTAGTTTTCAATGGCCAGGATCTGCTCACTTTGGACACGGAGGAACTCAGGCAGGTGAGAGGCTCACTCAAGATCATCTTCCAGGACCCTTACTCCTCGCTCAATCCACGTATGAACGTCGGCAAGATCATTGCAGAACCCATCAGAAATCATCTCAAGAACACCAAGGCCCAAACCAGAGACCGGGTGGCTCATTTGATGGAGAGTGTCGGGCTCCACCCGGACCAAATGAGCCGTTACCCCCATGAGTTCTCGGGTGGACAGAGACAGAGGATCGGCATTGCCCGGGCTCTTGCCTTGAATCCCATGGTCATTGTGTGTGATGAACCTGTCTCGGCCCTTGATGTCTCCATCCAGGCCCAGGTCATCAATCTCCTCGTTGAGTTACAGGAGAAAATGAACCTTTCCTACATCTTTATTGCCCATGATTTGAGTGTGGTGGAACATATCAGCGACCGAGTTGCAGTTATGTACCTGGGACGTATTGTGGAAATGGCCACAGATCGGGAACTTTATCAGAACCCGCAACACCCTTACACCCAGGCGCTGCTCTCGGCTGTTCCCATACCGGATCCGGAGGCAGGGCGGCAAAGGATTCTGCTGGAAGGAGACGTCCCAGGGCCTTTGAATTTGCCTTCCGGATGCACCTTTCACACGCGGTGTCCAAAGCGTATGGAGGAATGTTCGCAAAAGGAACCGATCTTTAAAGACCAGGGCAATGATCATTGGGTCGCCTGTCACCTCATTTAGTAACTACTCAGGTAGTCAGGCTGAAGCTGTTTAGGCTGAAGGCTGAAGGGGTCCGAAAAGAACGATTGCCGCACTTGGGCGAAAAAACAGCAGGTTTTCGCATCAAACATGGCTTCAAAGTGTGCGGTATTCCCGCTTTTCCTAATCCCGCGTTCCGCGGGACCTTTAGCCTACCCACCTGAGTAGTTACAACGATTGACAAAATGGACGGATCGTGATGCCGGAGGGGTTCGGCTTTACGGGAGAAGACTTGAGAAGCGTCACAGAAGGTCTGTCGGAGGCAGAATTGGATGGGACCACAGGTGGCATCCAGATTACAGACGCAGCCACTTCTTGGTCTTTATGCCTCGACCAGGGTTTTCAATTTATTGATTAGTGTTACGGGCACCGGGCCGGATGCTGCATAGAGTTTTAGAAGGTCATGAGAGATCTTGGCCTCCTCCTCCACTTTTTCCCAGCTATTCCCTTGGCTTCGATCTTCCCCATAAGTTCTACGAGTTCCGATGATTCCATAACTTTTCCTCTCTTTTGTCATGCCCTGGGCGTGATCATTTTTTCGAATCGAACGGTTTTTAAGTTGAAAAGTTTTCAAGTTGATCAGGTCCGGGGAGTAGATGTATTTAGGGCCTGTCTCATAAATCCACGGAAGCTCCCACCATCGCCATCCATAGTGTCGTCGGCGTCCGTAGGTTGACAAGGGCTTCCTTTTTTGTGTAAGAAGTATAGAAAAAGTGGCCTTGTGTGCCAAACTAAATTCAATCTCATGATGTTACGGGGACAACCCGCGGGCTGAATTATCTTTGATCCCTCACAGCGTTCAATGCAGACCCTGCTCGAAACCATCCTATCTGTTCTTTGGTAAGGGTGTGTCTCAAAACAATTTCAAAGGATGGACCTTCTTTGGTCTTAACGATCGCCGTAACACGACTTTCAGGGTGAAGCGTTTTTAGATCCACAAAACTCATCCGGTCATATTCCCCCACCCGATCATAGTCTGATGGATCAAGAAAGGTGAGTGGCAGTATACCCTGTTTTTTGAGGTTTGCTTCATGTATCCTTGCAAATGACCTTGCCACAACCACCTTTGTACCCAAAAACCGCGGGCTCATGGCCGCATGTTCGCGGCTGGACCCTTCCCCATAGTTTTCGTCGCCCACAATGACAAACCCGCCGCATTTCTTTTTGTAGAACTCCGCGAGCTCTGAAAACCTTTTCCCTTTGGCTCCGGTAAAGATATTTGTTCCATGTCCTGTTTCTCCGGTAAATGCGTTTGCGGCACCTGTCAGGAGGTTTTGGGAGATATTTGTCAGGTGCCCCCGGAACTTCAGCCAGGTCCCACCCGGAGAAATATGATCCGTTGTGGTCTTGCCGTGTGTCTTCACCAGGATCGGCAGATCGACAAAATCTTTGCCGTCCCACGGCTCAAAAGGCCTCAGGATTTCAAGCCGCTCTGAGTCAGGATCTATCTTTATTTCTACACTGTCTCCTTCCCGACCCGGAGGGGTATATGCCTCCTTTGAAATCACGAGGCCGTCCTCCGGGAAAGCCGGGGGGTTTGGCGGTGTGAGCCGGAATTCACGGCCATCTGCTCCCACCAGCGCGTCAGTTTCGGGGTTAAACCCTGCATCCCCTGAAAGTGCCAGTGCAGCGGCCATGGCAGGAGAGGTCAGAAAGGCTCTGGTCTCTGGATTCGCATCGTTTCTACCCCGGAAATTTCTGTTAAAGGTGGTAAAGAGGGAGTTTGCCACCCCCATTTTCACGTCCTTTCTGTCCCACTGGCCGATACAGGGGCCGCAGGACGCTGAGAGCACCATTGCGCCGGCGTCTACCAGTTTGCCGAGTATTCCATCTCTTTTTATGGTTTTATAGATCTGTTGAGAACCAGGGGATAGCATAAAGGGCACTTTGGCCCCACACCCGTGTTCTGCCGCCTGTTCAACGATCTGGGCCGCAGCATAAAGATCCGAATAGGATGAATTTGTGCACGACCCAAGAAGAACGGCAGATACCTTCTCGGGCAGATCCCGTGTTTCAATAAGCCTTCTGAAATCCCCGACCTTTGTTATTCTGTCCGGGCTGAACGGACCGGCATGTGCAGGTTTAATTGTATCGAGATCCAACTCCACAAACTGGTCATACACCCGTTCAGGGGCCGTTATGCAGATATCATCCTGCGAAAATATGTCAGCAAAGGCCGCAACCCTCTCAGCATCTTCAACCCGGTCGGCATTTCTCAAATAGGCATCCATGGTTTCGTCATAGACAAAAACAGAAGCGGTTGCCCCGATCTCCGCCCCCATGTTGGTGATGGTGGCCTTCTGGGTCGCAGACAGGGTCCCGGCCCCCTCACCAAAATATTCAAATATCCTTCCGGTTCCTCCTTTGACACCAAATCTGTCAAGGATCTCAAAGGCGACATCCTTGGCTGAAGCCCATCCTGTGAGTCTTCCCTTAAGCCTCACGCCCACCAGAAGAGGGAGCGTGGTCTCCCACGGCAGACCCGCCATAACCTCTGCAGCGTCGGCACCACCCACGCCGATTGCGATCATTCCGAGCCCCCCTGCATTCGGGGTGTGTGAGTCGCTGCCGATCATTATATTGCCGGGCAATGCATAGTTCTCAAAGATCACCTGATGAATAATACCGGAACCGGGTTTCCAGAAACCGATGCCGTACTTAGAGGCCGCAGAAGAGAGAAAATCATAGACCTCCCTATTGGTGGCGAGGGCGGCTGTTAGATCATCTTCAGCGCCTTTACAGGCTTTGATAAGGTGGTCGCAGTGGATGGTGGCATCAACACAGGTCCTTTTTTGCCCTGTTTGCATAAATTGCAGCATGGCCATCTGGGCTGTGGCATCCTGCATGGCAACCCGGTCTGGAAAAAGACGTATTTGATCGCGGCCCGGGGTCAGAATCGACCCTCCTGTCCCGGGCGTTTCATGTAAGAAGAGAATTTTCTCTGTATAGGCAAGACCTCTTCCAAGCAGTTTTCGTTTTTCAGACAGTGTTGCCTCAATCTTGTCTCTGTCAAAGATGTGATGCATTAATTCCTCCCTTTAATAGTGGTAGAAAATTCCCTTGTTTTGAAGACAGACCGGAAATCAGCTAAGGGCTCAAACAAAAATAACCCGGCCGACAACCGTCTGTATTTTAACACAGCTCGCACTGACGGGCAAAGGCCAATTTATGCCTGGAACAAATCCGCGGGAGTTGATACCATGCAAAACTCAAAATGTTCGCAAGCCAGTTCTGTGGGATGACGTCACCGCAGGCCCTTAGTGGTAGCTTATGGAGGAAAAAAAATGGAATGTTCACACAATAACCAAAAGAAAGGGCAGGGCAAAATAGTCAAATGGAATAAAGAAAACAGACCCGTCGTTCCTGATCATCCGATTATCCCTTACATCGAGGGCGACGGGACAGGTCCTGACATTTGGGCTGCTACACAACCTGTCCTGGATAGAGCGGTGGAGGTGGCCTATTCAGGGAAAAGAGAGATCATATGGAAGGAGATCCTGGCAGGTGAAAAGGCCCAAGGGATATACGGACCGGAAAACCCGCTGCCCCAGGAGACCGTCGAATCCATATCCCACCATGGTATTGCAATAAAGGGACCCCTCACCACGCCTGTCGGGGGCGGGTTTCGTTCGCTGAATGTGGCTCTCCGGCAGATCCTTGATCTTTATGCATGCGTCAGACCGGTTAGATACGTACCGGGGGTGCCAACCCCTGTCACCCATCCTGAGCGTATGGATGTGGTAATTTTTAGGGAGAACACAGAGGACGTATATGCTGGACTGGAGTGGCCCGCCGGTTCAAAAGAAGCCCGAGAGTTGCTGAGTCTTGTCAACGCCTGGTCGGAATCCGCTGGCGCTAAGACGGTTTCCCTTGACAGCGCAATCGGCATAAAACCCATGAGCAAAAAGAATACGGATCGTCTTGTTTCCATGGCGATTCAGTATGCCATTGAAAACAAAAAATCGAGCGTGACCCTGGTACACAAGGGAAACATCATGAAATACACCGAAGGGGCCTTTAGGGATTGGGGTTACCAAACAGCGGGCGACACCTTTGGGGATGCAACCATTACGGAAGAGGAACTCCACCAGAAATACGACGGCAAGAGACCTTCCGACCGCATCGTTATCAAGGATCGTATTGCCGACGCCATGTTTCAACAACTCCTCCTGCGTCCGGAGGAATATGATGTGATCGCCACACCCAACCTCAACGGCGACTATCTCTCGGATGCGGCTGCCGCCCAGGTGGGTGGGCTTGGTATGGCCCCGGGTGCAAACATAGGGAACCGCTGCGCACTGTTTGAGGCCACACACGGCACCGCCCCCAAATATGCAGGGCTGGACAAGATAAACCCCAGCTCCGTCATCCTGTCGGGGGTTGAGATGTTCCGGTTTATGGATTGGATCGACGCAGCAGAGATAGTGGTTTCAGCGCTCACAAAAACCATAAAACAGAGGATCGTCACCTATGATCTTGCAAGACAGATGTCGGGGGCAAAAGAAGTAAAGTGCTCCGAATTCGGTGCGGCCATAGTGGAAAATATGGCAAAAATATAGAGTTTACTCTCTTTCCTCTATCGGGACGTAGTCCCTCTTTTTTGCTCCCAGATAGATCTGACGCGGTCGATGGATTTTCCATTTTGGATCATCCACGCTCTCTTTCCATTGGGCTATCCAACCCGGCAGACGGCCTATGGCAAACATGACCGTGAACATATTGAGGGGGATACCGATGGCCCGCAGCACAATGCCGGTATAGAAATCCACGTTGGGATAGAGGTTGTGATCAATAAAGTAGGGGTCTTTGAGAGCAGCTTCCTCCAGCTTCTTGGCGATTGGCAGCAACGGATCTTTCCGGTTTAATTTTTTCAAAACCACGTTGCATGTCTTCTCCATAATACGGGCCCTGGGGTCAAAGGTCTTGTAAACCCTGTGACCAAAACCCATCAAACGAAAAGGATCCGATCTGTCTTTGGCCCTTGCAATAAATGGGGCCGGATCCCCCCCGCTTTCGTATATCTCCTGGAGCATCTCAATCACCGCCTGATTGGCCCCCCCGTGCAATGGACCCCACAGGGCGGATATGCCGGCGGAAATAGCCGCATACAGGTTTACCCGGGCACTTCCCACCAGCCGCACTGCAGCAGTAGAGCAGTTCTGTTCGTGATCCGCATGAAGAATCCAGAAGACGTTTAGGGCAGCCACCAGATCTTCATCAATAACATAAGGTCGCACGGGCGAATGAAACATCATGTTGAGGAAGTTTGCGCAATAAGAGAGATTGTGCTGAGGGTACACCACATTATGACCCAGAGAAATCCGGTAGGACATGGCAGCGAGGGTCCTCACTTTGGATAGGAGTCTTGCAAAGGTTACATTGATCTCCTCTTCCTCACTCCGCTGTGGAAGGGCGGGGTAAAAGGCCCTCAGGGCGTTCATCATGGAGGAAAGAATTCCCATGGGGTGGGCGCCTCTCGGATAATTTTCAAAATATGCACGCATGTCCTCATGAACAAGGGAGTGGTCGTTCAGACGGGAAGAGAAGTTCGTATGTTCTTTGGTTGTGGGGAGTTCGCCGTTGATCAAAAGATAGGCGGTCTCTGTAAAGGATGAGTTTTCCGCCAGTTGTTCCACTGGGATTCCTCTGTACCGCAAGATCCCCTTTTCACCGTCCATAAAGGTAATACTGCTTTCACAAGCCCCGGTATTTGCATACCCGGGATCCAGCGTAATAAGACCGGTTTCAGCACGCAGTCTGGAGATATCGATCGCGCTTTCTCCTTCTGTGCCCGTCAGTATCGGAAGGTCGTATGTTTTTCCATCAATAATCAGTTTTGCTGTCTTACCCATCTTTATTTAATCCTTTCTGTAACTACTCAGGTTGTCGGGTTCACTGTTCAGGCCCGCCCTGGTGCGAATCGTGGCATAATTCCAAAGTTGTGCTGACTAGATTAGACTATACTTTTCGCATACATAGTGCCGATGGTCGGTCTGGGCCAGGGGTTCGCGGTTGGTCGCTTTCCGCTCCTCATATTTCTTGACATAGTTGATAAAACCCATTCGGAATATTGCTTCCATTGTATTTGATTATAATACATTCTAAGTACAATAATACTGTTTTGCAAAAAGAACTTTCAGGACACGGCACCAGTTCTTTATTGAGTGACCCCATTATTGGGAAACAGTGATCCCATTATTGGGCACTTTCTATCCATCTGGGTACCGTCAAAACGCCAAATTGGATATTTTTTATCCAGGCCCACATGGATTACCGCCTACTGATAAGGCCGAATAAATCGTGTAAAAGTATATAGTTAACGAATTTCCCTTGAAATTGGCACAACCTTTGCTTATATTAATAAACAACATCGTTGGACAGTTAACTAAAAACCTAACCTTAGTTCTCTTAGTCGTTAACTCAAAAAAACTCAATGAACCTTTTGCGAAGACCCGTAGAGCAGTCATTTTTCTGCGGGTCTTTTTTACACGTGCTGCCTAAAGTGGGCTTCCCTTGCAGAAAGGGCGATGCTTAGGGTCTGCGCAGAAATGAACGATTTACACATGGCTGGCCCTGAAAAGAAAGTGGCCGGCAAGGAGCAAGGATGTTAAAGATCTTTCCAGGACCGTTGCGGGGTGGACTGTCTCTATTATTGTATGGCTTAAACACGTTGTTCTGGTGTTTTCCCCTTTTTATTATGGCTGCGGCCAAGGCAGTGGTTCCAGTGGAATCCTGGCGGCGTTTATGCACCCGGACGCTGAATGTCATTGCAGAAAATTGGATTTGGGTCAACAACCTGAACCAGAGGCTTACCGGAAACATCCGGTGGGATATTCAGGGGGTTGAGGTTCTTAAACGGTCCGAATGGTATCTGGTGCTGGCAAATCACCAGTCCTGGGCGGATATTCTGGTGCTCCAGAGGATATTTCATCGAAAGATTCCGTTTCTCAAATTTTTTATAAAAAAAGAGCTGTTCTGGCTTCCGGTGCTTGGGCAGGCCTGGTGGGCAATGGATTTTCCGTTTCTAAAACGATATACCCAAAACTTTCTCAAAAAGAAACCTCACCTAAAGGGTAAGGATCTTGAAATCACGCGAAAAGCGTGTCTCAAGTTTAAAAAAATTCCTATTTCCATTATGAACTTTGTGGAAGGCACCCGGTTTACCAAAAAAAAGCAGCAGAGACAGCAATCACCATATAACAATCTGCTCAAGAGCAAGGCCGGGGGCATTGCCTTTGTGCTCGGGGCCATGGGGGATCAGATCCATCGAGTTCTGGATGTCACCATCATATACCCGGAGGGCACCCGAGGCTTTTGGGCGTTTCTGTGTGGCAATATGAAGGAGATCAAAGTCCGGGTGCGATCAATGCCCATAGGTCCTGAATTGTTCGGGAACTATACTGACGACCAACTATTTCGGAAGAAATTTCAGAACTGGTTGAACGATTTGTGGGCTGAAAAGGATCGGTATTTTCAAGAGATTGTGACCGCCTGACCCGTGTCAACACGCCGACTTTCAGACGCCACCGTCGATCCCTAATCGTTCAATCGCCATCTCCTTCAAAGCGATCTTATTGACCTTCCCCGCTCCCAGAAGCGGCCAGTCTCCAGCATTGATAAACAGGATGTGTTTTGGAATCTTATAACCGGCAATTTTTCCCTTGGAGAACGCCTTCACTTCTTCTTTTGTCAAGTCGGAGCCTGATTCCAGCTCAATCACCGCGGTTACCGCCTCTCCCCATTTCTGATCCGGCACACCGATGACCTGAACCGCCTTGACGCCCGGAACCCCTTCAAGAAAAATCTCCACCTCCCTTTGGGAGACATTTTCCCCTCCGGTTTTGACCATCATCTTATACCGGCCACGGTAAAAGACACTGCCGCTTTTATCAAGCCACCCATAATCACCGGAGTGGAAAAAGCCCTCAGAATCGATTGCTTTATTTGTCTCCTCAGGGTTTTCGTAATATTCTTGAAGCCGGCTCCACCCCCGCAGACACAACTCTCCAGCTTCATTCGGCGGCATATCCTCCCCGGTTGCGGGGTTGACGGCTTTTACCTCGATGCCGGGCCAGGGCTTTCCATTGGAATACTTTCTCACGTCATGGTCATTTTCGTCGGGCATGACGCTGACCCCGGTTCCCTCGGTAAACCCATAATGGTTAGCGATGATTTTGACGTTTGGAAAAATCGTTTTACATTTGTCGTACCATTCCGGCCCGGTGGCCAACAGAACAAATTTTACGGAACCGAGATCATACTCCCTCCACCTCGGGTGGTCCTGAATCGCATTGAAGTGGGCGTCAAATCCACCGAAATTACAAATTTGCTCTTCTTGGATGACCCTCAAGATATCGTCTGGAATAAATTCGTTGACATACAGGGCGCATCCTCGCATCAGGGCGCCGAGGGGGTGATAGATACATCCCCCAATATGGTAAAAAGGGAAATAACACAACAGATTATGGGAAGCCTCCAGGTTAAAGGTCTTTCCAAAAAGATGTTCACCGATCCCCAGCAGGCTTTTGTGAATATGGACGGCGCCTTTGGGAAAGGCCGTACTGCCTGAAGTAAATAAAATATTACAGACATCGGTGGGTTTCACATCATCCACGAGTTTGTCCATATCCGCTTGTTTATGACCGGCCCCGAGCTCCATCACCTCATCAAAAGTATGACAGTACGGGTAAATCCGTTTATTCGGGCTCAGGCAGATGATTTTTTCAAGAAACGGCAGGGCCTTTGATCGAATGCGTTTTCCCTCCAAGGACGGGATGCGAGGATCTATCTCGTCCAGAATCTCAAGATAGTTGCCGTATGGTAACTCGTCAAAAGTGATCAGTGTTTTGACCTTTGCCTGGTTGAGTACATATTCCAGTTCATTTTTTTTGAAATTGACGTTCAAAGGGATAACGACTGCCCCAAAAAGGTTGAGCGCATATTTGGTAATGACCCATTCAGGCTGGATCGGGAAGAGGGTGGCGACATGATCCCCTTTCTTGATTCCCAATTGATTGAGTCCGGCGGCTAACTGGCAGGATTTGTCATAGAGTTCTTCATAGGTGTATCGGTGGTGTTTTGACATTAGAGCTTCTTTTTGTCCCCATTTTCCGGCCGCTTCCCTTAAAGCCCTCCCAATTGTCAATGTTTCCCAATCCAGCATGGCAACTGACATGAGCACCCCTCCCGGCTTTCTCGCTCTTTTCCAACTTCTGGGTTCAGCACGATTCTTTCGAGCAATTGTTCTTCTTTCATTATAGTACCGTCCAACTAAAAAAAAGATAACAAAAGAGATCTTTTTAGTCAATTAACATGATAACTTATCCGGACGTCCCAACGGAAAGCTCAGGTGTGGCCAACATGCTGTGCCATCTTAATCGTTGACAGACAAATATCCTCTGCTATATTCTCGCCTTCAAAAGGCAGATTCCTATCCTTTATCTGTAGACGTTCACGGGTTCATAGGTTCATGGGTTCAAGGTTCCATTCTTGTCCCCGGGTTGCATTTGGGATGCGTACTTGCCAGAAAAGCGTCAACTTCGTCAGGCCTCATCCAAAACTTGGAGCCAAATTGGCAATTACTTGGGAAAATGAGAATTCTTAACGAGGACTTTGGGTCTTCAATCCCTTCTTTGTCCTTAACCTTGAACGTTGAATCTCTGTCGAAGATCCCGCAGGGCGGGGAACCTGTGAACAGTTACCCTTTATCTTTTATCCTTTTTGCAAGCCTTATGCTTTTATACGCTGTTGAAAGTCTTTTGGTGATCTGAAATGTGAAGTAGACGTCAATGGACACAGACGGCTTATGGAAAAGTTTTACAGGACCTCGAGAGCCATTTGTCGACGGTCGTGAATCATCTATATACGGTAGAATAAGGAATACGATGCTATCGCTTTAAAAAGAGGTTACGTATGAGCAAAAAGATCGCGATTCTTGGTGCCGGCAATGGAGCCTTTGCCATGGCGGGTGATCTCTCACTTCAAGGTTTTGAGGTAGCTATCTGGAGCAGCAAGAAAGCGCGTCTCGAAGCTATCTGGGAGACCAAGACGATTGAAGTTGTCGGCCCTACTGTTCAGGGGCAGGCGAAACTAGCACTGGTCACGGACCATATCGGCGATGCCATCAGGGGTGCTGATGTCATTTGTATGCCCATCCCCGCATTTTCCCAGCCTGAGGCGGCCGCGGCTCTGGTCCCCTTTATTGAAGATGGACAGGTTATCTTCCTTGCCCCCGGATCATTTGGCTCCTTTCTCATGGCCCGGAAGATGAGGGAACTTGGTTGCTTCAAAGAATTCGCCATCTGTGAAACGGGAACTCTCCCCTATCTGACCCGCAAAACCAAGCCTAACGAGTCGAGCATCATCGTTCGGGCCTGCTCATTGCCTACGGGTGTGTTTCCGGCTCGTCTTACCGGAATGGCCATCGAAAAACTCAAAAAGGTTGTACCCACGGTCCATGCCGTGGAGGACGTCCTTTCCGGAGCGCTCATGAATGCGGGACCGATCATCCACCCTCCCCTGGTGGTGATGAACACGGGGCCCATAGAAAACCAACATTCCTACGACATCCATAATGAAGGTACCAGCGCCGGCATCCGTCTCGTACAACGTGACTTGGACGCCGAGCGGATAATCTTGCGTAAAGCATTCGGGTACGCGCCAAAGCACTATCCGTTGGATGACTACTACAATGATGGTGCCGAGGAGGAGTGGGTGTACCCGAGGGAATCCAAAAAAACTCCTGATGTCCAGCAGATTGTGGGACGAAAAGGTCGACTACTCCCACCGGTACGTAACCGAGGATATCGCCCTTGGATTGGCGTTCATGGTTTCAGTGGCCAGTTGCGCGGGGGTAGAGGTCTCCACTGCCAGCTCTTTGCTGCGGATCGCAGGGATTGTAGTTGGCGAAGATTTTTTGAAAACTGGAAGAACCCTGACATCGCTGGGGCTTGGTAGCCTCTCAACCCTCGAGTTGCAAAAACTGCTGCGTGACGGCTTTACCAACAAAACCGCTAAACCGACACTTGGCCGACAACTCTCTGTAAGGGGGGGATCGACAATGGGTGAGCCAATCGCGGTGGTAGGCCCGGGAAGGATGGGTGTTGGCATCGTCACTGCTATGCTACTGGCAAATCAGGGACATTCTGTTACGCTCTTTGACACGAAAGAGCGCGAGCCCGGTCAAGAGATGATTGCCCTTGAAAAAGCTATATGCGAAATCCAGGACAATATGATGCTTCTCGGCGAACTTGGTATGTGGGTAGGCGACGCGGAGAAAATTTGCGAAGACATTGGTGTCAGTCGAAATCTGTCTGAGATTTCCCGTGCATCTTTTATATTTGAAGCTCTGCCCGAGAAAGTTGAGCTGAAGAAGGATTTTTTTGCTGCGGTTGGTGGATTGATTGGTGAAGAGACAGTAATAGCCTCGGCGACCTCGACTTTTCACCTGCAAGTCTTTTTGGACGGTTGCTCTAAACCGGGCAACATTGTGACCGCCCACTGGCTCAATCCTGCCTTCCTGATCCCTCTTGTGGAGATCGCTCACAATGAAAAAACCCACCATTGGGCGGTGGAACGGATGCAAAGTTTTTTGCGCAGCATTGGCAAAATCCCTGTAACGATGAAGAGTAGTCCAGGTTTTATTGTTCCCCGGATTCAGGTCGCCGCCATGAACGAAGCAATTCGCATACTGGAAGAGGGCGTCACGACCGCGGAAGAAATCGACACAGCTATCAAAGCAGGATTTGGTTTCAGACTTGGTGTTCTGGGCCTCATGGAATTTATCGATCTCGGGGGTGTTGACATCCTCTTCCACGCAGGTAACTATCTGCACTCGACGCTGGGTGGGAACCATTACAAACCGCCGGAACTGGTATCGGAAAAGATGCGTTTAAACGAGATGGGGCCAAGGACCGGTAAAGGAATTTTTGATTACTCCAATATAGATACTTCAACCATGTTTCAGGAAAAATACCGGGGTTTTGTCGAGCTGTTGAACCTCTACAAGAAGTCGGCTGTACTCCGTTTTGCGGGAGGTATCAAAGAAAAAGATTAGACCAATGCACTGGGGGTTTCTATGAAGTCTGAAAAAGAATTGGCTGGACAAGAGATACCATTTCCTGTTCCAACATATCGATTCGATCAGAAAAACGAAATGTTCAAGAGGTCTTTGTGGGATGAAAAGATGCTTCCCCATGGCATGCGCTTTTACAGGGAGGTCAAATTTCAGGAAAAGACAGGATATCGGAAAATCGATTATTCCTTTAGAAACGCCTCATGGAATCTGGAGTGGGGGGCCGGTTTCGGAAACTCCAGGAGCAACTCCGGCCTCTATTCATGGGAAGGGGTCAATGACAAGATCAGACATTATGTGGAAAGCGGTGATCCGGTCAAAGCGTCTCCCGAACAGATGAGCTGCAACATCAAAAGGGCAGCTCGATATTTTGGGGCGGACCTGGTGGGTATTTGCCAGGTTCATCCCAACTGGGTTTACTCCCATGAATTCAATACCATTACTCGTGAGCATTATCCTATGGAACTCCCGGAGGGATGCCATAATGTCGTTGTCCTTGCCATTGCCATGGATTATGAAGGCATTCAAATGTCCCCCACTCCTGTGGAAGGGGGTATAGTAGGATTCGGATACTCAATGATGGCCTTTGTGGCCAATCTCATGGCTACATTCATCAGGGGGGTCGGCTACCGGGCCATCCCATCTGGAAATGGTACTGCCCTTAGCGTTCCCCTTGCCATGGCGGCAGGACTGGGGGAAACGGGTCGGTTGGGATTCTTGATTACTGAGAAATTCGGTCCTCGAGTCAGACTCTGCAAGATTTTTACAGACCTTCCACTCAGTTACGACACATATCGTCCTTTCGGTGTTAAGGAGTTCTGCGAAGTCTGTAAGAAGTGTGCCACCAAGTGTCCAAGCCAGGCCATTCCCCATGGCGATATGACCACAGAAGGACACAATAGCTCCAACCAGTCCGGGATCTTAAAGTGGTATGTGAATGCTGAGAAATGTTTTGCTTTTTGGGCAAAAAACCGTTCGGATTGTGCGAACTGCATCCGGGTATGCCCATTTAACAAACCCTCAGGGGTGATCCACGATCTCTCCCGGGCCATAATCCGAAAAACACCGCTTTTTAACCGGTTTCTGCTCCGGATCGACGATATCCTGGGCTATGACAAACCCTTTCCTGTAGAAAAATTTTGGGAAGATATTTGAGGCACAGCTTGCGTGCCTCTATAGACAGTTACCAATTGAATTTTGTGCAAAAGACACAAGAAATTTTTTGCAATCCCCTGAAAACCAGTGATAGAGCGGGTTTTCAAAGAATGAATGACTATCCGATTTTTTGCTCCTGCAAAGGTACTGAGTTTTATGTAAATATTTTTTTATTGCTTTTCTTTGCGAGCTTTGCGTCTTTGCGCGAGCCCCTAGTCCCAGGAGGTACATAATTGAAAAAACGTCGACCTTACCGTTCTTTTGTGAGCTACATTGACCGCAGTCGTGATTATTACGCTGCGCAAGGGTACACCAAGCCCTTTGCCTGGTCTTACCACCGGGAGGCCCCTTTTACGCGGCTTTTGAAACCACTCTCCAAGTGCCGGGTTGGGGCCCTTACCACTGCGGGCCAGCCTGGCGCCGAACTTCAAAATCTGCCTCGCGGAAAGGTCAGGGACCTTTACGCGCTGCGAGCAGACCCTCCTCCTCAGCGCCTGGTTACGGAAGACCTGTCGTGGGATAAAAACGCGACCCATACCGATGATCTCGACAGCTTCCTTCCCCTAAATCGCCTGAGCGAATATGCGGCCAACAGCCGCATCGGGTCCACATCAGCACGTTTTTATGGGGTGCCCACCAATTATAGTCGGGGCAAAACACTGCGGGATTACGCCCCACAGGTCCTCAAGTGGTGCCGCGAGGATGGCGTTGATGCCATACTCCTCTCCGGGCTCTGACCGGTGTGTCACCAGACCGTGAGTCTGGTTGCGCGACATCTTGAAGAGAACGGCATCGCTACCGTGATCATGGGTTCCGCCCGGGACATCGTAGAGGAATGTGGCGTCCCTCGATTCGTTTTCACCGATTTCCCGCTGGGAAACCCCTGCGGGAAACCCTGGGACAAAGAGATGCAGCGCTCGATCGTGGGAATGGCCCTTGATCTTCTCGATCAAGCATGGTTGCCCAGAACCACGGTCCAGACACCCTTTTACTGGAAAAACGACGAGTGGCGCGATGGATTCATGCGGGTCGACGACAGCAATCGTGAGGCACTTGCGCGGGAGGGAGAAGAGCGGCGCCGCCAACAGGCCGAAACAAAGACGAAACAATAACCGTAACGTTGCATAAAATTTGAGTTCAAAACGCTATAGATTGGGTCAGTCCCGCGGGGCGGGATTTGGGCATTTTCAAGGACTAAAGCGTATTAAACATACGGTGAGGTCTTGAAAATGAAGAAACGTTTCTTGATGGCCTGATATAGAGCGAGCAAAGCGGTTTTGGGCCAAATATTTATGCAACGTTAGGGACAATACAAGGTCGACTGAACTCCTTTGGGTTCTTCTCCAATTTAGTTGGAGAAGAGGGTCCAAGGATGCCAGGGGTCAAGGATTCAAGTGCTTGTTTTCTAAAGACTTTATCAGCGCTTTTAACATTCTTTCTATTTCTGCAATGTCTTTTTTTACTGTACCCAATTCACCTTTTTCAATTAAATCTAAATCCCCTGCTAATAATATCTGCGTTTCCAATTCGCAAACAGAACCATAAGATATGTAAAGCATCCTGATGTAATCCATGGTTGTCTTTCTTCCATATCCTTCTGCTATATTAGAAGGATAGACACAACAGATCTTCTTATCTGTGAAGTTAGACCGTATCTTTCTTCTTTTGGGAATTTTGCTGTTATTCTATATATCTCTAAACAGAGTTGGTATGACTTTTGCCAGACTTTCAAATCTTTGTAATTCTTTAGCATTTCACTCGAACCCTTGAATCCTTGACCCCTTGAACCCTCTGGGATCACACCTGCCCAATTGGAGATAACCGACTTGTTGG
>PVMK01114914.1_pt1 | contig 18485 bp, 26 predicted proteins | sample 1853481 | NCBI WGS metagenome assembly PVMK01 (sample SAMN08533507, study PRJNA380276) | Marine sediment metagenome, whole genome shotgun sequencing project. | reverse complement strand
CAGGCTCTAACCACATTTTCGGAGGAATTTAAGAAGCGATCTCGTGCGAAGATCAAACCTATAACGAGGCATTTTGGTAAATACTGGCCCAAGAGGCGCCGGGTAATGTAAATTCACACCCAGATTATATAATTTGATCATCACTTCAACAGAAGTGGGTTCGCGCATATCATCCACGCTTGCGGGGTCAGGTCTAGATATGAAACCTTCGCTAATAACTCCACAGAGTGCACTATTCTAGTAGGGTACGATAACAACCATTCGCAAAAGCTTCTGGCAATGCAGCCTGACAGCCATCACAGCAGCTTGTTGCTTAGGCGGCTTCCTAGCTTGGCCTAAGCTGCTTCGTACAGCTTTCTCACTTTGATATTTTGCGCACCCTGTTTCGCGATCCAGAGGTCATATTGTCCCTGCTGGTTTATCCAGCTCTCTGGCGTTGTATCAAAGGCCAACGATAGCCTGATCGCCATCTCCGCGCTGATTCCCGCTCTACCGTTAAGTATCGAGGAAAGGGTCTTGCGGCTAACCCCCAAGCCAGCTGCGGCCTCGGTCACACTCAAACCGAGGGGCTCAATACAGAGCTCACGCAAAACCTCACCGGGGTGAGGCGGGTTATACATTTGTCCAGACATGTTAGTGATAGTCCTCGTAATCAACGTGGTATGCATCGGGAGGGTCGAGCAGATGATCCCCGCAAGAAAAATCGCTCCAATCCCTTGTGCTTGAAACTCTTGATCACAACAATTGTAACCTGTTACGTTACGGGTTACAATTAATTAAACTGCGACTAAAGACCTTCATACCGCCCGCCAGGCACGAAGGTACTTCATCACTGTGGAACTCGACTCCCAGCCGCAACATCACCCGGTCGCGCAACCCGCGATTGCTGTCATCGCACACCTGCAACAAGGCCTGCAACACTTCCCTGGTCAAGGGGATGGCCTGTTTCTGCCGCCGTCCTTTGGCTCGAAAAATACGCTTCATGGCCAAAGTCACCGGCGGGCTCTTGTCCACGCCAGGGCGTTCGCTCAGGCGGTAAATCGTGCCGATACAGCTAATATGGTTAAGTACCGTAACCGGAGCACACCGCTCTCCCATGTAGCCAACAAACCGGGCGAGTTCCTCCGGGCTCACATTGAGGGGGTCAGCACCCGCTTTCTCACACCAGCGAGAGAATTGCGCAAAATTCCCTTGATAGCTCCTTATTGTTGACTCGGCATACGCCCCGTCGAACCGGGCAAAAATTTCTTCCACCGTCATAATAGCCACCCTTCCCTGGGTTGGATCGTCGTTCTGAGGCTATATGGCTGACGGGATAGTGCAAGTTTTTGGTCGCAAACAGCCGAATAAAAGCGCGGGGCGGGTTAGGCGGCCTCAATCACGGCTGCCTGCACAGCCCTGGGCAGTTTAACGTCCACAAACAGGGCGCGTGGATACAGGTAGTCTTCACCGGATTCGTCGACGACACGAAGCTGGCCGTGCTTCTCAGCCTCTGCGTCTGGCAGCAGTTCGTAGATTTTCCGCTTCTCCAAAGAAGCCGGATAATCGGAATTTTCTATACAAATCACGAACTTCGTTAGTTTCATAAGTAAGCCAAAACGCGTTTAATCTTGTATTCCTTTCGCCCTATGCCAGACGCCTCGTACCAGTGTAACTCCACAACTCTGGGCAGACGATTAGTTCTCACACGCGCCATTCAACTCCGCCTTCAAGTCCTCAATCTCCACACGCAGGGCTTCATACTCTTCCATTTTACGCGCCAGGAAACGCACCGATATTTTTGCTTTGGCCTCAATCCCCTTGGGAGTGAGCACATAAAAATAAGCCCGCTTGTTCTCACTGTTCTTGAAGTTGTTGGCCTTCACCAGGCCCTTGTCTATCATCGCCCGAATACAGTAGTTGGCTTTACCCAGGCTCACACCTAACTCACCGGCCAACTCGCGCTGGCTGATGCGGGGGTTTGTTTCCAGTATTTTGAATACGTGGTAGTGGGTATCTTCTGTCATGGCCAGTAGGTGGGTATTAGACACGCTACCGCCCTACCCCGTGGTAAATCCGGGCATAAGGCGAGGGGGGAAACATTTTATGTTCAATGGATGAACACAATGGTGTATTAAAGCGTAAAAGCGGGGTTTGTATCAAGAGAAAAGTGGGTTTGGGCTCGACTTTTATCATACCAACTGCCAGGCCCGCAGGTATCTCATCGCCGCGATTGAGACCGCCAGCCGCCGCGTAACATGCGTTTGTTAGGCAGCAGACTCATGCTCGATATCCCAGTTCGGAAACACCAAAACTGACGGGTGGCACTTAAGGGCTCGAGCCAACACTTTGGATCGCTCAACACCAAGCTGAATACGGCCATTCTCAATGGCAGAAATAGTTGACTGGGGAATGCCCGTTAATTCAGCTAATGCATTCTGACTTAATTCCTGTAATTCACGAATAATTTTTACAGAATCACCAACGGATACCTCAATTCGGCTCTTAGCTTTTGTAAAATTCTTCATCCTATTTTCTCCGGTAGTCGTGGGGCGTCACGCTCATGACTTGCACCAAAACTCTTTGGTTCTCTACTTTGTAAATTACTCGATATTGCAAATTTAATCTCGAAGATCTGTGACCTTTCCAGTCCCCTCGAAGCACCTCATCCCTGAAACCTCTAATGAGTCTCAAACTGTCAGGGCCTGAAACGTGCACAATATCCTTCCACTTCTCATAGCGTTTCAGAACGTCGACAGGCAGGGCCAAGAGCTGCTTTTCGACCTTCCGATGTTCATATACTTGCCACATATCAAATAAAGTATATATATTATATATAGTATGTCAATTGGAACGGAAACATATAGAGGACAATCAAAAATCCTGCCACTCTCTCAAGTAACTTAGGTTTGTGATGGAATTTTATGGGGTCTGACAGCGGCAGCTTAAACCGCCTCGGGTTTAAGCCAGGAGTTCAACACCTGCGAGCCGGGCAGCTTTTCTGTCAAAGGTCATGAGGGGTAATGCACCACGCTTTTCGGCAGCGCCACGGATCATCAGGTCTGCAAAATCCGCCCCGGCGTTCAAATAAGAATCCAGTGCCGCACTGAGTATGTCTGCATCCTCAATTTCCAACTCTACTGCAGATAACAAGGCATCCAGAGCATCGCAAATTTCAGTTCGATCGAAGCGATAGCTATAACCCAATACCCAAACCAGTTCGACCAGGGTTTCCCTGCAGATGAATGCCGGGTGTTCGACTGACAATGTCAAAAAGAGCGCTCTAACCCTGGCCAGCTGAGCAGGCTCGTCAGCCGTCAGGTAACGCACAAGCACATTGGTATCTACCGCAATCAACGGCTACCCTCTAGCGCGCCTTTCTGAATCGCGCGCTCCATCTCTGCAAGACTGACCGGCTTCTGCCCAGTCCGCCTGAGCATGCCCTCCAATTCCATCACCGATTTCGCCTTTACCAGCCTGACTCCACCTTCTGAAATGATGTAGCGGACACGATCCCCGGGTTCAAGATCCAGGCTTTTCCGCACAGACTTGGGCAGCGTTGTTTGCCCCTTGGATGTTATAGCTGACTCTATCATTGCGCATACCCAATTTGTAATGTAATTTTATATTTGCATTACTTTTGGATTTTTTCAAGGAATAAATTTCATCCAACTAAACCTGACCCCAACTTTCGTTGTAGCCGGTTTTTGCAATCTCATTCAAATTTACCTGGATTTCGTTATGGCCGCGCTTTTGGAGTGGCGTAATCACTCAGGTACTAATGATGCAGAGGTGCTTTTCGGAAGCGCCGCGCACCAGTGCGGTGTCGATGCGTCGATCAAAGGTGACAAACCGGCCGCCATTGCGAACTGCCGTAGCCAGTAGGTAGGCATCCGTCACCTGCCTGTGCCCCAACAGCCTGCTCCAATCCACCACGCCGTCTGACAACAGGCTGAAATCATGGGGCCAAAAGCGGTGATCTTCAGTCGCACTGGCCTCGGCCAGGCGCCGTGCCACCTGTGCGGCAGGCTGGGTATTGGGGTAGCCAGGTTGTGACATGATTCTGATCACACCATTTTCGGCAATAGGGCACGACGCCCAGCCGTGGCCAATTTCATCCTGCAGCCAACTCACTGCGGCGCGATGCATTATGTGGGCGCTATCCAGAAGAGCAATGATGACATTGACATCAAATAATGCGCGCATCAGATGCCTTCCAGGTCCCGCAACTTGTCGATGGCTTCGTTGGTCACCACGCGCCCGGACGGCGCAAAGGGCCGAAAGCCTCCGACCACGGGCTCAGTCGTCTCTGCCGTACCGTCCAGTGCACCGGACATCGCCAAACGCAGAAGTTTGGTGACTATCTTGCCCGCCGAAACACGTTCTATTCGAGCCATCTCTTTGGCCGCCTCGAGAACATCATCATCTATATCCAGTGTTGTACGCATGCCACCTCCATTTGACGCGACTGCATCATGATGTTATTGCATCACATATGGACGTACCACGCAATACAAGCGTTGGCCTCGCTTTTAACTCAGGGTTACAGCAAACACCACAGCCACTGTGGCAATCAAGCTTGTGCTCGAATATGTTGGAATTAAGGGCCTGCTCTACCCTGCCGGGCTCAGGCGGTCGCTGCGATAGCGTGCAGGTCTACCTGGACTTCGTTGCGGCGGCCGAGCAGTTCGATGAGCAGCAGCGCGCGGCTTTCGGCCAGTTGCATCTGGTATACGCCGGTGAGGCCGGCGAAGGGGCCTTGCAGTATTTCCACCCGGTCACCTGCCTGATGCGGCCAATCGTCCACCAGTCGCAAGTGGCCTGCGCTGTCCTCGGCCTGTTTGAGGTAGGCGATCACATCGTCGGGCACCGGTCGCAGGTCGTTGCCGATGCGTACCAGACCTACCGCGCCACGGGTGGAGCGCACCGGTGCGATGTTATCCACGCCCGGGTCCAGTTGCATGAATAAATACCGTGGAAACAGCGGCTCCACCGCTTTCACCCAAATACCCCGCTTGAGCTTGCGCAATCTTATCCTGGGCAGGTAGGTGGTAAAGTCCTGCCGCTGCAAGTTCAGTTCGGCGGTGGCCTCCTGGCGCGGTTTGCTGTGCACGGCATACCAGTGCTTCATACGGCTATCGCCTGTTCGGCAAACTGGCTGGCGGCAATCACTGCCGGGGTGTGCAGCATCAGGCGCCGGGCTCTTTTTGCACCGTACTGCCCGGCTATGGCGTCAAATGCCTGCTTTAGTACGGGTTGCCTGGCTTTGGCGTTGTGGCCGTCGCTGGCCAGTACCGCTACCGCGTCATCCTGTAGCAACTGGTGGGCGATATGCCGCGCCTGCTCGCCGAAAGGCGCCGGTTACCGAACCGGCGGTTAGCTGCAGCCAGCAGCCGGCTTCGATAAACGGCCGCAGTTGGGCGGCGTCTTTCATCACCTGCTTGTTGCGTTCCGGGGTGGGCGATCAGGGGGCCGGATGTTGCGCTGCAGCAGCCACGCGACCAGCTTGTCGCTGCCCGGGATGATATGGCCGTGGGGGAAATTCCAGCAGCATGATGTTGTAGCCGTCCACTTCGCCGTAGAAAGGAATTTCGTTGTGCTCTACCTGCTGCATGATCTGGTCGGTGAGGCGGACCTCGGCGGCGAAGCCCAGTTGCAGGGGGATGTTGTTTTTTAGTAGTTCGCTCTGCAGGTTTTCGCAGTCTCGTTGGATGCTTTGCCGGGTGTTTTCCCAGCGGCCGGGATGGATGTGGGGGGTAACTATGGCGTGAGTGACACCATCCGCCGTTGCTATGCGGCACAGCTCGATGGACTCATCCAGGGTTTGTGGGCCATCGTCTATGTTGGGAAGCAGGTGGCAGTGCAGGTCAATCATGGCTGTGGGGCTGATTCGCTGGATTCCCGGTTCGCTTCGCGCCCGGGAATGACGGGGAATCAGGCGGGTTCCTCGCTCTGGTAGTAGTTGCCGTACTGGTAGTACTTGTCGCCGTAGTAGCTGCCGGATTTTTTAGCGTCGAACTGGTTCAGCACGATGCCGGTCAGGGGTTCGTTGGAGCCCACCACGCTGGCTATGCCTTTCTGGGCCTGGGTGGCGCTGGTGGAATCGGCTTTTACCACGTAGATGACCGAGTCAGCGTTAGAGGCCAGAATCAGGGCATCGCTTACCGCCTGTACCGGGGCGGAGTCGATCACAATGCGGTCAAACCGTTCCCTGAGGAACTTCAGTGCCTGGACAAACTTTTTACTGCTGATCATTTCCAGCGGATTGGGTGGAATAATGCCGGCGGGCATGACGTGCATATTCATCTCTTCCACATGCTCTATGCAGTCCTCCAGCTTCGCGGTGCCGGATACGAAGTGGCTGAGGCCCGGGTGGTTGGGCGCAAGGCCGCATTTTTTGGCCAGGCTGGGGCGGCGCAGGTCGCCCCCTATTACCAGCGTGTTCTCCATTTGCGCCAGGGCCGCGCCGAGGTTGAGTGCGATCGTGGATTTGCCCTCGCCGGGCACGGTGGAGGTCACCACGATGATTTTGGCGGGATTGTCCAGGCCGCTCAGTACCACGCCGGTGCGGATGGTGCGGATGGCCTCGGCGTAGTGACTCTGTGGGTTTTGCCAGAATTGCTCAAATTCGCCGTTTTTGTCCAGCTTGATTCTCGGCAGGGCGCCCAGCAGGGATGAGCGCAGTTTGTCCTGTACATCATCCGGCGTTTTGATGGTGTTATCCAGAATATCCAGCAGGATGGCAATGCCGCAGCCCAGCATAATACCCAGGATAAAGGCCAGGGTAACGCTGAGCTTCTTGTTGGGCTTGAACGGGGCGGTGGGTACCATGGCCCGGTCCAGGATGCGGGCGTGGGGCTTCTCAAAACCGCCGGTTTCACTCACGTTCTTGATACGGGTGAAGAAAATGTCGTGCAGTTCGCGGTTGGTTTTTACATCGCGCTGCAGTTCCAGTAACTGAAACTCCTTGCGGTTGAAGTCCTGTACCTCTGTTTTGCTGGCTTCCCAGGTGGCCTGCAGCTGCTGCTCATTGCGCAGGGCGATGTCGTACTCACGGCTTATGCCGGAGACCACTTTGCGCACTTCTGAAGTCAGCTCTTCATTGGCGGTAGTGAGATCGGATTGTGCGGAGATCATTTTGGGGTGTTTGGGGCCGTAGCGTTTGCCCAGCTCCGCCACTTTGCGCTCGGCGGTGGATTGCTCTTTCTTCAACTCGCGTATCAGCTGGTGCTGTAACACGGCGGGCACGGTCATCAACTCTTCTGTGCTGGCACCGGTCATGCCCTGCACATCTTCTTTGATATTTTGCGCTTCTATGCGCGCTTTGTGTGCATCTTCCAGCCGCTGGGAGAGAATCTTCAACTCGTTGCCGCCCAGGCCTGTTACTCCCTCGACACTCACCAGCCCTTCCCGCTCCCTGAAGTCCTGCAGGGCCAGTTCGGATTCACGCAGGTTCAGCTTCAGGTCGCCCAGGCGCTCGCTGAGCCAGTCGGTGGCCTGCAGGGTGCCGGAGAGGCGGTTTTCCAGGTTGCTGCTGATAAACTCCTCGGCGATGGCGTTGACGATTTGCGCGGCCAGGTGACGGTCGGTGGATTCATAGCTGAGGTAGACGATATAACTGTACTGTACCGGGGAGACTTTGAGCCCGCCGGCCACGGCGCCGGTAATGGCCTGTATGGCCTGCTCGTCTTTTTCTTCCTGGCTTAGCTGCACCGGGGGTTCTTTTTTACTGGCCGGTAGCAAGCTCTTCAGGTCAAAGTCGTACCAGTGCTCTTCCTCGTCTTTTTCTTCGGGAAGAAAAGTGGGGTGTTTGTATAACTGCAGTTTACGCACCACTCGCTCGGCCAGGCTGCGGCTTTTGAGGATCTCGAACTGGGTCTGGGTGTAGTTGTAGTTGCCGGCGCCCAGGGAGTACACCTCCTCCACATTCACCACGTTGGCTTCCTGGCTTTCCAGCACGATGGAGGCAGAGGCTTTGTACACGGGTTCCATGGAGGATACGATGAGGCCGGTGGCCAGGGTAATAGCGAAGGCCAGGCCGAGGATTCCCCATTTGTAGCGCATGACGGCGCGGAACAGGCGGCCCAGGTCTATAAAGTCGTCGTCCATCTGGGTGGCTTGCTGGGGGAATTGCTGTGCCAGTGGGTTCATCTAAAAGAAAGCATCCGTCGGGGTTAGAAAAAAGTGTCTTGTACAGTGAAAATATCGCCGGGCTGTACGCGGTAGTCCAGCCCCACTTTTTGTTCTTTGTGCTCCGGGTCGTTGTCGGCTATCACCAGCACCTGTTTTTTGTTGGCGCGTTCGGTGAAGCCGCCCGCCAGGGAGATGGCTTTTCTCAGGGTCAGGCCGGGCTGAAAGTCCACGCCACCGGGTTTTTTCACCTCGCCGTTAACGAAGAAAGGGCGGTATTTAACGATACTCACGGAGATGCGCGGGTCTATCAGGTAATCGGGCCTCAACCCGTTAATCAGCATTTGCTGTAACTGGGCGGCGCTTTTGCCGGTGACCTTGAGCTCTCCCAGGAAGGGGTAGGAGATGCGGCCGTTGTGGCCGATCAGCAGGCGCTCGAAAGTGAGGTCCGGCTCGCCGTACACGTGGATGCGGATGGAATCACCGGAGTTCAGGGTGTAGCCCTCATCCTGGGCCTGCGCCGGTAAATGGGTGATGCCCGCCAGGAACGACAGGGCCAGTATGAAAAGCCTTAACATCGGCCACAATACCTCAAAATAAATGCCTCAAACTTCGTTCGGTTGCAGTGCCTGCAACCTGGCCCGCGCTTGTTGGAGTATGGCCTCGCCGGTGCTTGCGCGCGCGGCGTACTCTACCATTTTTGACCAGCTGTGTCGGTGGGCGGGGCGCGATTGCAGCGCTTTGTGCTGACTTTGCACGGCCTGGCTGTTGAAGCTGGCGCGGTTGTTCCTATTCTTTGACCCAGTAGGCTTGCCAGGCAGCGTAGTTGGCCTGCAGGCCCAGGTATTCCGGGTGCCCGGGGGCGTTTTGCAGCAGGGCGTCGATGGTTTGGCCGGTGTATTTGATGGTTTCGGGTTCCGGTTGGTAGCTGTCGCTGCCCCAGAAGCTGAGTTCGGTTTGGGCATTGGTGAAGGCCAGGTCTTGCGCGAAGGTGGTAAAGCCCCGGTAGGCCCCCACCAGTGCCAGCGCCAATATCGGTGCCGCCATCAACCTGGCGTGGCTTGTACTCACTTGGCTCAACCCCTGGTTGCCGGTTCGGGGTTACATGCTCAGCTTGGCTTCCAGGAAGACCTCGTTGCGGCTGTAATCGAAAAAGCTCAGGTCTGAGTCGCGGTCTTCATAGCGGTAGCCGACACCGAAATCCACCCAGCGGCGGAAGGCGTAGTTGTAGGTGGCTTTTACACCGTAGAGGTCATCTTCGCGGTTGGAGCTGGTGTAGTCCTCTTTGCCGTACATAAAGCTCATGTTGGTGCTGGAGCGGCTGTTCCAGTCGTGATCCCAGGTCAGGGTGGTTTTGTTGGCGTCGATGGCGTCACCCAGGCCGTTGGTTTCCTCTGAATAACGGCGGGATTCCAGGTTGAACCGGGAGTAGGTTCTGGGCTCGTAGGTCAGGTCCACTTCCCAGGAGAAGCCGTCGTCGTCGCTGCGGGCGCTGGAGTCGTAGGTACGGTCATACGCTCCCACCTTGATGCTGCCCGAGGTTTTGGCTGTGGCTTCCCAGGCCACACCCACCAGGTAGTTGTACTCTTCGCTGTCGTAGGAACCGCCGAAGACTGCCGGATTGGTTTTGTCGTATTCGGTGTCTGTGTAGCGTACTTCCACCAAGGCGTCGGTTTTGGCGCCGATTTTCCAGAAGAAAGTGCCGTCGTAGTCGTAGTGGTCGCGGCTGCGAAACTGGGTGACGTTGTCGAAGTTCTGGTAATCGTGTTCGGTGGCCTTGGCACCCAGTTTGATGCGCCCTTTGGCGCTCTTGCTGCCGTAGGTGTAGTTACCACCGAAGACGGTGCGATCCAGTTCCACCGGCTCGTCGATAAACTGGGCCAGCCCTTCAGACAACCCGGTACCACGCTCTTCGTGGCCGATATAGTACTCGCCAAACACATTTGCCACGTTTTTGGCGTTGAATTCATGGTGCACGTCCAGGTTGAACGTGTTGTCGGTGAAATCATCATCACTGCTGTCGAAGTAGATGTAATTCGCCAGCTCATAGGTGAGGGAGTAGGTATTCAGGCCGTTTTGCAGCCAGGCCTGCACCCGGGGCTTGAGAGTACTCATGCCGGTGTCTTTTTCGTCATCATCGCTGCGGAACAGGTTGTCCACGTAGCTCAGCTTGGTTTCCATGGTAGGGGTGAGGAACACCGGGCCTACCTGGTAGTTGGCGGGCTCCAGGGCCAGCGTGGTGTGGGCGGCCAGGGTGGCGATACTCGCCAGAACGGCGGTAGGCAGCGCTTTCACGACGAGCCTATTCATAAATGTTTCCTTGTGAATTTTTATAAAATGGGAGCAACAGGCGTAATAACTGGCAATTATAAGTGATGGCTTTGCTTATTAGAATATGGTGTATAGGGTAAAAGTGCCAAAAAGCATACTTTTTTAGTGGTTAAGTCCGCTTTCGGAGGCGGGGGTCAGGTCTAGCTTTGATGCATCTAGGCTAATCCATGCATCAAAGCTAGACCTGACCCCCCGCTCAATGACGGTGTAGGTCGCGGGTGATAAAGGCCAGGGCCAGAATGGTCACGAAGGTGAGGGCGTTGGCGGGTATTTGCAGGTTGAAGTCGGTGGTGGAGTGGAGCGCCGCCCAGATGATGGTCATGGTGACGGCGAAGGCCGCACCTTTGTACAGGTGCGTGTGGCGCCGCCTCTGCACCTCATAGGCGCTGTGCAGCGCCAGGGCCACGAACGCAATTAGCGCGGCGGTCGCGGGCAGGCCCAGCTCCGCGGCGAACTCCAGGTAATCGTTGTGGGCGTGTACGTGAAAGCCCTGCAGGCCGGGGGCCTGAAAGTTGGGGAAAATGCCGTAGAAGGAGCCGCCGCCGGAGCCGGTGAGGGGGAATTCTTTGATGTAATCAAGGGTGTATTCGTTGGACCACACCCGCGCCTCGCCACTGGGGTTGGTTTGTTCCAGCCGCTCCAGCAACTTGTCAAAGCCGAACCACTTGCCAAGTATGAGCATATCCACCAGGAACAGGCTGGCCAGGAAAGCGACCACCCGGGTGGAGAAGTGCCTGCCGGTGTACAGGGCGATGGCGCCAGCCAGGCCCAGGGCGGTAAAGAACGCGATATTGCCCATGCGCGCCCGGGTGAGCACCAGGGCGATGACCATCACCGCCAGATAAATGCGCAGGCGGATCTTGGAACTGAGCAGCAACCTGAGCCAGCGGCGGATGCGCTCCTTCCAGTTGGGGGAGCTTTCTGTGGCCAACTGGGAAAGCAGCAGGCCAATGCCGGCGGAGAGACACATCACCAAGTAGCCCGCCAGGTGGTTGCGGTTCACAAAGGTGCCGGTGGCCACCCCCTGCCCTACATACTTCTCCACAAAAAAGCCCAACTCCAGGCCGCTGAGCACCATAAACGCGCCGTAGGCGGCCTGGAAGGTGCCGCTGAAAACCAGCACTTGCAGTAGCATTTTTACCCGGTCATGCGTGTTGACCATGGCGATGGTGAGGAAGAAACCGGCAGTGAAGGCACAACCGCGCAATAAATAGTATTTGCCGTACTCCCTGTCCAGCGAGAGGCTGAGCCAACCCTCTTTGATATGCCAGGCGTAGGCCTGCGGCGAGAGCGCCTCTACGATGGGGCGAGGGATGGGGAGGAGTTGTAGAAAAACCCACAGCTGAACCAGCACCAGCAGAGCCAGGGGCGCTCGGGCATGGCGCCACACTTTCGCGTTTATCTGCGCCCGGCCAGACATGAACAATAGCAACCAGCCACTGAGCACGCTGAAAACCAACAGGGCGAGCAGCGCCCCGCCCCAGATACGGTTGGAGGCAAACGGCAGGGGAGCCCAGACCAGGATGGCCATGTAGGCGGCAAACAGGGCGGGTTCGAGTTTGCTGGTCATTTAGTGGGGCTTGGTACTCGGTTAAGTGGGGGTCGGCACTCTTTTGAGCGGGGCGGGCCCTGCGCATTGCCCACCAGTGCATACAGGAAAGGCAGCCATTTGGCTGCCTTTTGCGGTGTTACTCGAGTCTGTCAGGTTGAAGGGCTAACGCTGCCACCTGAGGGAGTGCTCGCTGTTCCGTAAATAGAAGGGGGTTCGTCAGCGAGTTCGCACATACCCGTGACATAGCCATCGATAAGGTTTTCGATGAGATACCCCGTATCAGGGGTACAGACGTCCACACAGGCCCTGCCCACCTCCTCGGCCTCGGCAACATCCTCAGCGAGACAGATGCCCACCCTGGCCAGATCCAACTTGGCGTCTCCGGTAGCGGTCTCTACGGACAATACCGTTGCATCCTCCAGGTTGCGGCCATCCTCCATCAGGCTCTTGATAATTTCAGTGGAAGACCTGCCATCCTCCAGCATGCCCTGCACGGCGGCTGTTGCCTCCGCATCGGTCATGGTGGCGCTTGCCGCCAGTGGCAGGGCAATCAGGGCGCCCACCAGGGCAATGCGTAAAACGATGTTCTTCATGGTGTTCTCCAACGGTGGTCCGTCAACCGGAAATCTACAATCTGGCATTGTGACATGGGAGAGTGTGTCAGGTCTAGATTGCAGGGTGGATTGCAGGGTGGATTGCAGGGTGGATTGCAGGGAGGCTTACAGGGCGGGCTTCTAATCTGGACCTGACCCGGCCACGGCCCGCACGGAAGCGACCGTTCTTATCCAGGGTGGGAGGGTCAGGTCTGGATAGAAGGCAAGCTTCTAATCTAGACCTGACCCCGCCGCGGCCTGCACGGAAGAGACCGTTCTTATCCAGGGATTATCCTTTCCCAGGGCTTCTGGTAGGGCATCCCGCGCTTGCCTGGCACTTTCCTTGTCGCTGAACGGCCCGAAAGAACAGCACATGCCAATCCTTATCATCGCGACGGATTGCCGCCACCAGTAGCTGTTGCTGCTGGAGGGCGCTTTTATTGGCTTTTACATACCGGTCCAGCGCCTCCCGGCTGGGTGTGGCTATAATTTGCAGCAGGTAGTCATCGGGGGGCAGTTGTTGTAGCTGGTTGTTAGCGGATGCCAGCAAAGGCGCGATATCCTCCGGGCTTATGCGGCCCTCCTCATACATCAGTATCAGGTTGTACTGTGCACTGACCATCCCCTCCCTCGGCTGCCAGGAGGTACCACTTGAGAGCCTCCCTATCATCGGCCTTCACCCCATTGCCAAGCCGATAGAGTTGACCCAGATTGAACTGTGCCGTGGCATTACCCTGCTCGGCCAGGCTGCGCCATATTTGCACGGCGCCCACTACATCGCCCCGGTCGAAGGCGTCGTAGCCTTGTTCTATGCCGGCGGTTGCGGGGGTGGACAGTAAAAGGGTTAAGGCAAGAGCGCAGGCGCGGAGACCGAGGGGCGCACCGAGGGGGTCAGGTCTAGATATGTAGCCTTTCATGCTGGGCCTGACTTCCGGGGTACGGACTTTATTCAACTGGGTTTGGAGCATGACCGACGCGAGGGTGCCTCAATGTGTAAGTGGGCCACTGTAGCAAACACATTGGCGCAACAACACAGCCGGAGTTTTGGTTTTGGTTTTGGTTTTTGTGATCACATTTGATGTTCCAGGCGCGGCTATCTTCCCACACACTATCTTCAGATGGTGCGGGAGGTAATATGGCCGGTGTAGCATTTGATACATTAAAGTGTGCCCGCCGGTTGAAGGATGTGGGCTATACCGATCAGCAGGCGGAAGTACAGGCGGAAATTATGGCCGAAGCGTTTGTTTTTAATATGGATGCCCTGGTAACCAAAGATTATCTGGATGCGCGCTTTGCCGAGCAGGAAGCCCGGATTGACAGTAAGTTCTCCGAGCAAGATGCCCGAATCGACGGCAGGTTCTCTGAGCAGGATGCCCGAATAGATAGCAAGTTTGCACACATTGACGTTCAGTTTGCAGAAATCAAAGGGCAGTTCCGCCTGGTTTACTGGATGCTCGCTGTGGTTATCGCCAGCACCGTCATTCATCAGGTGAATGCCTTACTCTCGAACTAGCCGCTATATAAGTCGGCTTTCTATATAACCGAAATACGTCATCCGCGGAGACGCATTTCGGTTATCAGGCGACAATAAAGCCTGGCCAGTCGTGTCAGGCCGCCCCAAACCCACGATCCGAGACCCGGCCCGCCACATGCCCCCGCCACACAGAGTTATAATTCTCAGATGAAGTTTTCAATGCTGCTGCAATACATCACCCCCCACCGCCGGGTGTTGCTGGGTGTGGTGGCCCTGCTGCTCGCGGGCAGCGCGGTCACGCTTGCCCAGCCCTGGCTGGCGGGGCGATTAACGGCGGTAATACTGGCTGAAGAGCGTGCAAACCACCTGGAGCATGCAAAACATACTGCTGCTCTGGTTAGTGCTAATCGTTATCCGCAGCGTGTTGGGCTTTCTCACCCAATATTCTATTGGCAGCACCGGGGAGATTATGACAGCCCGGCTGCGGTCGCGGCTTCACCAGCATTTACAGGCCCTGCCCCTGGCTACTACCAACGGCGGCGCAGAGCGATGTGCTGACGTTACTGAGCAATGATGCCGCCATTATCAGTGGTTTTGTCACGGATACCCTGGTGCAGCTGCTGCCACTGCTGCTCACCTTCACCGGTGCCTTTGTAATGATGACCCTGACCGACCCCTTTATCGCCATGCTCACCGTGGTGCTGCTGCCCTTCTATTTTCTGTTGATGAAACTCATCGGCAGGCGCATCCGACCGATCTCCCGGGCGTGGATCGACGCCTATAGCGATCTCATTACCTTCATCGATGAAAACCTGGGGATGCTGCCCGCGGTCAAGGCCTTTACGCGGGAACGACACGAGAAGCAGCGCTTTGAAACACACAATGCCGCACTCCTGGGGCTCTCCCGGCGGCAATTGTTTATTCAAGCGCTGCTCTCCCCCGCTGTTGGGCCTCCTAGCGGGCCTGGGCATGTTGCTATTGCTGTGGCTGGGCACCGCTCGTATGGCCAGCGGTGAACTCAGCGCCGCTGATCTGGTGAGCCTTATGCTGTACGCCATGCTGCTCACCCAACCGCTGCGAAGCCTGGCCAATGTCTACGGCCAGGTGCAACAAACCCGGGGAGCCGCCGAGCGGGTTATTGAGTTTTTGGATGAGCAGCCCGAGCCGGAAGATGATGGCAAACCAGCGCTACCCCCGGCAAAGGGTGAGATTCGGTTTAAGCAGGTTCACTTTCACTACCCCGGGCGGCAAGCCGGTGCTGCAGGGGACTGGACCTGCATATCGCCGCCGGCGAGACCGTGGCGATAACCGGGCCCAACGGCGTGGGGAAATCTACCATTGCCCACTTATTGATGAGGCTGGCAGATCCGGATTCCGGGCAAATTTTTATCGATGGCGTGGATATTGCCGAGGTTTCACTGGCCAGCTTGCGCGGGCAAATTGGGCTGGTCGCCCAGCATACATTACTGGTGAATGGCACGGTGGCGGAGAATATCGCCTATGGGCAGCCCCTGGTCGATCAGGAGCAGATTGAGCAGGCGGCGCGCGCGGCACATGCTCACGAATTTGTTACACACCTGCCAAAAGGCTATGACACGGTGATTGGGGATCAGGGCCTGCGCTTATCCGGCGGGCAGCGGCAGCGGGTTTCCTTGGCGCGGACGCTGTTGATTGATCCGCCCATTTTGATTCTGGATGAAGCGACGTCGATGTTTGATCCGGCGGGGGAAGAGAATTTTATCGCCGAGTGTCGGGATTTATTGGGGGGGAAGACGGTGATATTGATTACCCACCGACCGGCCAGTTTGGCGTTGGCGGATCGGGTGTTGGAGTTGGGTCCGGCTGACGGGGAAGGAGAACAGGGGAAGGGAGTCAGATCTCGCATTGTGGCCCCCGAAGTCAAGCAGATTTGATGTTCCCATTTCGACTATGTTCCCGCACACTTTCTTTGGAGAGTATCGGGAGGTACTATGGCCGCTATAGCATTTGATACATTAAAGTGTGCCCGCCGGTTGAAGGATGTGGGCTATACCGATCAGCAGGCGGAAGTGCAGGCGGAAATTATGGCCGAGGCGTTTGTTTTTAATATGGATGCGCTGGTAACCAAAGACTACCTCGACGCCCGCCTTGACGCCCGCTTTGCCGAACAGAACGCCCGAATTGACAGCAAGTTCTCCGAGCAGGATGCCCGAATAGATGGCAAGTTTGCGCACATTGACGTTCAGTTCGCAGAAATCAAAGGGCAGTTCCGGCTGGTTTACTGGATGCTTGCTGTGGTTATCGCCAGCAACGTCATTCCTCAGCTGAACGCCTTGCTCTCGAACTAACCGCTATATTGGTCGGTTTCTTATATAACTGAAATGCGTCCGCAGAGATTTTTTATCGATTATCAGGTGACAATAAATTTGCCCAGTTGAGTTCGGCCCCCCGAACCACAAGTAGACTTTCGCACCGTAGTGGCAGTGTTCAATTACCCGGCTTGCCCCCAACTGAATGTAGACACCACCGTAAACGCCTCATGGCCGGCCCCGCCGTTGACGATACAATCGCCACATTGCAGCCATGCGTGGGCGGATAATCCAGTGGGGTCAGCTCCACCCTCCGCCCCTTTGCGTACGCCCAAATAGAACTGGCCGGGGATGTTGCGCCTGGCTAATAGCCGCTGCACGACGAGCACCTGAACCAGGCAGCGGCTCTGCCAGGGGGTGTACTGGGCGGCGGTGGCCACGAGTTTACCAATACCAATGGCCTGATTTTGTTGCTCTACAGTCAAAGTCCAGGGCTCCACCGATTCCCGATGATGGGTCAGAGATTTTGACAGGCGTTTGAAGGGCACCAGGATAATGGCCGCACTCATCCAGCCGAGCATGAACCAGGCCTGGACAAAAACGGACTTCTGCTGTAAATCCAACGCTGCAAATTGCCTGGCCTTTTTCAACATGGGTAGCGCCGAGGTGCCTCTGTTGTATACGCTGGCCACTTTAGCAAAGCCACCCCGGCAATAACACTTGCCAGGTTTTGATTTCTGAGGGGGTCAGGTCTAGCTTTGTTGCACACGACCACATTTGACATGGAGGTGGCCATTACCCGAGCGTAGAATTCAGCTGAAACGCCCGCGAGATAAATCCAGACCTGCCACCAGGAAAGGCAAATCTAAAAGAATATATTCTGCAGCATCGGCACAAACATCCCCGCAATCAGCACTGCCAACATCCATGCCAGCAAATTGAATTTACCACTCAAACCCCCCAACTCCCCGCGGACAGCGGCAATTTCGCCATGCATATCCAGTCGAAAGTCTGCGAAGTATCCTGCCATGTTGCTTTCCATTTCAACGAAACGTTTATCCACGCTGGCTTCCAATGCGACGAAACGTTTATCCATGCCGGTTTCCATTGCAACGAAACGTTTATCGACCTCGGAAAACCGCTTGTCCATATTCGCCTCTATCCGCGATTCAAACTCCGTAAACCGCGTATCGAGATAATCCCTGGTGACCAGGGCGTCAAAGTTGTGAAGAAATGTGGCAGTCATGGCTTTTGCATGCACCTCGGCCTGTTCGCGGGGAACCCCGGACGCCTCAAGCTCTCGAGTATACGCCAGTGGATCAAACGCTATTGCCGCCATACTACACCTCCGATGTGCATTGACCAACCGTATCAGATGGACCCCGGCTAGCGAACGTCATTTCCGCCCAAAATTCGCGGAGATTTTTTTGTGGTCATATCTGATGTCCCTTCCCCGCTATTTTTCCACACACTATTTTTACAAACACTTTCTTCAGAAGGTATCGGGAGGTAACATGGCAGCAGTAGCGTTTGATACGTTAAAATGCGCTCGTCGCCTAAAGGCAGCGGGCTACACAGGCAAACAAACAGAAGTTCAGGCGGATATTATGGCCGAGAACTCAACCGGCAGATCTATTTGGGCGACGACGATTTCGTGGCAAGGATGCAAGGATCGGGCACGATAATGGTTGCGGGGGTGCATCAATTCTAGACCTGACCCCGGACATGACCCCGGACACGCATCAATTCTAGACCTGACCCCGGGACCCGTCAAAAACAGACTTCTGCTGTGAATCCAACGCTGCAAATTGCCTGGCCTTTTTCAACATGGGTAGCGCCGAGGTGCCTCTGTTGTATACGCTGGCCACTTTAGCAAAGCCACCCCGGCAATAACACTTGCCAGGTTTTGGTTTCTGAGGGGGTCAGGTCTAGCTTTGCTGCACCCGACCACATTTGACGTGGAAGCAGCTATTCCCCGAGCGTAGAATTACAACGTCTTACTACCCGACTTGCACTCAATAGCTATGACACGCCCACTAAGAATTGAATTCGATGGCGCGCTCTATCATGTCACCTCTCGCGGTGACCGTAAGGAGGCAATTTACGATGACACCAGGGACCGGGAACAATTCCTGAGG
>PVMK01119071.1_pt1 | contig 18486 bp, 14 predicted proteins | sample 1853481 | NCBI WGS metagenome assembly PVMK01 (sample SAMN08533507, study PRJNA380276) | Marine sediment metagenome, whole genome shotgun sequencing project. | reverse complement strand
ATTTTATCGATAATCGCTTTAGTTCTTCTGACCTGTTACGTCTCCGCACAGTATAACAAGGCATCGGTAGCACTTACAGCAGCAATTTATGAAGAAGAAGTAAGGGGCAACCTTGATAAAGCAGCTGAACTCTGTCTGGATATTCTTAAGAAATACCCGGATGACCGTCAGGTGGCTGCCAAAGCCCTCTACCATCTCGGATTGATCAATGAGAAAATGGGCAAACAAAAAGCCACTGAATATTTCGCTCGCCTGATTGATACTTATCCCGATCAGATCGAGATGGTGGCTCTAGCAAAGGAAAAGCTGGCAGTACTTAGCAATCCAAGCCCCAGGACGCTAACGGCTCGCAGGCTGGAAAATCCGCCGGCCGATATTTCTATGTATGGAGCGGCCTCCCCGAACGGCCGATATCTTTCCTATACGGATTGGCGTACTGGCGATCTTGCCCTGCGGGACTTAAAGATTGGACAGCTTCGTCCGTTGACAAACGAAGGAACTGAAGGAAAGGATAACACGGCTGTTTACCAATCGGCAGGGGCATCTGTCTGGTCAGCCGACAGCAAACAGGTCGCTTATGTCTGGCAGATTCAAGATTCGGTGAGCGAGCGCATTGAATTGAGAATTGTTGGGCTCGAGGGTGGCAAACCCAGAGTGATTTCTCAGATAGCTGAAGCCAGTGAAATGGGGAGCTTGTCCTGGTCTCCTGACCGGAAGTACATAGCTGCCTTAGTTTCTCAAAGAAATGAGCCGGATCAGATCGTGCTGGTTTCCACTATGAATGGCTCAGTCCGTGAGCTCTCCGATCTTACACGCCAGATATATCCTACAACAATTCGCTTCTCATCTGACAGCCGCCATATCATCTACGACCGCCTAAGCGATAATATGAATCCTGAGAGAGACATCGTCGTAATGAACATCGACACAGGGCAGGAAACACCACTCATCCAACATCCCGCCGACGATTATCTGCTTGGATGTTCGATGGATGGCCAATGGCTCATTTTTGCCAGTGACAGGACGGGAAATCTCGGCCTGTGGGTTGTTAACCTCTCCGGTACAAAAATCCTAGGAGAACCGAGACTAATTAAGCCCGGTATTGAGCGCATTCTTCCCGTAGGCTTAACAAGCGAAGGCGCCCTTTACTATGGAGTGGTGAGGGCAACAGAGGATGTCTTTGCTGTCGACCTCGATCCCACGACGGGCAAAGTCACCAGCCCTCCCAGGAAGTTGGTAGAGTCCTATGAAGGAGGAAATTTCACACCATCCTTCTCCCCGGATGGGAAATACCTGGCCTATGTATCCAGACGGGGCAACTCTCCTTATCCTACCAACGTCGGTAATGCCCTATGCATTCGATCACTTGATACAGGGAAGGAGCAGGTTTTCTACAGAGAGATCTGGCAGCTGGGGCTCAGACATATTGGCGGCCCCGACTGGTCCCCTGATGGCAGATTTATAATTTTCGGTGGTTCAACGGGTATTTCGGGTTATAGTATATACCGTATCGAACTGAAGACAAGTGAGATAAGCCGGATTTATCTCTGCGGCCCGGATGAGCGTCTTTCGGGGGGGGCATATGGTCCTGATGAGAAGGGTTTTATTGCACGTGCAAAATTAGATGCCGGCTTCTCGCAGATCGTCGTTCGTGACCTCCGGTCCGGTGAAGAGAAGGAACTGTTTCGTTACCCACAGGTTGAAAGAGGAATCAGAACTGCGCTATCTCCTGATGCTCAATGGCTCTGCTTTTCAAATGCAGGTTGGGGTGGGATAAGGTCCCTGAATATAATGCCGGCCTCTGGTGGAGAAGCAAAGGAGATATGGAGTTTCGGAGAAATAGAAAGGGGAACGCCCGGAATTCATCAAGTTTGGTCATCGGATGGACGATATATCCTGTTTTCGGCACCTGATCTGTCCGATATGAAGGTCTGGGATCTATGGCGGATTCCTGTAGAGGGTGGCATACCAGAGAAGATTGGACTGCAAAGAAGCTGGGGCATGTTCGACCTGACGGTCCTTCCTGACGGGCGGCAACTCTCTTTTGCAGGTAGAGGAGGAGCCTCCACAGACTCCGAATTATGGGTTTTGGAGAATTTCCTGCCGGAAACCAAATAGAAATCTATCATAAAAACATCTTCAGGGGTACAAAGTCTGATCTGATCTTTGTGCCCCTGCTAATCGGTCCGTTAAAAATCAATGTTTTACAGAATCTACTGGAAGTTGAAATCCGGCACTGATTATCGAATACCTACCACGATCATCAATTGAGGACCTTCAGTATACCCCTCACATAGCCCACCGATTCGGCCAGGCCGGCCAGGGGATCTTTCCCGTCCTTTTCGTATTCAAAACTGACCACTTTGCTGTAGTTCTCTTCGAGCAGCATCTTCAGAAACCCGGGTATGTCGATAACCCCGTGCCCAATTTCCAGGGGTTTACCCGAAGGATCGGCTTTGTCTTCGTCCTTAATGTGGATGTCATGCACCCGATCCATATATTTCCGGGTATCTTCGATGGGATCCTCACCGATCCGAATGGTATGCCCGATGTCTACGCACAGCCCCATGCCTGGATCCATATCCTTAATCAGCTTGTAGGCACTTTCCGGGGTGGGATACTTTTTATCACCCGGACCGTGATTATGGATGGCCAGTTTGATACCGGTCTCTTTTACTTTTTGATTACATAGTTCCAGCAGCTCATGTTCAGGGACCCCAACAATCAAATCCATTCCTGCATTTTTAGCATAGGTAAATGCATTTTCCACCTCCTCCTGATTCTTCATATAGATCACACCTCCTCCATAGAGATCAATACCAGCTTCATTTATTCTAGCGACCATTGTTTTGATTTCTTTCGGGCTTGAATCTAAAGGCATATGCATACTTTTCAAGCAGAGCTTAGGAATGCCAAGTCGTGCAGTCATAGCAATAGTTTCCTCCAGACTGAATTCCCGGAAGGTGTAAGAAGCAATCCCCAGTTCGAAGGGAACATCAGGTCCTGGTTCAGAGCCTGGTGAATGTGCTGCCAGTAAGGAAGGAGCCTGAGTAGCCATCAGGCCTGCACCGGATAGCCTGAGGAAATTACGTCTGGAGAAATGCATGATTCATGGTTTAAGTTAAATACTCTGAGATTGCATGAAGTCAAAATAGAAAAAAACTGCTACATGACAGCGCGGGGGATGCATTTTTCTGCGTAACTTGAATCTCCCAATTAGTGACTGGTAGAAAGAATCATTAAATATATATGAAATATGAAAAGATTTAAAATGTTGCTGTCAGTACTTACGCTGACTCTGGTCTGTGTAAGTACCCTGGCCCAGGCGGATTCCATATCGCCTATGCCCAATGATGAAAGTGTTCGCACAGGGGTACTGGAAAACGGAATGACTTACTACATCAAATCCAACCAGGAGCCCAAAGAACGGGCCTCCTTTTATATGATTCAGAATGTGGGGGCACTGCTTGAGGAGGATGAGCAGAATGGACTGGCCCATTTCCTGGAGCATATGGCTTTTAACGGCACCGAGCATTTTCCGGATAAGGGGATCATCGATTTCCTGGAAAGGCATGGGGTGGCATTTGGGGAGAACATCAACGCCTATACCAGTCAGAATCAGACCGTTTATAACCTGTCGGATGTGCCGGTGAATAAGCCAGGCATTCTTGATAGTTGCCTCCTGGTCCTTAACGACTGGTCCAACTACCTGCTGCTTACCGAGGAGGAGATCGATTCAGAGCGTGGTGTGATTAAGGAGGAGTGGCGCACCCGAAGGACCGCTCAGTTCAGAATGTACTCTGCATCCTTGCAGTACCTCTATCCCAATTCAAAGTTTGCTGAACGGGATGTCATAGGAAATCTGGATGTGATCGAAAATTTCGAATATGATGCACTGAGAGATTTTTATCACAAGTGGTACAGAACCGATCTTCAGGCCATTGCCATGGCTGGTGACTTCGATGCAGAAGAGATGGAATCGAAGGTGATCGAACTGTTTTCAAAGATTCCGGCAGTAGAAAATGCTCCGGAACGACCTTTCTATGAAATCCCGGATCACGATGCGCCTGTTTATGGGCTTGTGACCGATGCAGAGGCCGACCAGACTATGATTCAATACATGATTCGCCACAGGAAAAGCGACGACGGACCTGAAACTTTTATGGGACACAGGGAGCGTTATATTCACCAGCTCTATTCAATTCCATGATGGGACAGCGCATGCAGGAATTGGTTCAAGAGGGCGATCCTCCATTTATTGTCGGAGTGATCAATTATGGAGATTTTGAGAGGGGATATGAAGCACTGAGTGCCATCACCATGCCCAAACCCAACCTGGAAGATGTAGGTTTTGCCGCGCTTATGACCGAGCTGGAACGAGTAAAAAGATATGGATTTACCCAGGGGGAGCTGGACCGTGCCAAAGCAGAGATCCTTGCCCAATGGGAGAAGTATTATAAAGAACGGGATAAGATCAGCAATGAGGAGCATATCAATAGCTACGTTGACAATTTTTTAGACGGAGATGCCTATCCCTCCACGGAGTTTGGATACCAGGCTGTTCAGGCCATTCTTCCTACCATAACCCTGAGTGATTTTATGCAGCGCTTATCACAGTGGGTCACTGATAAAAACCAGGTACTGGTGGTTCAGGGGCCTGAAGGCGATGGAGTAGAACATCTGTCAGAAGCCGCCTCCTTGGCTATTATGGAGCAGGTGGCTGTAGCTGATTTGGAGCCTTACCTGGACGAGGAACTTGCCGAATCGCTGGTCTCCGGCGAACTGGCACCGGCTGCAGTTGTCAGCGAGGAGAACCTGGAGGTGCTGGATGCAGTGGAATGGACCCTGGAGAATGGTGCCCGCGTGATTTTCCGACAGGCAGCTTATGAAAAGGACCAGGTCCAGATCAGGGCTTACAGCAAAGGGGGTAGCTCTCTTTATGGGGATGAGGATGTGCCCACGACTGATATGCTGACTTCACTGATTCAAATGTATGGTGTGGGTGATTTTGATGCCATGGGACTTCAGAAGATGCTGACCGGGAAAAACATTTCCCTGCAACTGAGTCTGAGAAATCTCTCCGAAGGATTAAACGGAACTGCCAGCCCCAAGGATATGGAGGCGATGATGCAACTGATATACCTCCATTTTAATCAGCCCAGGTTCGATAAAGAGGCTCACGATGCCATTATTGCAAGGTACATGGCCTTCGTGGAGAACATGAACAACAATCCCCAGAAGGTGATGGGCGATTCACTGAACCTGATCGCAACCAATTATCACCCCCGCACCAGGGTGCTGGACCAGGAGTTTCTTCAGGATGTTAACTATGAAAGAATTGAAGCAGTATACCGGGAGCGCTTCGCCGATGCAAGTGATTTCTTCTTTATCATAGTTGGTAATATGGAAGCGGAAGAGGTGAAGTTGCTTGCTCAGAAGTATATTGGAGCCATTGGTGACCTGGACAGGACTGAAACCTGGATCGATCGCCAGGTATATGAACCTGAAGGTGTGGTGGAAAAAACCATCCCGCTTGCTCTGGAAACTCCCAAGGCCAATGTAAATATCATGATTAACCAGGAGCTGGAATATAATCCTTATAATCAGATGGTCTTAAGGGTAATTGAGGGAATTCTGGACCTCAGGTATGTGGAGTCTATCAGGGAAGAGGAGGGTGGAACTTACGGGGTAAGGATCAGAACCTCAATTAGCAAATGGCCTCTGGAGAAGGCAAGCATGCAGATAAATTTTGATTGTGATCCCGATCGGGCAGAAGACCTGAAGGAAAAGGTATTTGCGGAACTGGATAAACTGGCCACCGAAGGCCCGTCGGACAAGGATCTCTCAAAAACCACTGAAAACATTCTCAAAGGCAGGCAGGAGAGTAAGGAGCACAATTCTTACTATCTGACAACTCTTCTGAACTACTATCTCTATGATATAAATTTTGATGATCCGGCTAATTATGAGGATATTGTCAAGAGCCTTACAACGGAAGATGTACTTAAGGTGATGCAGAGCTTCTACGACAATCCCAATATCATTGATGTGGTTTTTGTCCCAATGGAAGAAGCCGCCACTGAATAGAAGAGGAGAATATTTATTCCAGCTTATTCTTCTGAACGGACTGCTTTGCGGTCCGTTCTTTTTTTGGAATAGATTCTTTTAAAAGAGCCCGTGGATCTGTGCGTCGATGTCGTCGATAACGTTACTCAGATCTTCCGGTTTATCCCGGAAATTGTTGTTGTCCACATTTACAATCAGCAATTTGCCCAGGTTATAAGTCTCTGCCCAGGCTTCATAACGTTCATTCAGATGTTTCAGGTAATCCAGGCGTATATTGTTCTCATACTTCCTGCCCCTTTGCTGTATCTGATCCACCAGGGTGGGAATGGAGGCCCGCAGGTAGATGAGAAGGTCAGGAGGCTCAATCAGGGAGCTCATAAGATTGAACAGGGCAAAGTAGTTTTCAAAGTCCCTGGTACTCATTAGTCCCATGCTGTGGAGGTTGGGAGCAAAAATAAAGGCATCCTCATAAATGGTACGGTCCTGGATGATTTTTTTCCCCGACTCACGGATCTTAACAATCTGGCTGAAACGGCTGTTTAGGAAATAGATCTGCAGATTAAAGGACCAGCGCTGCATGTCCTGGTAAAAGTCATTCAAATAGGGGTTGTCATCCACATCCTCATATTGTGCTTCCCATTTGTAATGCTTAGATAATAAACTTGTTAAAGTGGTTTTACCGGACCCGATGTTTCCCGCAACAGCTACATGCATATTTCTTGATTTAATGGGTGAGCCTGACTAAAGATAGTAACTTTTATCGGCTTAGAATGTCAGATAGCTCATCTAAATATTTTCGATCATTGGCAAGCCGTGGTATTTTATTTTGCCCGCCCAGTTTCCCACGTTTTTGCATCCATTTATAAAAGGTTCCGGCTTGAAGGGAAACCACTTTAGGAAGCGTCAGGGTAAGGTTCTTGTACCGTTTGGCTTCATAATCCGAATTCACAGATTGAAGTGTCTTATCAAGCAATTCGGTGAAGTTATCCAGGTTACCTGGAGGATTCTCAAATTCAATCATCCATTCATGACTCCCTTTGGTATCATCACTCATATATAAGGGACCGGCTGTGTACTCCTTAATAACTGCTCCGGTCTCTTTGCAGGCCGTCATCAGTGCCTTTTCGGCATTCTCCATGATCACTTCTTCACCAAAAGCATTGATGAAGTATTTGGTACGTCCGGAGATCTTAATCCGGTGTGGATTTAGGGAGGTAAATACAACCGTATCGCCGATCATATAGCGCCACAATCCAGCATTGGTGGTAATAACCATGGCGTAGTTGACACCCTTTTCCACATCACCTACGGTATAGATGGGAGGATTGAGTTCATCCAGGCGATCCAGGGGGATAAATTCATAGAATATACCAAAGTCGAGCATCAAGAGCATATCGTCTCGTTCCAGATCATCCTGGATGGCAAAGAAACCTTCTGAAGCGTTGTAAGTCTCCAGGTAATTCATCTCATCGGAAGGAATCAGCTTTCTGAAGGATTCACGGTAAGGGGTAAAACTCACCCCTCCATGGGTGAAGAGCTCCAGGTTGGGCCAAACATCCAGTATATTGTCTTTTCCTGTGAAGTCGAGAACTGCCCTTAACAATACCAGGTTCCAGGAAGGAACTCCTGCAATGCTGGTCACATTCTCATTGATGGTATAGCGGGTAATTTTATCCAGTTTCTCCTCAAAATCGGGAATCAATGCAATTTCTGAAGTCGGTGTTCGGATAAACTGCGCCCAGAAGGGAAGGTTTTCAATGAGCACTGCAGACAAGTCCCCGTAATAGGACTGGTTGCTAAGATTATTAACTTCCGCACTTCCACCCAGGGTTAGGGTTTTTCCTTTCAGAACAGAACTATCAGGTTTCTGTTTTGTATAAAATGCAATCACATCCTTTCCAGCCCTGAAATGGCAATCTTCCATAGCTTCATTACTGACCGGGATAAACTTACTCTTATCGGAAGTGGTGCCTGACGATTTAGCGAACCACTTGATTTCAGTGGGCCAGAGAAGGTTCTGTTCGCCTTCCCGAAGCCGGTTGATATAGGGCTTTACATCATCGTAGGTAGAGATGGGTACCCTAAGCTGGTACTCTTCTATACTTGAGATGGAATCGAAACCATACTGTATCCCCCAGGTGGTGCGCATGGCCTGTTCTATCAATTTGCTAAAAACCTCCTGTTGTACGTCAAAAGGGTATTTCATAAACAGCTCAATCTGGTGAAGCCGTTTCACATTTACCCACGATATAATGGAGTTTAGCAGGGGCATGCTATACGTTTACAGGATCAGCATCGCATCACCATAGGTGCCGAAATTGTACTTCTCCTTAATGGCAACCTCATAGGCATGCATCAATTGATTGAAGCCTGCAAATGCAGAGACCATCATCAGCAATGTTGAATAAGGCAGGTGGAAGTTGGAGATCATCCTGTTGGGTACACTGAATTCGTAAGGTGGAAAGATAAATTTATTGGTCCACCCGTCAAATTCCTTCAGGAATCCATCGGTAGAAACAGAACTTTCAAGCGTTCTCATCACAGTAGTACCAACAGCACATACGTTGTTTTTACGATCTTTGGCCGCATTAACCAGATCAACTGAATCATTCTGGATATATATTCTTTCGGAGTCCATCTTGTGTTTGGTCAGGTCCTCCACGTCCACGGTTCGAAAATTTCCCAGTCCCACGTGCAGCGTGATGTAGGCAAAGTCAATTCCCTTGATCTCAAGACGCTTCAGTAGTTCCCTGCTGAAGTGCATGCCTGCTGTAGGGGCGGCCACAGCACCTTCATGTTTTGCATAAACGGTCTGGTAGCGCTCCTTGTCTTCCGGCTCCACCTTCCGTTCGATAAACTTGGGAAGTGGAGTTTCACCCAGTTCAAAGAGTGTTTTTTTGAATTCGTCGTAGTCTCCATCATAGAGGAAGCGAAGTGTTCTTCCCCTTGAGGTGGTATTATCAATTACTTCGGCTACAAGTACATCATCTTCTCCGAAGTAGAGTTTGTTTCCAATCCTTATTTTCCGGGCTGGATCTACAAGCACATCCCAGAGACGCTGTTCCCTGTTAAGTTCCCTTAGCAGGAAAACCTCTATTTCAGCTCCGGTTTTCTCCTTGTTGCCATAGAGACGGGCAGGAAACACCTTTGTATCGTTGAACACCATCACATCTCGATCGTCAAAATAGCCGATGACATCCTTAAAAGTTTTGTGCTCAATTTGTTCTGTGTCGCGGTGCAAAACCATCAGCCTTGACTCATCACGATTTTTTGCTGGAAATTTAGCAACCAGCTCTGGGGGTAAATGAAATTTATACTGGGAAAGCTTCATATGATAGATTGTGAATTATGTATTTAATGCGAGCCTCGTTATACGTAAGAAACACGAAAAGGTTACAAAGGTTTAAGTTTTTTTATAAAGTTCTCTACGGAGATGGCTTGATCCACATGGTAGGGGCCTATTCTGGTCCGTCTGAGCCCGGTAAGATGAGCCCCTGATTCGAGCATTGATCCCAGGTCCCTGGCCAGCGACCTGATATATGTGCCTTTGCTGCATTCTACCTGGAGACTTAGGTCGGGCAGCTCTGCAGAGAGTAATTTCAGCTGGGATATATGTACCTGCTGAGGCTTCAGTTCTACCTTTTTGCCTTTTCTGGCCATGGCATAAGCGCGTTTCCCATCCACACTCTTGGCGGAGAAGAGTGGAGGCATCTGTTCCTGATCACCTGAAAGCTGCTCAAGGGCCTTCTCAATTTTTTCAGTAGTAATATGCTCCCAGGGAAAAGATTGATCGACTTCTGTTTCCAGATCGAAAGAAGGCGTGGTAGCTCCAAGCCTGACCTGTGCTGTATAGGCCTTATCCATATCCTGGTACTGCATGATCTGCTTGGTGGCCTTCCCCGTACAGATAATAACCAGTCCGCTTGCCAGTGGGTCCAGCGTACCCGCATGCCCTACCTTGATTTTCTGGATTCCCAGGTGATGCCTGAGTGATTTCCGGATCTTATTGACCACATCAAAAGAGGTCCAGGTCAGGGATTTATCAATGTAAAGGGTTGCTCCTTCCAGGAAGGTTTCGGGAAGATTAAAATCCATAGAATCAGGCAAAGATGATTGAAATGAGTCCTACGATTGCACAATAGATAGCAAACCAATAAAGATTGCCTTTTTTCACAAGATTGATCATCCATCTGCAGGCCAGGTATCCGGACAGGTATGCCGCCAGGAAGCCAATGATCAGGGAGCCTGTGGAAATTCCAACTTCCGAAGAGGAGGATGACATAGAAAGAATATCCAGCAGGGCCGCACCCATAATTGGCAGTAATACCATCAGGAAGGAAAACTGTGCCACATCGCTGCGCCCGTTTTTTAATAAGAGACCGGTTGAAATTGTAGCCCCGGAACGGGAAATTCCAGGGATGGTCGCCATGGCCTGTGCAATGCCCATAAGCAGGGCATCCAGGTACGGGATCTTCTTTTTTCCGGGTTTGACCAGCTGAGTGGATATCAACAGCAGTGCTGTAACCAGAAGAGCGCTTCCCACCATTCGTAGATTCCCGGAAAAGAGTGATTCCACTTCTTCACGAAAGAGGATCCCCACAATTAGCACCGGGACCATGGACACCAGGATTTTGGATACATACTTGCTTTCCTCGTTCCATTTGAACTGGAACAGGCCGGCGAAGAGTTTCAAAATATCCTTATAGAATACGGTGATAGTGCTAAGTACAGTGGCAAAATGAACCAGTACTGTAAAGGAGAGACTCTCTTTCATCTCTACGTTTAACAGGACTTTTCCAATTTCAAGATGTCCACTGCTGCTTACAGGAAGAAATTCTGTGAGCCCCTGGACCAGTCCAAGGATCAATGCTTCTAACCAGGTCATTTGCTATCCGATCGGGGCTTTTTCATAATGGCCCAAATCTCGAAGATAAATCCTGCCAGTACGACAATGGGTGCAAGAGTAATCCGGCGAAAACTGAATATCTCCTCCTCATTGAAAATGGTCGGGTCTTCGGATTTTCCTCCAATCATCAGGATGAATCCCAATACGATTATGGCAAATCCAATGACCAGGAGTATGTAATTTTCCTTGGCCAGGGCAAAGCTCTCTTTGTCTGTGCTTTTCTTACTCATATTGACTCAATTAATATAGCTTATCTGTTTTTATATTCAGGTATTTATTCACCGCAAAAAAGGTTGAAACCACATTGAGGATAATGCCCGTAAGGATCACTCCAAGAGCCAGGATAGACAGCATGTCGTAATCTTTCAGGGAGATCACCCCATCAAACTCTTTCTGTAGCAGATAGACCAAAGCAAAAAGAACTGTAAGTGCGATCAGGCTACCGGTAAAGCCACTGGCAGCACTTGAAAAGAGAAAGGGTTTCCGAATAAAACTCCTTGTGGCCCCTACAAGTTGCATGGTATTGATAATAAATCGTTTGGAGTAAATCGAGAGCCTGATAGTGTTGTTAATCAGAGTGATGGAAATCAGAGTCAACAGGGCGGAGAAGCCCAGGATGATCAATGTAATCTGGCGTATATTCTCGTTTACTGTGTATAAAAGAGATTTCTTATAGTATACCTCCTCAATGGAATCATACTTCATCAGGTCCTGTTCAATGATCATTACTGAATCGGGATTGGCCCAGGGATGGTGCAGCCTGACCCTGATGGATGGAGGAAGGGGATTATAGCCCAGAAAGCGTATGAAATCCTCTCCCAGCATCTGTTCAGTTTCCAGTGCAGCTTCCTCTTTGGTAATATACTCGGTGGAAAGGATAAATTCTCTGGAATCCAGTATTTTCTGGAGCTGGTAAATATCAGCTTCCTTGACATTTTCTTTAAGGATTACATTGAATCCAATGCTCTCCATTACCTGCCTGCGGATGTTCCGGCCATTGATCAGCAACAGGCCTACCATTCCGAGCAATAATAAAACCAGTGAAATACTAATGATCGAGGTAATGTAGGAGCTGCGAATTCTCCGGGAATATGTCCTGTTTTCCTTCTTTGACATGCCTAAAAAATTGGCTGTCGCAAAGATAGGAATTTAATCGAGGATTTTAGTCCACCCGAAGGAATCCTCCAGATCGCCATTCTGTATCCCCAGAAGGGTCTCGAAGAGTTTTGCGGATACGGGTCCTGGGTTGATTCCATCACCGAAAGAATAGGTGATTCCCTGATCTACATCCTCCACCTTCCCAATGGGCGAAATTACTGCTGCCGTACCACATGCTCCAGCCTCTTCGAATGTGGAAAGTTCTTCCACAGGTACAGGGCGTACTTCCACTTTCATACCCATCTTTTCGGCAAGTGTCTGCAGGCTCCGGTTGGTAATGGAGGGAAGAATGGAGTGTGATTTGGGGGTGATGAAGGTGTTATCTTTGATTCCAAAGAAATTCGCAGGACCGCATTCATCGATGTATTTCTTTTCCCTGGCATCGAGGTAGAGGGCGGTGGCAAAGCCATTCTTATGAGCTTCAGCAATGGAACCCATACTGGCTGCATAATTACCTCCAACTTTAAGATGACCGGTGCCCAGAGGTGCAGCCCTGTCATGGTCCCTGCAGATCATTACATCCACCGGCTTAAATCCTTCCTTGAAATAGGGTCCCACCGGCATCACAAATATCAGGAAGGTATATTCAGCGGCAGGTTTTACACCCACCTCCGGACCGGTTCCGATCAGAAGAGGGCGGATATACAGGGATGCACCTGTGCCATGGGGAGGTACAAATCGCTTATTCAACATAACCACCTTTTCCACCGCCTCCATAAAGAGTTCAACCGGAACTTCAGCCAGGTGAATTCCCTTGGCTGATTGGATCATTCGAAGTGCATTCTCCTTATGCCGAAACAGCCGGATACGTCCGTCCTTTCCGGTAAATGCTTTAAGTCCTTCGAAGGACTCCTGACCGTAGTGCAGGCATGTAGCACCGATATGGATAGGAAGATATTCGTCTGAGGATACTTCAAGTTCGCCCCAAAGTCCGTCTTTGAATACACATCTTACATTGTAATCGGTCTTCATGATCCCGAAGCCTAGATTTTTCCAGTCAAGTTCCATGATAATATGTCAGAGGTTAAACTAAGAGACCAAAAGTAATCAAACATCCTTGCTGCAACAATAAAGAAAAGATGTTTTAAAAGGATGTTTTATATCCATCTTTCCTGGTCGAGGGTAGACATTTGATCGCTCCCGGATACTTCCCGCAGTCGTTGAGCTGCTACGGTATAGAATTCAAAGTTAAACAGGAGTTCCTGTTGCTGTTTTTTAAATTGTTGCCCGTTGATATTCGAGCCAGCCGCTGTCAGCTCTTTGAACAGGTCTTTGATTACCCTGGTATAGTCAGGCCAGCCAATGTAATCCATTCTGGCATCGATCAGGATTCTTTCCAGGCGGTTATTTGGTTTAAAAGGTGTTTTGGTCGCCAGTATCAGGTTGCAGATCTGGTCGATCTGTTTTTCCGAATAAGACAAATCCGGGAGGATCTCCCTGCAGGTGACGGTGGAACGGGATTCAAAATTGTGATAGTCCTGGATGAGTCCGGTGAAGAGCATCAGGGCGGCTGTTCTTACCAGAAGCCGGGCTTCCTGCTCAATTTCCTCCGAACGGCAAAGCAGGAAGGAATGATTATATACTTTCCTTGCATGCTCCAATCTGTGAAAATGAATCGATTTGGGAAGTTTGGTCAAAATATCATCGAATACAATGTCTTCCAGATCGCCTAAGCGAAGAAGCTGGAGCTTCAAAAAGAAACGCCTGTTGGGGATTCCCTTCAGGTCGACCGATAACTCAGGCCGTAGTCCGTTTACATAGTACATATCGATGTTCCCCTTGTACTTTACAGGAAGCTTACCCCTGTATTCACACAGGAAATAGTCCTTTACCATTCCATAGGTAATTCCCGAAATATTTATTTTTCCGGGAGTGCCTGATGATTCCATCCGGGATGCGGTATTTACGGTATCCCCCCATATGTCGTAGGACATCTTTTTATGGCCCACTACCCCTGCGATAACAGGTCCGGTATGGATCCCGATTCTCAGGTCCCAGATTTCGGCTCTGGATGTTTTCAGGTCTTGCATATAGGATTGCATCTCCAGGGCTGCCATTATCACTTCCACCGGGTTTGTACTGTTTTTTTGGGGAATTCCTCCGGCTGCCATATAGGCATCACCAATGGTTTTAATTTTCTCAATATTGTATTTTTCAACAACCGAATCGAAATGAAAGAAGAATGTATCCAGTTCATCAATGAGTTTCTCCGGATTCATCTCTTCAGCTATTCTTGTAAATCCCTGAATATCAGAAAACAACACAGTAGCTCTTTCGTATTTATCCCATTTAGCCTTTCCCTTGGTTTTGATTTGATTGGCAGTATCTTCCGGAAGAAGCTCTGCAAGCAGTTTGTCCAAGCTCTCCTTTTCGGCTGCCAGGCTCTGAAGCCTGAGTTCCATTCTGTCTTCAACCTTTGATTCGATCCTGAGTGAACTTAGCACCTTCCATTTTTGCAAAAGCATAAGCCCGGTCACAAGAAGAATCCCATAGATCACATAGGCATACCAGCTTACATAGAATGGAGGGGCTATGGTAAATGACATCGCTGCTGTATCTGTGACTCTTCCGTAGAGATCCATCCCCTGTCCTTCAAGGAAATACTTTCCTTGTCTTAATTCCGCGACTTCATAATCCCTGGTGGAGCTCCATGCTGACCAGCTTGCATTACCGGGTCCAAGCCGGTATCTGAATAAAGGTTCGGGCAAGCGTTGTAATTCAAGACCGGAGACATGAAACTTAAGCCCCTTATCTGTAGCTTCAGTATCCATACGGCTTATGGAAACTTTGTCAGCCGCTTCCTTCAGCCGATGCAGATCGAAGAGTGATATTTTATCCTTCCCGGTAACAAAGAGTACACTATCGACAAAGGCCATATCAACAACTTCTCCCAGGTAAGGTAAAACAGGAAAAGCAGCATAGGAGGATGCCGCTTCATCCAGCTTGCTGGTATACAGTATGCGGGAGAGGTGATCACCGCTGTTTTGAAGAATCCAGAAATGGTCCCTGCCTGCCGGAAGGATCATATCCGATTTTGATAGAAGCTTTGATCTGTGATCTTCTGGCAAGGGTTGAAAGATCTCTTCATTTTTGTCGTAGCGATACACCTGTTGACTGCCTACCAGGAGAAGATCCTGTTCCACTTTCAGTAGTTTGTAAAGCAGTTCATCTGAATGGAATGGAACAGAAGTGATTTTATCAGCCCGTTTGTTGATACTGAAAACTCCTTCGTCGCAAAGAAAAAAGGTGCTGTTATTATAGGCTGTAAAGGAGTGAGCATACTTTAAGGATGGATTTATAGGAGTTGTTTCCCAGCCGTCATAGTTAAGCTTATACTTAAGAATTCCCTTCTGGCTAGCTGCTAAAACACTTCCTTTCCTCAGGGCCATGATTCCAGTGAAGGAGCCCTTATCGATCAGTTCAGCATGCTTATCGTTGATGAGATAAAGACCCTTGGAACCTGCCGCGAACACCTGGCCATTGATAGCTGAGAACATGTGTATGGACTGATCGGATTGGGGTAGAAGCCTGGTCATGGACCACTGGCCCTTTTTTCTCAGATCCTTGGATAGAGAGAATACTCCATGAGATGTTCCCAAAAGAATGCGGTCCTTTAAAACAAAGGATTTCAGGATTCGTCCGGTCGCTTTGGTCCCTGTTTCGATGATGTTCAGGGGTGAAGGCTCATAGATCTGATGTAGCGTGTAGGCTCCCAGTATCCAGATTTCAGAATTGTTCCAGACGCTTACCTGCCTGATCCCATCTGCAGGAATACCGATTTTATCCCTGATCATTTCAAGAAATTCCTTGTCAGCTTGTGTGTCGAAAGGCTGTGCTTCAATCTGCTCAACTTGTTTTTCAAGAAATTTTATTTCTGATTTGGTAAGACGGAAGGAGCCCTTATCCGAGTTAATGAAAATGACCCCTGATATGCTTTGGATACCTGTAGGAGTGAATGATCTTCTTGATGTAGGCAGGAGGTGTTTGCGTGAGATGATGCGGAAGGAACCACTCGCTTCCCTGAGCAGAAAGCCAAGGTCATTTTTGGAAACGTAATAGAGCGTGTCGGAATCACCCTCACATACGTACACAGGTCCATTCATGGGAAAATGCCAGCTATTTTGCCCCCTTAGTATATTAAGCCCATTCTCTTTTCCAATGTACAGGGCCCCTTCCCTGTCCCGGAAGAATGTTTCATTTGGAATCTCGCTGTATTGAGAGGGAAGATTTATCTCCTGTATCCAGGGGCTCAGGTACAGCTTCTCAGCTTGCGCGAACCCACGGTTGAAGCAGGATTCACAGGTGATGAGCAGAAAAAAAATCAAGTATATTCTGTATGACTTGAAGAATAAATTCATAACTTGTGTAACTCAGACCGTGCTTCAGTCGTAAGATAATATCAAAAGTAGAAAAATATATTTACCCTTTATTGATAATCAAATAACTGGATCTTTATGGAAAACTTAGAAAGGCCCATTATCGTTCCCTGGGATTTCTCACAGGTGGCTGAGAACGCTTTTCAGCATGCTGTAAATATCTCTAAGGCGCTGAACAGAGAGATTCTACTACTACACATCGTACATGAAGAGAAGGATAAAGATTCAAAAAGTATAGAGCTGAAGGCTTCTGCAGAGAAACTGGGTAAGGAGCATGGAATAACACCTTCTTTTGAGGTGGTAAGAGGATCTATCTTCCATGCAATTGGCGAAACGGCCAAGGAGTTAAAGGCAGAAATGATTATTATGGGGACCCACGGTATGAAGGGTGCTCAGAAACTGTTTGGTAGCAAGGCCCTGAAAGTAGTGGTCTCTTCCCGGATCCCCTTTCTTGTTGTCCAGGATAAACCAGCCAAGAAGACTATTGATACCATTCTGCTTCCCATTGATTTTAAGAGAGAGAATAAGGAGAAGGCAAACTGGATCTATTATCTGGCCAGGAACTTTGGCGCCAGGTTTATTATCCTGAAGTCCAAGGCCAAGGATAAAGGATTTAAACGGAAGACACTCTCCAATATCAAATATGTTGAAACCTTCCTTAAAGGGCATGACGTTGCATATGAAATTGTAACTGCAGCGGGTAAGCAAAGCTTTAAAAAGGAGATTATCTCTTTTGCTAAAAGTCACGATGCAGATCTGATTCTTGTTATGGCAACCCGCGATATCAAATGGGTCGACTATATACTGGGAGCTCCTGAACAATACATACTTGCAAATCCGGAGAACCTTCCCATCATGTGCATGAATCCAAGGCCAGCAAAAATTGGCGGTGGGTTTAGAGCCTCGGGCGGTGGAGGTTAACTATTTGGCTATAAAGACTTTATTTCTGATTCTCAGTTCTGTCTTTTCTTTCTTTGGCTGCAGAACCTTTTTCCCATATTTGGAGTGATATTCATGGCTTTGAAAAAACTCAAGGGAAGAAAGGTAAAACTCCTGGCTGTTAAGCTTGACTTTCCCAACCTTTTCCCACTCCTTTCGCATTAAATCAATCTGCTCAAAATAGTCGCCAAAAGTTAGATTCATCAAGTCGGCATCACAAAGGATTCTGGAAATTCTATCCCTGGGATTCTGGGGTGTTTTAGTTGAAAGAATGGCCCCTTCAACCTGCTCAATAATTTCCGGATCTATGTTTTTGGATAGGAGATAGTTTTTTGCTCGTTCTGCACTATGGATTTCATGGTCGTCATAGGAATCCACATAACCTACATCATGGAACAGGGCACATATTCGGAGCACATTTAAAGAATCTTCATCCAGCTTGCAATACGAAGCAATAATTTCTGCATTCGCCATGACATCAAGTGTATGTGAAAGGGTGTGAAAAACACAATTTTCCGATAACTCTGTTGTCAGCAGGGTAGAGATATATTCTTTGGTCTCCTTGATCAGTGCGTCATCAATCATTTTCATGGATCACTCGAGTTTCTTTATACCTGTGTAACCTTTTTATTGAGTTCTCTTAAGCGGGACGACATTTTTTGCAAAAGGCGGTATGCAAGCGTCGGATCTTTCTGAATGGTTTTATAAAAATTCTTTTTATCAATGGTCAGAATTTTAGCATTACCCTTGGCCCGGACTGTACAGGACCGTACATCCTTTTCAAACATGCCCATTTCGCCAAAGAATTCACTGGCACCCAGCTCGGCGATTTTAATTTCACTGCCTCCCTTTTCATCAAATACCTCAACATTACCCTCCTGAATCACGAAGAGACAGGTACCTTCGTCACCTTTGTGAATAACGATTTCACCATCACGGTAGAGCCGTCCTAATTTGTTGCTTCTCATTTTCCTTTAAATATTATGTTAAACATACTTTTAATTATATTCCAGATAAGGGCTACTAGCAGAAGGGGATTCA
>PVMK01123226.1_pt1 | contig 18487 bp, 18 predicted proteins | sample 1853481 | NCBI WGS metagenome assembly PVMK01 (sample SAMN08533507, study PRJNA380276) | Marine sediment metagenome, whole genome shotgun sequencing project. | reverse complement strand
CAGGAACCGACAGTCCCGCCCACTCATGAAATATTCGGGCTAGCGCCAGACCAATTCCCAAAAATGTGAGATGCCTCTGGCGTAGGATCGATTTTCCGCCTAGGATTAGCGCAACTCTCTGATTCCTGGACTGAATACTCCGGCTATGGCCAGAATTGACGCATTCCTCAAGCTCGGGCTCGCGCAAGGTTGTTCTGATGTACATCTCGCGGTAGGCGTCCCGCCAATGCTGCGTATGAACGGCGATTTAATGCCGATCAAATTTCGCGAGTTATCGGATACCGAACTCGAAACTTATATGTACGAGATTCTGACGAACTCGCAAAAGGAACAGCTGACAGCTGGCAACGATCTCGACTTTTCCTATGTCGGCGAAGAAGGCGCCAGATTCAGGGTAAATGTGTTTCGCAAAGTAACTGGAATAGGTGCTGTTTTTCGACACATTCCAGGAGAGGTACCCACGCTGGAAAGTCTGGGCGTACCGCCAGTGCTAGCGGACTTCTGCGATTTCCATCAGGGCATGGTGCTTGTTACAGGCTCTACCGGTACGGGGAAATCGACGACGCTCGCGGCAATGATCAATCACCTGAACGTCAACCGGAACCTGAACATCATCAGTCTCGAAGATCCAATCGAGTTCGTACATCCCAGCAAGACTTGTCAGGTGATACAACGAGAAGTCGGTACTCATGTCACCAGTTTTGCCGATGGCGTTCGGTCAGCGATGCGCGAGGATCCGGATGTAATACTTATCGGCGAATTGCGTGATGCTGAGACCATATCAATGGCAATGACAGCCGCCGAGACGGGCCACCTGGTACTGGGTACATTGCATACAACCGGTGCAGCCAAGACCATTGACAGAATCATCGACGCATTGCCCGGCGAGTTACGCGAACAAACCAAAGCGTTTCTCTCTATGAGCCTCAAAGCTGTTGTTACGCAGGTACTGGTAAAAACACCGGACGGCAGAGGCCGCCGCTGTATCTTCGAAATTCTCGTGAACAATCGCGCTATTGCAAAGTTGATCACAACCGACCAAACGCATCAGCTACCTTCGCAAATGCAGACTGGCAAGGATCAGGGCATGCAGCTTCTGGACCAAGCACTGCTCGAAGCGATTGAAGCCAAGGAGATCGATCCTGACGATGCAATGCGCTTCTCCAACGACAAGCGAAAATTTCAACGCTATGCGACCGAGACTGACATGTTTGAGGATGTCGATACCGGCGGCAACGAGAAATTAAGACCATGAGCCGAATCGACGAATATCTGCTACAGGCGTTGAAGGAAAAAGCATCGGATCTGCATTTTGTCTCCGGCGACCCTGCGCGCATTCGCGTACATGGAAGCTTGCGGACGATGCGACCAGAGTCGTTAGCGACTGACAATGTTAAAGAAATCATGTTCGAAATAATGGATGGGACAACGCAACGTCATTTTGACGCGGTTGACGCCGCCGACTTCGCTTACGAAATTCCGGATATATCACGCTTTCGCGTCAACGTATTTCGACACCTGAATGGTATCGGCGCAGTCTTCAGGGCCATCCCGTCAACGGCGTTGACGCTCGAAGACCTGGACATGCCCAAGGTTATCGGTGATCTGTGCAAACAAACACAAGGCATGATCCTGGTCACCGGAAAGACCGGTTCGGGAAAGTCTACGACGCTGGCCGCGATGATCGATGCGATGAACAAAAACCTCAAAGGTCACATCCTGACTATTGAGGATCCGATCGAGTTTGTGCACAAGCGACAAAACTGTCTTATTAGCCAGCGCGAGGTCGGCGTCCATAGCCCGAACTTTGCCAGTGCCCTGCATTCGGCTTTGCGCGAAGACCCGGACGTCATCCTTGTCGGTGAAATGCGTGACCTTGAGACAATCAGCATTGCTGTCACCGCCGCCGAAATGGGTATTCTCGTCATGGGCACTTTGCATACGAACGGATCGGCACAGACGGTGGATAGAATCATCAACTCCTTCCCAGCCGACAAGCAAAGCCACATTCGAACGATGCTATCAACATCGTTGCGGGGCGTCATATCACAGCAACTGTTGCCAACAAAGCATAAGCCTGGCCGAATCGCTGTGCTCGAGATCATGATCAACACACCGGCGGTTGCGAACCTGATTCGTCAGGGCAAGCTGGACCAGTTGGAAACCGCCATGCAAAGTGGTGGCAACATCGGTATGCAGACAATGGACTCGGCGTTGATGGATCTTGTCGAAAGAGCGTTTGTGTCAGGCCGCGAGGCCTACCAACAAGCGAATAACAAGAGCATGTTCCAGAAGATCAAAAACGAGACCTGATCTGTCCGTTCCAAGTCGTCGCTATGCAATTTTGACGGTGCCAGCTCCACGTCGCAAAAAACCCGATCCCCGGAGACCACCCGTGGCATAATCGCGACCTCTGAATCCCGCCCCACACGATCGCCCCAACATGCCTGACAATCAACGACAAATTCTTGTAACCAGTGGCCTGCCGTACGCGAATGGTTCGATCCACATGGGTCATCTGGTGGAGTATCTGCAATCCGATATCTGGGTTCGATTCCAGAAATTGCGTGGCCATAAGTGCACCTACGTGTGCGCGAGCGATGCCCACGGCACACCGATAATGATCAAGGCACGCGAGCGTGGGATTTCGGCAGAAGAACTTACGAATGCGATAAGTAAGGAATTCGTAAAAGACTTTTCCGATTTCGGTATCGATTTCGACAACTACCACACGACGCATTCTCCGGAGAATGAGGCGTTGGTCGTCGGTATCTTTGAGGCACTTCGGGCCTCCGGCGACATATACACGAAAATCATTGAGCAGGCATACGACGAGAAAGAAGGCATGTTCCTGCCCGATCGCTTCGTTCGCGGAACCTGCCCGCGTTGCAAAACAGAAGATCAATACGGCGACTCCTGCGAAAATTGTGGTGCAACCTACGCTCCAACGGACCTGATCGACCCAGTATCGATTTTGTCCGGAACGACTCCTGTGCGACGAGAATCCGAGCACTACTTCTTCAAGCTCAGTGAATACGAAGCACGGCTTCGTTCCTGGATGAGCGACGCGAAGCTTGAAAAGAGTATGGTTGCCAAACTTGAAGAGTGGTTTGACGCCGGGCTGAGAGACTGGGACATATCCCGGGATGCACCCTACTTTGGATTCAAGATTCCTGGCACCGACGACAAGTATTTTTACGTCTGGCTGGATGCGCCAGTCGGCTATATGGCGAGTTTCAGGCATCTCTGCGATCGCCGCGATGATCTGGATTTCGACAGCTACTGGCGGCCCGGAAACGATACCGAGGTGTATCACTTCATCGGCAAAGACATCATGTATTTTCATACTTTGTTCTGGCCGGCCGTACTTGAGGGTGCTGGTTATCGAACACCTACAAGTGTCTATGCGCACGGCTTCCTGACCGTCAACGGCCAGAAAATGTCCAAGTCACGCGGCACATTCATCAATGCCCGGACCTACCTCAATAATCTGAATCCCGCTTATCTGCGCTACTACTACGCGGCGAAACTGGGACCGAGCGTCGAAGATATCGACTTGAACCTCGAAGATTTTGCGGCGCGAGTTAATTCAGATCTGGTTGGCAAACTGGTCAATATCGCCAGTCGTTGTGCCGGATTTATCAGCAAGCGATTTGACGGTCAGCTTGCCAATGCAAACCCGCGGCCTGAGTTGTTTGCTGAGGTTGCCGATGCTGCAGAGCCAATCGCTCAACATTTCGAGAAACGCGAATATTCCAAAGCCATGCGCTTGATAATGACGCTGGCAGATACTGCGAATCGGTACATCGACGACAAGAAGCCATGGATAATGATCAAGGACGAACAAAACGCCGCCGAGGTACAGGCCGTTTGTACTCAGGGCCTGAATATGTTTCGCAGCCTGATGATCTATTTAAGCCCTGTCATCCCGACGATTGCCGCAGAAGCGCGCGAATTCCTGGGCGAAAAAACCTGGCACTGGCAGGATGCGTCCTCCCCGTTGCTGGGATCGAAAATCCGAAAATTTAAACCGCTGCTTACGCGTGTTGAAACTGCGCAAGTGGAAAAAATGGTCGAACAATCAAAGGAAGCGGAAACTGTGACAGATGCGAAGTCCGAGACGAACACAGACAGCGATATCATCAGCATTGATGATTTCATGAAGATCGATCTACGTATTGCGCGTATAGAGAAAGCTGAGCCAGTTGATGGTGCCGACAAATTGCTCGCACTGACGCTGGACCTTGGCGACTCAACGCGGAACGTATTCGCAGGAATCAAAGCCGCCTATGACGCGGAAACTCTGGTTGGACGGCAGGTCATCGTCGTTGCTAATCTCGCGCCACGAAAAATGCGCTTTGGTGTGTCGGAGGGCATGGTGCTTGCGGCTGGGCCGGGCGGTGAGGATATTTTTCTGCTCGCCCCTGACGAAGGAGCAAGCCCCGGTATGCGCGTCAAGTAAAGTTCGCGACTCGGGCGCGACCAACCATTACAATACCGACCGTGGACGTCGGAACTCTTAATGACTGAACTCATTGTCATCCTCGTTGGCACGATTCTGGTCAACAACTTTGTATTGGTGCGGTTTCTCGGGCTGTGCCCATTTCTCGGTGTGTCGCGCAATCTCGAGGCGGCGGCGGGCATGTCGCTGGCAACGGCTTTCGTATTAACCCTTTCGTCAGCGACTGCATATTTGCTGCATGAATATGTACTGGTGCCGCTTGATCTCGGCTATCTGCGCACTATCAGTTTCATTCTGGTGATCGCTGCCAGTGTTCAGTTTACTGAAATCATGGTTCGGCGCCTTAGTCCGCTATTACACCAGGTGCTCGGCATATTTATTCCGCTAATCGCGACCAACTGCGCAGTGCTTGGTGTGGCCTTGCTCAACGTGCAGCAATCAAAGGGGTTCATACAATCTGTGTTCTTCGGCTTTGGGGCATCAGCTGGGTTCGCTCTGGTACTGATCATGTTCGCGGCTATCCGCGAACGTCTGGACGCGGCCGATATACCCGCACCGTTTCGCGGCACGGCGATCGCGCTGATGACCGCTGGAATAATGTCGCTGGCATTCATGGGCTTTTCCGGCATGGCCCGGCCGTAAGGTTCAGGATTACGTACTCATATGTGGACAGCCGTTCTGACAATAGCAATCATCGCCTTGCTGGCAGGACTTGCGCTCGCCTATGCGTCAAGCAGCTTGTCGTCAAATTCCAGCGATGTTGTCGAGACGGTTAATGACCTGCTACCGCAAACCCAATGCGCGCAATGCGGCTATCCCGGATGCAGGCCATACGCTGCCGCCATTGTCGATGCCGGAGAAGCAATCAATCTCTGCCCGCCAGGCGGCGACGAAACGGTGCGAAAGATCGCCGAACTACTCGGCCAAGAGGCGATTCCGCTGGCAGACCCGGCAAAAACTGAACGAGCGGTCGCCGTTATCGATGAATCGCTCTGCATTGGTTGTACCCATTGCCGCAGTGCTTGTCCTGTCGATGCGATCGTCGGCGCACACCAGTTAATGCATTCGATTATCTCCAGCGAGTGTACCGGCTGCGGACTGTGCGTGGCACCCTGCCCGGTTGATTGCATCAGCATGCAGGTCGTGACATGAGCGCGCCTACATTCGACCTCGGAAAACTGCACGGCGGACTTCGTCTTCGCGGTCATAAATCGGCGTCAACGGCGCAGTCGATTCAGGTAGCGCCAATACCTGACCAGCTTGTATTACCCATTACGCAGCACGTCGGCGACCAGGCGCAACCTGTTGTCGGTATAGGTGAGCACGTTCTTAAGGGACAGCTCATCGCAGCAACCGAGGGGTCCCTCGGCGCCCCGGTGCACGCCTCATCTTCTGGCCAGGTGGTTGCGATCGAACCATGGCCGGTATCACGTCGTTACGGAGACCCTGCGCCTTGCATCGTTATCGAATGCGACGGCGAGGACAAAGCAGTAGCGGCCGTCGAGTCATCATTGCCTTATGATCAGTTGGCGCCTGCGGAACTGCTGCATAAAATCCTGCAAGGCGGCATCGTCGGTCTCGGCGGTGCGGTTTTTCCAACCGCGCAGAAACTCATGCAGGCGCGCACCTGCGAGCTGGACTATCTGATAATCAACGGAGTCGAGTGTGAGCCCTATATCAGCTGCGACGATATGTTGATGCGCGAATATGCGCGGGAAATACTCGGTGGTGCGAAAATCCTCATGCATGCGTTGCAACTTTCGCAATGCTACATCGCCGTCGAGAGCGATAAACCCGAGGCCATACGACGGCTTGCAGAGACAATGGCCGAGCTTGATGACGATCGTCTGGTTCTCAAACAAGTGCCAACAATTTATCCGTCCGGTGGAGAGGATCAACTGGTTCAATTGGTCACGAATCGGGAGGTACCGAGCACGGGTTTGCCCACTGACGTTGGTTGTCTGGTGCAGAATGTGGGCACAGCATCCGCCATTTACGACTGGGTTGTCAGCAACGAACCGTTGATCTCCCGAATTACGACGATCACCGGTGACGGTGTGGCGGCGCCAATGAATGTTGAGGCAAGAATTGGCACAACTATCGCCGATATCGTTAGCGTTGCCGGAGGCTATGCAGACCATGCAGAACAGCTGATTGTTGGCGGACCAATGACCGGCAAATCAGTCACGAGTGATCGTGTGCCGCTCGTCAAAGCAACCAACTGTATTCTGGTGTTGTCCGAAGCCTGGCAATCCGGACCCGAATTACCTTGTATTCGCTGCGGTGAATGCGCCGCCGTGTGCCCGGTCCAGCTGCTACCACAACAATTATTCTGGTATGCCTGTGCTGACGACGAAAAGAATTTGCGCAGCCATGGTCTGATCGATTGTATCGAGTGCGGCTGCTGTGATCTGGTTTGCCCAAGCCACATTCCGCTAACCGCAGACTTTCGCCAGGCGAAGGGTCGAATCCGCGAGATGGCTGATGAAAAGTCGCGTGCAGAACGTGCACGGCAACGATTTGAGGCTCGAAACGAACGGCTCGAACATGACCAGCAAGAGCGGGAACTGCAACTCAGCCAGCAAAAAAACGTCGCGAAAGCTGCAGGTCCGGCGGCCATTGCCGAAATCCTGAAGCGCAAGCAGGATTCGACAACGTCACAGTCGAATTCGCAGGACCCGAACACGCAGGACGAGGATTAAGCTGGTGGAATTCATTAGACGCGAAGCTCCGTACCTTGGCCCGCAGTCCAGCGTTGCATCGATGATGCAACAGGTCCTGTATGCCCTTGTCCCTGCTGCGCTTGCGCACGTTTGGTATTTCGGACCTGGCTTGATCTTCAACCTGATTGTAGCCAGCGTGTTTTGCGTCGCAAGTGAAGCTTTGATGATGCGGATTCGAGGCCGGCAACCGGAAACGGCTCTTGCTGACTACAGCGCTATCGTAACGGCCGCCCTGCTCGCCTTCGCCTTGCCGTCACTGACACCGTGGTGGGTCACGGCAACTGGCTCAGTGTTCGCCATTGTCGTGGCAAAACATCTGTACGGCGGACTCGGGTTCAATGTCTTTAATCCGGCGATGGCCGGGTATGTAGTGATACTCATTGCCTTTCCCATGCATGTAAATTTGTGGGTAGCGCCGCGCATGGGCGATATTGATTATCAGTTTCTGACAACCATGCAAACCCTCCAGTACACACTGACAGGAATGCTGCCGGAATCCCTGACATTTGACGCGGTCAGCCGAGCCACACCATTGGATGCCATGCAGTCCGGGCTGCGTAATCTGCGTACCTATGCCGAGGTACGTACCAACCCGGTGATGGGTGATTTCGGTGGTCGTGGCTGGGAATGGATCGGTAACTTTTTTGCGTTTGGTGGGCTTTGGCTGCTGCTTAAGAAAATCATCCGTTGGCAAATTCCATTAGGTGTGCTTGCAGGGCTCTTGATCCCAGCCGGAATCATGTACGCAATTGACTCAAGCACCCATGCCAGCCCTGGTTTTCATCTATTTGGCGGTGCAACGATTCTGTGCGCATTTTTCATCGCTACGGATCCGGTATCCGCAGCAACGAGCCCTAAAGGCCGTTTGGTCTACGGGCTGGGTATCGGCCTGCTGATTTATACTATCCGCCGCTGGGGCGCTTATGCCGATGGCGTTGCGTTCGCCGTCTTGCTGATGAATATGGCAACGCCCGCCATTGACTACCTGACGCGGCCACCGATTGTCGGCCATTCCACAGCACACCAAAATCGCGGTAAATCGCAATGAACGACTCGCAATCGGTGTTCAAAAGTGGAGTGACGCTCGCCGCGATCGCCGTGATCTGCACTGCCCTGGTGGCCATAACCTATTCGCTGACTGTTGAGCGGATCGCTGCGAATGAGCTCGCACTACTTGAACAAAGTTTACAACCGGCACTGTCCGGTCAGTTCTATGACAGCGGCGTATCTGAGTCAAAACTTGTTCTACAACAACCTCACGACCTGCCGGGCTCCGCTGCTGCGATCATCTATCGAGTGTTCAAAGAAACCGAACCCGTCGCCGCTCTATTCGTCGTGTCTGCCCGGGATGGATTCTCCGGCGCAATTCGATTGCTGATCGGCATTGATATAGACGGCGTCGTTACCGGAGTACGCGTTCTGGAGCACCGGGAAACGCCAGGCCTCGGGGACAGAATCGAATCCGCGCGCACCGACTGGATACTCCAGTTCGACGGGCACTCGTTGCGCGACCCGAGCGTTGAAGGTTGGGCGATCCGCTCTGACGGTGGCCAATTTGATCAATTGACAGGCGCATCGGTTACTCCGCGCGCCGTCATCAAGGCGATCCGCGACACATTGATTTATTATGCTGCACATCGTGACGAAGTATTTTCGACGCCGGCCACTGAGGAGGCGAAATGACGTCGGGCGGAGTGATTGAGAACCTCAAGAACGGATTGTGGAGAGACAATCCGGGGCTGGTACAGTTACTCGGCTTGTGTCCGTTACTTGCCGTCACCAATTCATTCATCAATGGGCTGGGACTGGGTATAGCAACACTGGCTGTCTTAACCTGCTCCAACGGCCTCGTATCTGCAGCCAGGCGCTGGATTCGAAAGGAAATCCGCATTCCGATTTACGTGCTTATTATTGCCAGCCTCGTCACCTGCATCGAACTGATTTTCAAAGCCTGGTTTCCTACGCTCGATCGCTCACTCGGCATATTTATCCCATTGATCGTTACCAATTGTGCGATCGTCGCACGCGCCGAGGTATTCGCTTCGCGCAATTCGATTGGCCACAGCCTTATTGATGGAATCGGCATGGGCGCGGGTTTTGCATTGTTGTTAATGGCCATCGGCGCGTTCCGGGAGCTCATCGGTCAGGGTTCGATTTTTTCCGGCGCGCACATGCTTTTCGGTGGGGAGCCGTTCCGTGGTTTTGTATTGGTGGACGGCGGTTTCTTGCTTGCCATTCTCCCACCGGGCGCTTTTTTCAGTCTCGCACTTGCGGTCGCGGCCAAGAGTGCGATTGACAGGAAACGCCGCAATTCCCGTAACGCCCGCTTGCCACGCAATGTCCGACAGTCTCGTTAGCCTGTACAACGACATGCACACCAATCGATAAGCACCATGAATAGCGTCAAACGCACTGCGATATACGCGAAACTTCGTGAGCTCAATCCAAACCCCAAAACAGAGTTGCACTACAACAGTCCGTTCGAACTTTTGATTTCTGTAATATTGTCGGCTCAGGCAACGGACGTTGGCGTCAACAAAGCGACAGACCTGTTGTATCCGGTCGCAAACACACCGCAAGGGATTTACGACCTCGGCATCGCCGGGCTGAAGCAATACATCCGCACCATCGGTCTATACAACAGCAAGGCCGAAAACATCATCAAAACTTGTCGTATATTGATCGATGACTACAACAGCGCCGTTCCCCGCACTCGGACAGAGCTTGAATCATTACCAGGCGTGGGGCGCAAGACAGCGAATGTCATTCTGAATACGGCTTTTGGTGAGCCCACTATCGCAGTGGACACGCATATATTCAGAGTTGGAAACCGGACTGGCCTGGCCAAAGGCAAAACGCCACTTGAAGTTGAATCGCGATTGACTCGCCTTACTCCTGACGAGTTCATGTTGGACGCTCATCATTGGCTAATCCTGCACGGTCGATACACCTGCAAAGCGAGAAAACCACTTTGTGGGCAATGCCCGATCATCGAATGGTGCGAGTATCGTCACAAAGAGCTGCCATGATATTCAGTCAGGACCGAAATGAGTTGCGCAGTATGTACGCCGAGGCGTGGAAAAAATTCAATGCAGAACTCCCGCTAACACCTCTGGAAGCTCAAATCGCGAACGTCGTTGGCGAGCACCCGGAATATCACGTTGCAGTAAGCGGCGCCGAGCTTGAAAAGGACTACACACCCGCTGGCGGAGAAACGAATCCGTTTCTGCATATGGGGCTGCATCTCGGCATCCGTGAGCAGGTTGCGACCAACCGGCCCGCTGGTATCGCCGCAATTTTTCGTGAGCTCGCCGAGCACCTTGGCGATGCGCATCAGGCGGAGCATCGAATGATCGACTGTCTTGCAGAAACACTCTGGGAAGCGCAGAGTCAAAACAGAGCTCCCGATGAACTAAAGTACGTGCAGAAGCTGCAGCAATCGCAGGGGTAGCAGCCACTGCTGTCCCATAAGCAACTGAGAGAACGTTAGCGAGGCCGGAGCCACTCTACATCTAATGAGAACGTCAGCGAGCAAGACATGAAAAATGAGACATTCGTAGGAGCGGTTTCCAACCGCGAATGATGGCGACGTTTTACAAATTGACCAAGTAGGATCGCGGTTGGAAACCGCTCCTACGAGCGTGTCGCTATTGTCGAACAAGCCATGAATTTTTGTGGGACAGCAGTGGGTAGCAGCCCCTTTTTAATGGCGACGTAATAAACGGGCTTCTAACGTGGTCTTTTGATGTAACTCACCTAGCGGACGCACATGATCGATAATAAACAACAATTCCCGATAAGCGGCGCGGGCCTCGGCCTGCGCCGACCGATTGCTGACAAGTTGATGGCCGATCCACCTGAAGAAATCGACTTCATGGAGATCGCGCCCGAGAACTGGATTCACGTGGGTGGCCAACTCGGCAAAAAGCTCCGTTTCTTTACTGAACGGTATCCATTCCTGATCCACGGACTGTCGCTAAATATCGGCTCCCCTGCGCCGCTCAACGAATCACTGGTTCGCGATATCAAAACCTTCATGGCCGAGCACAACGTGCTGATGTACTCCGAACACCTGAGTTTCTCGGGTGATGACGGCGAGCTTTATGACCTGATGCCGATTCCGTTCACCGAAGAAGCCGTACATTACGTCGCCAGGCGTGTAAGGCGAGTGCAGGATATCCTCGAACAACGTATTGCGCTCGAGAACGTCTCGTACTACGCGCCGACAGACTCATCCATGACCGAAGTCGAGTTTCTGAACGCAGTGTTGCGCGAGTCGGATTGTGACTTGTTGCTCGATATCAACAACATTGTTGTCAACAGCATCAATCATGGCTACGACGCCAGCGAGTTCATGCTGCAGATGCCGGCTGAACGTGTGCGATATTTTCATCTCGCAGGTCACTATATTGAAGCTGAAGACTTGCGAATCGATACGCATGGTGAGGCGGTCGGTGACCAGGCGTGGCAATTGCTCGCGGATGCCTATGCGCATTTCGGTCCGGTTCCGACGTTACTTGAACGGGACTTCAATTTCCCACCAATAGAAGAGTTACTGCGTGAAATCCGGCGAATCAAGGACCTGCAGGCGAGCGCAGAGCAAGCGGTGGCCACAGGTGACTGACCGTCCGGAGTTTCAACGCAAGCAACTCGAATTCGCCGCGCATATTCGCGACCCGGAAAATGTGGCAGCACCGGAGGGAATCGAAGACCGTCGCATGGCGATCTATCGTGAATTGTTCTTCAACAACATACGCGGCTTACTCGGTGGCACTTTTCCGGTTCTTCGCAAATTGCACAGTGACGACCAATGGCGAAATTTCATACGCCAATTCATGCAAAAACACCGTGCCAAAACCCCGTATTTTCTGCAGTTACCGCAAGAGTTCCTGCACTTCCTGCAGAACGAATACGCAGCCAGTCCTGGTGACTATCCATTTCTGACAGAACTCGCACATTACGAATACATCGAACTCGCTCTGTCTATTTCGACCGAAAGCAACGACATGTCGGGCGTCAACCTCGATGGCGACCTGCTGGCTGAAGCGCCTGTGAAATCAGTGCTTACCTGGGTTTACGCGTATACCTATCCGGTGCACCGAATTTCAAGCGACTTCCTGCCCGATGCGCCCAGCGAGCAACCGGTATATCTGGCCGTCTACCGCCAAAACGACGATGTCGTCCGATTTCTCGAATTGAACCCGATGACGGCCGGCCTCTTAAATGCCATCGACGAGAACGACAGCAGCAAATCCGGTGAGCAACTGCTTCGGGATCTTGCCGGCAGCATAGACTATGCAGACGTCGACGCCCTGATCCGACATGGTGCGGCGGCGTTGCAAGAAATGAAGGAACTCGAAATCTTAACCGGCACGCGACGTGCTAACGGAGTTGAAGAATGCAACAACTGATCTCACTAAAGCACCGCATTACAGCGCTACTGGATCCCGCAGGAGATTGGGTTGCACTGATGCCGATTCGCCTGTTACTTGCCTATGAGTATGGCAAAGCTGGCTTCATGAAATTAAATGGTAATAATTGGTTCGGCAATGTACAGGAGAACTTTCCGTTTCCTTTTGACGTCGTTCCTGTTGGGATCAGCTGGTTCCTCGCGACCTGGTTCGAAATATTAGGTGCCTTCGGTCTCGTGCTCGGACTGTTCACCCGCTTTTGGGCATTCAGCCTGGTCGTTCTGACGATCGTTGCGATTGGCGGCGTACACTGGCCTGACGACTGGAACAGCCTGGCTGAATTGTGGCAAGGCTATGCGGTTAGCGACAAGGGATTTGGTAACTACCGAATACCACTGCTGTTCATCGCCATGCTGGTACCGCTGATTTTCACCGGCGCCGGCAAACTCAGCGTCGACCATATTCTGGCGAAGCGATTCAAATAGAATATTCAAGTCAAAATATTCCAAGTAGAATCATTCGAGCAGAAATCCGGGAAGCCGGGTATTAGCATTAGCTGCGACCCACTATAGGCCGCAGAGCTTTCCTGATGGCGATCTTCTATCCGGGACAATCTTATGAGCGAATCGATCGAGAGTACATTGTCACTCCTGCAGACACTGACCAATGTTCTGGTATTCATTATCGGAGTCGGAATACTCGCCGTCGCGATCATGTACATCGTGGATGTGACACAGACAAGCCACACTGTGCGTCGTAACTTTCCGGTTGTTGGCCGATTTCGCTATCTGTTCGAAAGAATGGGCGAGTTTTTCCGCCAGTATTTTTTCGCGATGGACCGCGAAGAAATGCCGTTCAACCGCGCACAACGCTCATGGGTCTATCGCGCGGCAAAAGGGGCAGACACGACAGTCGCATTCGGCTCCACGTTAAACCTGAACCCCGCCGGCACGAAGATTTTCGTCAACTGCCCCTATCCGACGCTTGAAACGGATGCTGTCCCCACCCTGCCAATGACAATCGGGCCCTACGCTCGCGAACCGTATGAGGCAAAATCCGTTATCAACGTATCCGCAATGAGTTTCGGCGCCATTTCCAAGCCCGCTGTTCTCGCTTTGTCGAACGGCTCCCGCATGGCGGGTAACTGGCTCAATACCGGTGAAGGTGGCGTGTCGCAGTGGCACCTTGAGGGCGGAGCGGACATCGTGTTTCAAATCGGTACTGCCAAATACGGCGTACGCAGTTCCGATGGCGGCATTGACGACGAAAAACTGCGTGACGTCAGTGCGCACCAGAACGTCAAGATGATCGAGTTAAAACTGAGCCAGGGAGCGAAGCCCGGCAAGGGCGGTATTTTGCCTGGCGCGAAAGTCACGCAAGAGATTGCAGCCATACGCGGCATCCCGGCTGGAGAAGACTCCATTAGCCCGAACCGACATCCCGAGATCGATTCGGCGTCAGAGTTACTCGACATGATTAATCATATTCGTGATGTGTCCGGCCTGCCGGTTGGATTCAAGGCGGTCATCGGCGCATATGGGTGGCTTGATGAACTATTCGACCTGATTCAGCAACGCGGCCTGGCGAGTGCCCCTGATTTCATTACAGTAGACAGTGGCGATGGCGGCACAGGAGCGGCACCCATGAGCCTTATCGACAACGTTGGTTTGCCTATCAAGGAAAGCTTGCCACTGGTTGTCGACAAGCTGCAACAACACGGACTGAGAGAGCGCGTAAAGGTTATTGCCAGTGGCAAGCTGATCAATCCGTCTGATGCTGCCTGGGCGTTGTGCGTTGGCGCGGATTTTATCAATACGGCACGCGGCTTCATGTTCGCGCTGGGTTGCATTCAGGCACTGCAGTGCAACCAGAATTGCTGTCCAACCGGCATCACGACACATGACAAGAAATTGCAACGCGGTCTGGTACCTGAAGACAAAGCCGAGCGCGTCAAACGCTATACGAAAACAATGCGCAAGGAAATCGGCATTATTGCGCATTCCTGCGGTGTCCCCGAACCACGAAGACTACGCCGCTTTCACTGTCGTATCGTACAAGGTGACGGACGGTCCGTACCGCTGGACGAGCTGTATCCAGAAGTGACGAATAACACCGCCAGCGTTAGCCAAGCACAATAACTTCAGCGTCCAGCTGGGGCGATGCCTTTAGCGAGTTGGTAATCAGGCAGGCATGCTCCGCTTTGGTTGCATTAACAATCGCCTGAATAAACAGCTTCTGTTCTTACGGCGCAACAATCAAACCGTAAATCTCGCTGCTATTGACCCGATACTGAAGTGTAAGGCAACATCGTTCGATCGAATGCTCGCATAATCAAAAACCACAAACAGAGCAAAACTGCTTGTAAAAACTCGCTTTTCTAATACGTCACGCACCGGGCCAAAGGGGACTCAGTGGATTTCGCAACGACCGGTTTGCTGCCAGTCCTTCTCATCTCGACGACAATTGCGTTCGGCGCCTTCATGAAAGGAGTCACCGGGTTGGGCCTGCCTATATTTGCCATTCCGGCGCTGGCAATGTTTGTACCGGTTGAGAACGCGGTAATCATCATGGCATTGCCTTCTTTGCTGGCCAATATCTGGCTGATAGTTGTGCACCGCGAGCACCTGCCGACGATGCGGAAGCACGGTGCATTCCTGATGCTGGGGTTTATCGGCGCACTGCTGGGAACCTGGTTTCTCGCGAACATCGATGATGCGCTATTGCGCATTTTTCTTGCAAGCTCGCTCGGCCTGTATCTCATTCAGCATTACGCCGGCTGGTCGACGTCCACCGATTTTTCCGGCAAGTCAGCTGTCGCCGGTACGCTTGGACTTGCTGCCGGCACATTGCAAGGGACCACCGGCATATCCGCGCCGATTATCGCCCCTTACTACCATGCACGTGGCCTGACCTTATCTGCATACGCTTTCGCGCTTGCCTGTACGTTCGCCTTGCTGTCTGTCGCGCAGTTGTCAGTCATGACGATGGAAAACCTTTTTACGCCAGCTCTGCTGGGCTACAGCATTCTCGCCACGGTAACAACTTTGACCTTTGTGCCTGTTGGCGTTCGAGTTGGCCAGACCTTGCGTCAGGCGACGTTCGACCGCTTGCTGCCGCTTGTCTTCGTGCTAATCGAGAGCAAACTTATTTACGACATCATTGCGACATATTCATCATGATAAATCCTGTTACACGAATACCCCCATGAGCTCGAATCCACTATGATTAGGCGAGCTGCGCAAGTGCTGTCGAATCGGAACCGCCCTGCTGACTAACTGGAGAAAACAATGCCCCTGAAGAATCGTCGCGAATTCCTGCAAGATACGTTGACTATCTCTGCCGCCGCGCTGGCGCCTGTGAGTATTGCGCAAGCCGCTACAACAACTGAATTCTACCGGATCAGCACTGAAGAGACTTTCGGTATTGCCGAAGTCTATGATGCTACCGCCGCGCTGATTGCGAATAATCCAAGCGACGAAATCGGCCTGACGCTGCCGCCAAAGTCATCCGAGCTTGCAATGCAGCTGTTCGATCTGGGAGAAGCACGAATCGCAGCGATGGATGCCGGCCGCATCGACAAACAGCTATTGTCTCTGTGGTCGCCTGGCGTGCAGATTTTCGAAGCGACGCAGGGAACAGAACTCGCCGCGCTAACTAATGACACACTTTCTGCAGCCGTGAAAAGCCACGCCGACCGATTCGCAGGCCTGACCTCAATTGCACCACAGGATCCGAAAGCTGCGGCCCTTGAGATCGAAAGGGGAATGACGACTCTTGGACTCCACGGAGTTCTGATCAATTCCTACACAAAGGGCGAGTATCTGGACGAGCAAAAATTCTGGCCAATATTCGAGGCGGCACAGGCGCACGATGCGGCGATTTATATTCACCCGCGCATGCCATCACCAGCGATGTACGATCCTTTCGCTGACTATCAGATGAACGGGGCGATGTGGGGCTTCCATATGGACGCGTCGTTGCATGCGGTCCGCCTGATGCTTTCTGGCGTTTTTGACGAGTTCCCAAATCTGACAATTGTGCTCGGTCACATGGGTGAAGGCATACCCTTCTGGTTGAAGCGACTGGACACAATCGCGTCTCGCTACGAGCTGCCAAGCATAAAGCGTAAGCCTAGCGAGTACTTTCTGGACAATTTCGTCATTACGACCAGCGCGATGTTCTGGGACCCGATTCTGGAGCTATCGCATAAAGTTCTGGGACCTGATCGAATATTATTTGGCGTCGATTATCCGTTCGTGCCCAGTACTGCCGGCACGAAATGGCTGGACGACGCGCCCCTGAGCGACATCGACAAACAAAAGATATATTCGGAAAATGCGCAGCGGATTTTTCATCTCTGATAGCTACAATTTAAGATAGTTAAGATCGAATTACGCAGGGCACGACCAGCAGTAAGCTCAGTCGGTCAGGATTGCCGTTGAATCTCGAAGTACGAGTTGTGGTTTCATTTTAACGACAACCGGTAATTGAGCTTCCCCATCCATCATCTCAAGGAGGATGCTGGCCGCTGCAGCGCCCATGTCATACTTTGGAACCATTACCGTCGTCAACGCAGGATTCATGCGATCGAGAAACTGAAAGTCATCGTAGCCGGTTATCGACATATCTTCGGGCACCCGTATTCCTCTTTCCTGCATAGCCTCAAGACAACCCAACGCGAGCAAATCATTTGCCGCAACGACAGCTGAAAACCCTGCATCAGCGGCTATCAGTTCTGCAAAAGCGCGACGGCCTTCTTCGATTGTAAATCTGCTGGCAGACCCAACAATGTCCGCTGGCAGAGACTTGCTGGTGAGATATTCCGACATGACCCGCGCACGATGAAAGCCCGTCGACGAATGTTGCGGGCCGGCGATATGCGCGATTCTCTTGTGCCCCAAACCCAACAGATGATCAAGCACTGAACGAATTCCTAATTCGTCGTCAACGACGACCGCGTTGACTCCCTGATGATCAACGGTTCGATTGACAAGAACAAACGGTACTTCATGCTTGTTGCATTCGTCGACAATCGGATCCGTACGCTGGGCGGTCGCTATAATCATACCGTCGATCGAACGACCCAGCATCATCCTCAGCGCCGCTTGCTCTTTTTCTTTTTCGTCGTCAGTGTTCGCCGTTATGACGGTATAGCCCAACGCTTCGGCCGTATCCTGAATGCCGCGAATTATCGGCGGAAACATCGGATTCATTAAGTCTGGTATCAGAACGCCAACGGCAAATGAGCGATTCTGTTTTAGAGACGATGCTACGATATTCGGGTAGTACCCCAGTTCCTTCGCGGCTGCCTCAACTTTTTCGACTACGGCCGCCGAAATCTTCTCTCGCTTGGCTGGGCTCAGAGCTCTCGAAACAGTTGAATGGTGTACACCAACCTTATCGGCGACATCGCGAATCGTAATATTTCGTTTGCGCTTGCGAGCCATTTAACGGACCTTTACGTCGCCGTATTGCTCTGACAGCAGCGAGCCAAAGTAGAAAGCCTTCTGTACGGCATCACGATCCCGAATACGTGCAAACCAGGCCACGACACCATCCAGGTCATGCCATAAATCGCTCATGCCAATGTCATTCAACCGCACCATGACCGGGATAATGCATATATCGGCCAAACTGTACTCACCCAGCAACCAGTGTGAAGAATTACTCAAATACCGCTCCATTCGCTCGACCGTCATGCGCAGACGATTCTCGGCCTGCTGCACTTCATCGTCGTCGTACCCGGTACGACCCATTTTTAGAAAGAACTCCTTACGTAGCGGTTTTGACTCGCCAAAGGCGATGAACTCTGCATCAGTCATGCCCTGAAAATGCCGCAGGAACACCCTGTTATATGAGGGCACTCGGACCGCCGCGGCCGCGACTTCCTC
>PVMK01138395.1_pt1 | contig 18489 bp, 20 predicted proteins | sample 1853481 | NCBI WGS metagenome assembly PVMK01 (sample SAMN08533507, study PRJNA380276) | Marine sediment metagenome, whole genome shotgun sequencing project. | reverse complement strand
CCTCACTCCTGACGCCTCACCCCTCACCGACTTTTACAGCGACTCCGCCTTGTCCTTCAGGTAAGAAGCAACACCGTCGGCATCCGGTTTCATCCCATCATCACCCTTGTTCCACCCAGCCGGGCAGACTTCACCGTACTTCTCAGTAAACTGCAGGGCGTCAATCATACGCAGCATCTCATCAACGTTACGACCGAGCGGCAGATCATTGACCACCTGGTGGTGAACCTTGCCTTCCTTATCGATCAGGAAGGAACCACGGAAAGCAACACCGGCTTCTTCGAATTCGACGTCATAGGCCTGGCAGATCTGATGCTTGACGTCGGCAACCAGTGGATAGGCAACAGCACCGATACCACCCTCGTCAACCGGCGTGTTCCGCCACGCGGCATGGGTAAACTGAGAATCGATTGAGCAGCCGATGACCTGGACGTTGCGCGATTCAAAATCCTTAATACGCTTGCTGAAAGCGATCAACTCGGTCGGGCAGACAAAGGTAAAATCTAGAGGATAAAAGAACAGAACAACATATTTCCCTTTATAGTCCGAGAGAGAGAAATCGTCCTTCATGGAGCCATCAGCCAAAACGGCCGTTGCAGTAAAATCAGGGGCTTGTTTGCCAACCAGTACACTCATTAGAGTAAATCTCCTTTTTGAAAATGATTAGTTACAACAAATTATGTGCAACAGTGTACTGACTATACTCAGGCTGTCAAGATAAATCTGACCATTTTAGTCGTTTATGCAAATTTAACCAACCGCCAGCCCCTAGCCCCCAGCCTCCGTTCCTACTTCTTCTTACTACGAGGATGGGCTTTATCATATACAGACATCAAATGATCGACACTGACCTGAGTATACTTTTGCGTGGTGGATAACGAGACATGGCCAAGAAGTTCCTGAATAGCGCGCAGATCAGCACCACCATCAAGAAGGTGGGTGGCAAAAGAATGTCGCAGGGCATGAGGGCTGATATCTTTGATCAGTCCGGCCTTGATCAGGCGGACTTTGAGATTGCGCTGAACACTACGGGGAGTCAAGCGTCCACCCCTGGCATTGAGAAAAAGGGGCTCTTCTGAACCAGGCAACCCTCTGTCTTCGAGATAGGCCAGCAGGGCCTCGTGCGCCTTGCGTCCGACCGGCACAATTCTCTCCTTGCGCCCCTTGCCAAGCACACGCACAAGTTTTTCGCGCAAATCGAGCGAACCGACATCCAGACCAGTCAACTCGCTGACACGCAAACCACTCGAATAAAAGAGTTCAACAATGGCGCGATCACGCAGGTCGAGTAAGCCGGGGCCGTATCCTCGTTCCATCAAGGCCTGCGCTTCGTCAACCGAAAGCGTTTTCGGCAGATAACGGTTTAATTTTGGTGTCGATAAGCCTTCGGTGGGATTACTGGGAAGAGCCCCTTCACGAACCAGATAACGGAAAAAGGTCCGCAATGCAGAGAGTTTTCGGGCAATCGAGGTCCGCTGGTTGCGCTTGTGCAGTTCAGCAAGATAGTGCCGCAACAGAAAGCTGTCTATCCGGGCCAAGTCTGACTGGTCAGAACCGCCGTGTCGTTCGAGAAAGGCCTGAAACTCGCCAAGGTCGCGCAAATACGCGACCCTGGTATGCGGTGACAGATTGCGCTCGTCAGCCAGATATCGGGCGAACTGTTTCATCCATTCCTGCATAGGAGAAAGTTACCACAAAGCATAACCGTATCGTAAGCCTTATGTTTATTGACGTTTCCATGCTTCATGAGATAATCTTTCCAACATGGCAAGCTTATTTTATGTGCTCCTCATTCTAATAAAGACCACGATCTGCATAGTCGCCCTGACGGTTCTGTTGAGTTTTACCGTTGCCTGGTATGAGCGTGCCAACTCCCGGCCAGAGCTGATTGACCGACGCTTTACTGCGCGTGGTGTCTGCATCGCCATCTGGCTGTTGATCGAGGAAACAGCCTGCCTGCTGCTGACAATTCTGCTACGGCCTTTTGGTTGGCCACAGCCACAGCTCCCGGACGCAGTGCAGAACATACACCCTCCCATAATTCTTTTACATGGTCTGTTTCAGAATCGCAGCTGCCTCTTCTGGCTGCAGCACCGATTGCGCTCTGCAGGCTATCAGCAGGTCATCAGTATCAATACCCCTCCCTGGCGGGATCTGGAAACTCTGACCGAAGGTCTGGCCAAGAAGGTTGATGAACTGCGTATCAATTTAAAGGTTGATAAGGTTATTCTGGTCGGCCACTCCATGGGTGGGATGATCGCCCGTAATTATGTTCAGAATCGTGGTGGTGCTGATTATGTGCATGGTATGGTCACGCTCGGTTCGCCGCATCACGGTTCAAAGCTGGCGCCGTTTGCCTTGACTCCCATGGGTAAAACCCTCCTCCCGGACTCTGCGTTTCTCCGTCTGTTCAACAGTGTCACCTGGCCGAATCAAACCCGGGCCGTTTCCATCTACACCCGTTACGACAATATCGTCCTGCCGGCAGAATCGGCTAAAATGGACGGCGCCCAACAGGTCGAGCTTGATGGCATGGGGCATACTACCCTGCTCTTCCACCCCCGCTCTCTGCAAGCAGTTATCAACGCCCTGAGCAGCATCACCGCGTGATGTCCACTCCAACACCAAGTGCTCATTCAGATAATCGCCAGAGGAATTTGCCTGTCTCCCTGCAATCTTTGGCAGATTACAATCCTGAGCGTGTAAAGAATGCTCTACACCTCCTTCTCGAACCCCTGGGCGGCATTGGTCGCTACGTCAAACCTGGTCAGAATGTCCTGATAAAACCAAACCTGCTTGCCGGTAAAGCCCCGGAGAAGGCGGTCACGACCCACCCGGAGATCGTTCGTCAGGTTATCCTGCTGGTCCAGAGTGCAGGTGGCAAAGTGACCGTCGGCGACTCTCCCGGACTTGGCAAACCTGAAAATGTTGCTCGCAAGTGTGGTGTCCTGGAGGTGGTTAAGGAAACGGGAGCCTATTTTGCCCCCTTTGAGGAGTCCGTATCGATCAGCCTGGAGGTTGGTACTTTTCATCACCTTGAGGTTGCCAGAGAGGCGCTGGAGGCAGACGTTATTATTAATCTGCCGAAGCTCAAAACCCACCAGATGATGGGCTACACCGGCGCGGTCAAGAACCTTTTCGGATTAGTGGTCGGCATGCGTAAAGTGCGCCTGCATCTACAGGCCGGAACCGACAAAGCGTTCTTTGCCCTGATGTTGCTTGAACTGGCGGAACGATTCAAGCCGGCCCTGTCGATTATGGATGCAGTGGTCGGCATGGAAGGTAACGGCCCTGGAAACGGTGATCCGATCCAACTTGGCGCCTTGCTCGCATCACCGCATCCTGTGGCACTTGATACGGTCGCCACAACCATGGTCAACCTTCAGGAGCAGAATGTATGGACTCAGCGGGTTGCCAGGCAGACCGGGCGTCAGGGTGTATCCCTGAACGAGTTAGAACTCCACGGCGTCCCCCTTGCATCGTTGCAAACAACCCGTTTCCGACCGGCAAAAAATTCTGATATCAACTTCGGTCTGCCGACACCTGTCAAGAATCTCCTTAAGAATGCCATTACAGCACAACCTGAAATCACCCAGGCCTGCCAGCGCTGCGGTCATTGCGTGACCCACTGCCCGCCAGAAGCAATGACCATGGGCCCAGCTGAGGCAATGACTCTGGACTCTCAGGGTATCAAGATTGATTATGGCCGCTGCATCCGCTGCTTCTGCTGCCAGGAACTTTGCCCTCACAGCGCAATTACAACGCGTCAGGGAATATTGTTGCGGCTGTCCGACTTCATATACGGCCACAAAGACAAATAGCCCAACCGTCTCCGAAAAACTACAGCAGAAGATTTTCTCATAAAAATCAGAAACAGTGTTTTAATTTTTGTAACTTTACGATATAGTGCACGCAGAGTTTCTACACCGATCCCTTATTTTGTGTACTCAAGGAAGGTTAATATGCTGTTTGTCTGGGATGATAGTTGCAAGACCGGAATTGCTGAGATTGATCAGGATCACGAGGGTCTGGTCAATTTGATCAATGACCTCTATGAAGCAATGCAGGATGGTAGCGGCGGCGCTCTTCTGCTGCCAATATTTTCGGCGCTCAAACATTACACGGAGACCCATTTTGCCAAGGAAGAGCGCTACATGCTCGAGTGCAATGCCCCGGATCAGGAAAAGCACATCCAGGAACATCAGTTGATGGTGGCAAAACTTGCCGACCTGGAAAGGCGACACCGCAGTGGTGAGGCCGCTATTTCCATGCAGGCCCTGACTTTTTTACGTGACTGGCTGAAAAACCATATTTACATTGTTGACCAGGCAATGGCTGCCAGAGTGAGAGAGAAGGGTAACTCTCAAAACGAATAAATCCGGGACTACAACCTAAAAAAACAACCATAAAAAATTACGGGGGCACCTTATTAAGGTGCCCCCGTAAACATTTCGTAACTGACAACGATCAGACCTGGACGACCTCTTTGACTTCAGGCAATTTTTCCCTGAGGGTTCTTTCAATACCCATCTTCAGTGTCATGGTAGACATCGGGCAGGAACCACACGCCCCTGTCAGGCGAACACTGACGATTCCATCATCAGACACATCAACCAATTCCACATCACCACCATCGGCCTGTAAAGCGGGGCGAATCAGCTCCAGGACTTCCTGTACCTTTTCTTTCATCGAATTGTTCTCCTTGGATAGTTCTTAAGTTCTTGTTAGACAAAGTATACTACAATTGTATCCTTTCGGTAAACTCGGACCTGCGAAATCGAAGATTATCCCTCATAATCACATAAAAGGGATCGATCCTATCGCCCGGCTACAGAGTAATTCCGGAGCACCGACATTTTTCCCCTGGATGAGTACCTTGAACGTTTCCCCCATGCCGACTTCCGGCATGATCAGGTTTTTCAATGTCAAGCGCAAGGCAAGGGCCTCTTTCTCGTTGGCTGCGGTTGCTTCCAGTCGAACCAGCTCTTCAAAGAAACCGAGACCCAGCAAAAAACGGTACTGCTCGCCAAACCAGAGGGTCTCCAGCCCCACCTCATTCCCGGCTTTCTGCAGGGCGGTAAAATCAACATGGGCCGTAATATCTTTTTCACCAACCCGATCGTATGGATTGTCGTCTGCCTGGTGACGATGGTAGCACATCAGGGTGCCTGCCCGCCGATGAGGCGCATAAAGTTCTTCAGCCGGATAGCCGTAATCTATAGTCATAACAAAACCCTGCTCAATACGTTGAGCAACCTGACGCATCCAGCCGGGAGCTGCAAGATTGACTTCGGCCCGGTTCCCTTCGACAGGACCACAACCCAGCCAGGCAAAGTGTTCAGCCAGGCGAGGATCTGTTGATAAACGCACTTCTTCAGCAAAAGCATCATCCCGGCTGACGACAAAAACTTCCTGCAGCGTACCGGAATGTTTCTCTACAACATGCACTGGAAAAGCATCAACCAGTTCATTCGAAAGGAAACAACCAGATGCAATTGACCAGTCGCTTTCATCACTCCACACGACTTTGTCGCTATGGGCATCAAGGGTTTTTGCCTGCCGCTGATGATTGTCCTGGCTGACTTCGACCAGAGTGTAGGTTAGCCGGGCATAAAGCTCAGGGACCTCCTCCGCCAGAGCATCAAGAATATCAAGAGCCAGGTGCCCTTCGCCACCACCCTGCTCTACGATCTGGAATGTCTCGGCAGAGAGCAGCTCAGCCATCTGGGCCAGTTGACGTGACACCAGGCGCCCGAAAAGGGGATTAACACTGCTGGAGGTGAAAAAATCTCCAGACTTGCCGATCCGGTTACGTGGCGCGATATAATAACCATACTGGGGATGGTAGAGAGCCTGCTCCATGAAATCTGCAAAGCAGATTCCATTAGCGTCTTGAGCCTGTTGGTGCAGCAACCCGGCCAGCTGCGAATTATCGGTTTGTGAGGGGGACTGTTGTGTCATGAGATTAATAGACTCCAAAATTGATCGGGCATTTTAGCGCAGCGAACTATGGAGTACAAGGCTCGATTACATTGCTGCAATCGAGTTATGGAATGCGGCCTTGAGTGTTGCAGGGTCGTTGGTAAAGAATCCTGAGACGCCAGCCCTGAAGAGACTCCTGGCAACGCTCGTAGAATCAACGGTCCAGACGCATACTGGCAGAGCCACCTGCACACAAGCAGCAATCATCGGACGACTCACCATGTTTACATCTGGATGAAAAGAACAAGCAGAGAGATCTTGAGCAATCCTGACTGCCTGATGCCAGTTACCCGTCGCAAAAAGGACCGCCAGGGGCAGACTTTTATCCGCTGCACGCAAACGTTGCAGCAGATTGTGATTGAACGAAGAGACAACAATATCAGCAGCGGGATACTGTCTAAGCAGATCAAGTACGGCCATCCCGGCACGAAACTCTTTGAGTTCCAGATTAAGACGCAACCGGCCTGCAAAAGTTTTCAGGACATCTTCCAGCACTGGAACCGGTTCTCCTGAGAATTCTGCAGAAAACCAGCTGCCGGCATCAAGCTGCTGCAGTTGCTGCAATGTCATCCCGGCAACAGAGCCACAACCATCAGTCGTTCTTTCCAGTGTTTCATCGTGGATAACAACCGGAATCCCATCGCGAGACAGGTGAATATCCAACTCAAGGCCATCAGCTCCGCTGTCAACAGCAAGCGTGAATGCCGCCAGAGTATTTTCCGGGGCGCAACAGGAGGCTCCACGATGAGCCCAAAGAAAGGGACGGGGCATGGTTTGCTACGGCCCGCCCTGCAAGACCGGATAACCTTTTTGCGCCCACGAATATATTCCGCCCTTGAGGTTGTAAAGCTCAGGATAACCCTGTCGTGCGAGGTAATTGACAACCTGAGCACTGCGCGAGCCCACGGCGCAGTAGACAAGGACCGGACGATCCTTCGGCACCTCTGCCAACCGTTTTATCAACTGGCCGATTGGAATCAGTTGAGCACCACCAAGCCGAACCTGCTGATATTCTCCAAGGGTGCGCACATCCAGGAGATAAAGATCCTTGCGTTGATCAACCAGGGAAGAAGCTTCCCCGGGCGTCACGTTGCGAGCAACAGCAGCATCGGCATAAACCGGCAGCACGATCAAAAGCAAAATAAAACAGAAAATAAATTGACGTTTCATGACATGCCTCTTGAGGGGGGGCTCTCGGGTTCAACAAAAACAAGTGCAGCGTATCAAGCCCGACAGACCCCTGATTTCAGGTTCAAACTGGGAGGCCATTATATTCAAAAAGCAATATCATTTCACCCCTAAAAAGATTTGTCTTTACCCATGAAAAGTGCCATCATACTAGGTCATGTCCGGCAGCGTTTCCCTGCAGGGCTATCGATGAACTGGGCCGTATCACCAATGAACCGGCTGCAAATCAGGAGGACTGAGATGGATCGCAATCTTGCACTTGAACTGGTAAGAGTCACTGAAGCGGCATCCCTGGCTTGTGGCCGCTGGGTTGGTAAAGGCGATAAAATTTCTGCGGACAAAGCAGCGACGGATGCGATGCGTCGAACGCTGGACTCAATTGAGATCACTGGAACGGTCGTTATTGGCGAAGGCGAGATGGATGAGGCGCCGATGCTTTATATAGGTGAAAAACTGGGGCGTGGCAACGGTCTGGAAGTAGATATCGCAGTTGATCCTCTGGAAGGCACGAATATTTGCTCCAAAGGCCTCAATGGCTCTATTGCAACCATTGCCCTGGCACACAAGGGAGGCTTTTTGCATGCCCCCGACATGTATATGGAAAAAATTGCTGTCGGACCTACCGCCAAGGGGGCCATTGATATTAATGCTTCACCGACAACCAACCTGCAACGGGTTGCCGACGCCAAAAAATGCTATATTGAGGATCTCACTGTCGTTATCCTCGACCGTCCGCGTCATGATAAAATTGTGGAAGAGATTCGCCAGGCGGGAGCACGCATTCACCTGATCACTGATGGAGATGTCGCCCCGGCCATCGCTGCAGCAGTGGAAGGCAGCGGCGTTGACATGCTGCTCGGCATCGGCGGCGCACCGGAAGGTGTGCTTGCGGCAGCAGCGCTTAAATGTATGGACGGCGATATGCAAGGACGACTGATCTTCATGAACGATGAGGAACGCGATCGGGCAAAAAGCATGGGCATTGATGATTTTGACAAAGTCTATCAATGTGATGAAATGGCCAGTGGCGATGTTGTCTTCGCAGCAACCGGCGTGACTAACGGCGACCTGCTGCGCGGCATTCGCTATTTCTCAGGCGGCGCGGAAACCCACTCGATTGTTATGCGCTCCAAGACCCGCACCATCCGGTTTATCGAGACCCGGCACAGCTTTGATTTCAAGCCTAAATATTAGAAGGCTCTCGAACTCATTTGCTTCGGATCAAACAGTCCGGCAACATCCTGGCAAACAACAGGCTGGCTTTAGGCTTGTCAGCTTGCCGCCGAATTGATAGTATCGCTCCAGTTTTCATTACACACGACGAGGTTGACACATGGCAATCATCACAATTTCCCGAGAAATGGGTAGCGGCGGCATTCCAATCGCCCACAAAGTTGCTGAGGAATTGGGTATCAACTGATCGACGGCGAAGCAATCATGGCGGCGGCTGAAACCTACGGCCTTTCTCCTGAGGCCGTTGAGCAAGCAGATGAAAAGCGCCCCATTTTGTTGACACCCTCGATTCAAAACAGTTCCTGGATCTCCACCTGATTGAACTGATTATTCTCGAAGCTGCGCTGAAAGGCAATGTGGTCATCTATGGCCGCGGCGGACAGGATCTTCTCAAAGACATCAACAGTGTCCTGCGCACACGAGTCATTGCCCCTTTCGAGGTTCGGGTAGAACGTTGGGCTGAGCGTGAGTGGCTCGACCCGGATCGCGCACGCTACCTGGTACGCAAAAGTGATCAGCAAAGAGCCGGCTTCATCAAGTATTATTTTGATCGAGACTGGGAGGACAGCACCTCTTATGACCTGGTCATCAATACTCAACGGCTGTCAGAAGACATGGCTGTCCAGGTCATCTGTGCCAGCGTCAAGGACGAAAACCTCGAAGGCATAAAGGCCAGCGGCAAGAAAGTTCTCTCCGACCTGATTCTGCGCAAACGTGTTGAAATTGCCATTCTTTCTTCAAACAGTATCGATGCCTATCTGCTCGAAATTGACGCTGAAGATAGTGTTGTCACCCTGTCAGGGCAAGTGCACTCAAACGCTGAGCGAACAGCAGCAGAAACACAGGCCGTTCGGTTGAAGGTATCAAAGATTTGCAGAACAACATCCAGATTGTTGAATATCGAACAAATCCATCAGACCATTAAAACGTTCAGGAATAGATTCTATACGGAAGCCGGCCTACAAGGTCGGCTTCTCTATTTTCTCAGGAGGCTGCTTTGCTGGAAGCTTGTTCCTCATCAAGTCTCTATGCTAGGATGAGCTTCATTCTGCGCGACTGTGTCTTTAAGGAGTTAGACAATGGCCGGACATAGCAAATGGGCCAACATCAAGCATCGCAAGGGCGCTCAAGACGCCAAGCGCGGCAAGATTTTCACCAAGGTCATTAAAGAGCTTACGGTTGCCGCCCGCATTGGCGGCGGTGACCCGAAGGACAACCCACGTTTACGCACTGCCATCGACAAGGCCAAGCAGGCCAACATGCCGAAGGACAACGTCGACCGGGCCATCAAGAAGGGCACTGGAGACCTGGATGGTGTCAATTACGAAGAGGGCCTTTTTGAAGGATACGGCCCCGGCGGTGTCGCTTTAATAGTTGAATTTCTCACTGACAACCGCACTCGCACGGTAGCTGATGTACGTCACATCTTCAGTAAACTAGGCGGCAATCTCGGCGTCAGTGGCTCGGTGGCCTTTCTCTTTGACCGCAAGGGCCTGATCTCGTTTTCAGCAGAAAATGATTTTGATCAGATCTTCGAGGTTGCCCTGGAAGCAGGAGCTGAAGATGTCAAAGATGAGGGTGATGTTTACGAAGTCATCACTGAACCTGCCGACTTCATCGAGGTCCGGGAGGCAATGGAGGCAGCGGGCCTGCAGTGGGAGATGGCTGAGACCTGTATGATCCCGCAGAACCAGGTGCAACTCGCAGGCAAACCGGCAGAGACCATGCAGAAATTGATGGATGCCCTTGAAGATAATGACGACGTGCAGAATGTTTACGCCAACTTTGATATCAGCGAAGAAGAACTGACGAAAATCATGGGCTGATCTCCTACTGATTAATTTTGAATTTTAAATTCTTGATTTTTAATTCAAAGCTGAAGATATAGAGTTAATATTCAGGCTGAGTGCTCTTGATCTTGTATTTAATTCAACATTCAAAATTGAGAATTGAATTCGCATGCGAATTCTCGGCATAGACCCAGGCACCCGCATTACCGGCTACGGCATTATCGATGTCGAAGGCAACCGTTTGCGCCATGTCGATAACGGTATTATCAAAACACGCAGCAGTGATACCCTGCCTCTCAGGTTGAAAGTTATCTACGATGGCCTGACATCGGTTCTCAAGGAGTTTTCTCCTGAAGCCGTTGCGGTTGAACAGGTGTTTATGGCAAAAAATCCACGCGCGGCATTAACCCTTGGACATGCCCGCGGCACAGCAGTCATCTCGGCTGTGAATCTGGAACTGGAAGTTCACGAATATTCGGCACTGCAAGTCAAAAGTGCCGTGGTTGGCTATGGGCATGCCGGCAAACAACAAGTACAACAGATGGTTAAAGCTCTTCTGAATCTGCCGGAAGTTGCCCAGGAAGATGCTGCCGATGCCTTGGCTGTTGCCATCTGTCATGCTAACAGCCGGACGCTGAAACAAGCTATCAATAACTCCAGTCACCGCAAATGATTGCATTATGACTCCATCAACGATCAAAGAGAGCACACTTAGATGATCGCCCTGGTTCGCGGCACATTGGCTTATAAGTCGAGCAATCACGTGATTATTGACGTCGGCGGTGTCGGCTATCGGTTATTCATTTCATTATCAACCTTCTACTCGCTCCCGGAAACCGGTGAGGTCAGTCTCTTTACGCATACTCATGTCCGTGAGGACGCCCTGCTGCTCTACGGTTTTATGAGCCTGGAGGAGAAAGATCTGTTTGTCATCCTGATCGGGATTTCCGGCATCGGGCCAAAAGTGGCGATCAACATCCTCTCGCACATACCGGCAGGAGACCTCAAAAGAGCGATTGCTACAGGTGACATCAAACGTCTCACCGGGCTGCCAGGCATCGGCAAGAAAACTGCCGAACGGCTGGTCCTTGAACTGAAAGACAAAATCGGACCGATTGAAGATCTCCCCGGGTCGGTTGATTCAACGACAGCAACGGCACATCAGCAGGTGCTTTGGTTAACGATGTTATTTCAGCGCTGGTTAATCTGGGCTACAAAGAGAATCATGCCCGTAAAGTTCTGGAAAGCATGGAACTGGCGCCGGACCTGCCGATGGAAGAAGCCCTTAAAGGAGCACTGAAAGTCCTGATTCGATAACTTTCGGCGTTAAACACTATGGAAGACCGCTTGATTACAGCTGAGACAACCGGTGAGGAGGGCTCCTACGACTTGTCGTTGCGACCCAAAAATCTCACGGAATACATCGGCCAGAACAAAATTAAAGCGAATCTCAAAGTATTCATCGGTGCTGCGCGCGGTCGCGGCGAATCACTCGACCACGTGCTCTTCTACGGTCCACCGGGCCTGGGCAAGACGACCCTGGCGCATATCATTGCGGCAGAAATGGGCGTCAGCATCAAAAGCACATCGGGTCCGGTTATCGAGAAGCCAGGCGATCTGGCTGCAGTGTTGACCAATCTGGAACCTGGCGATGTCCTTTTCATCGACGAGATTCACCGCCTCTCCCCGGTGGTCGAAGAGATCCTCTACCCGGCGATGGAGGATTATCAGCTCGACATCATGATCGGCCAGGGTCCTTCAGCGCGAACGATCAAACTCGATATTCCCCGATTCACCCTGGTCGGCGCGACAACCCGCGCCGGATTACTCTCTTCGCCGTTACGAGACCGCTTTGGTGTCCTGACCCGGCTGGAGTTCTATACCCACGAAGAACTGGCAACAATCACCACGCGCAGTGCAGGTATTTTAGGCGTCTCTATCGATGCAGCAGGTGCCGGTGAAATTGCCCGTCGCAGCCGAGGCACTCCACGCATAGCCAACCGGCTGCTGCGTCGGGTCAGGGATTTTGCCGAAATCGATGGCGACGGCTCTATTACTCTCGGCATGGCTAACCAGGCATTAGTCCGTCTGGAAGTTGATCAGCTTGGGTTTGACCAGATGGACCGACTGCTTCTGGAAACCATTATCGACAAATTCGGTGGCGGACCGGTCGGCCTCGACACCCTGGCGGCGGCTATCGGCGAGGAAAAAGATACGATCGAGGACGTCATAGAACCCTTCCTGCTCCAGCAGGGATTCATCAATCGGACTCCTCGTGGCCGGGTTGCAACCCATCAGGCCTATACACATCTGGGACGCACTCCCGGAGCACCATCCCAACCAAGGAATCTTTTCAACTAAATCTGGACCTGTGGATATTCGAGAGGTTCAGATCAAAAGATCCACTGCAGATGGAATTTTCTTTGTCACCTGGTCAAAACTTGTGATAGCCTGCGTCTATAGGGGGTGCTTCAAGCAATTTGCCCTGCTGATACACCCCGAGGGCCGTCATGGTGACGGCCCTTTTTATTTCAACCTGTACCAGCAAATTATTGCCAGGCGCAGGCTCACTAACATCCGAATTTACTCTCAAGCTCATGGAACCAATCCTGCTGCAACAATTTCGACAACAATTGGCCACCTGGATTGAGACACGCCTCGAATCACAGCGCCTGCCCTTCCAGCGCCTGGAACTCTGTCCCGAGACCCTGACAGACCAGGGGCCTCTTGTTCCTGATCTGGTTCTCTGGATAAACCGTGACAGCCAGTTGGCCGGCAGCATGATTCTGTTGCCCGACGTCGTCAATGATCAGCTTCTCGCCAAAGGGGTCTCTCTGTCCAGAGCCCTGGGTCTGGGACATTTTACAACCTGGGCAGCACACGAGGTCTCCATCTGGGATATTGCTTCAGGAAACCCGATCCTGCAGGAGACCTTTTCACTCCCCTCTGCAAGCCGAGTCACCCCCGAAGATTTCCAGAAAACCCTCGATGACCTCCTCGAACGTTTAAAAATCATTACCGTGACCTGCGCGCCCCCCAAGGCAGAATACTCAATATATTATTTCGCCAACCTCTGCTTGCGCACCCTACAGGAACTTGACCCGGGATTGACAATAAGTGCCCGCATGGCCGCCGGGCAAACAGCGGCAGACAAGTGGGTCGAACTTGCTCCCCGGGAAAAAGCCTGGATGAGTTTATGGCGCATGCTTTTTCTCCTTTGGCAAGAACGTTTACCGCCTGGGTTGCAACCGGAAAGAATCGAATTTGCCATCCATTATGCCCTGACAGACCTGACGAAAGGCCAGCTTTCATGGCTTGACATACAAGACAATGAGCCTCCTCTTCCAGAAGAGGATTCTGTCCGTCTGCATCATCTTACCAGCAGACTCAGTCAGCTTGGTTGGCCGCACAGCTATGATCATGCAGAGAATTTGATCTGCCTTTTGCTGGAAGAGGCCGCACGGAGTTTCAATCTGGGATTATCGCGTCTGCCATGGTCTGCAGACGAGATAAATTTGTGCGTTGCTTGCCAGCCTCCCCCGTCTGCAAATAACTGCTCCCTGGTCGCACCAAGGGCGTATCTCGCGGGGGTAGCCTTCCAAACGTCATTAGAAAAGCGGACCACAGACAACCTCTACACTGAAACCCTGCAATCATTAGATAGCGTGAAACACTTAACCGGCGCCATTGCAATTCTGCAGGATACTCAACCGCTGAACAGTAAAGAACGTGCCACCAGCTTTATCTTGTTGCGACGGGTCTGGCCAAGCAGACGCTTTGACCTGCCTCGCAAGACTCCTGCCTGGCTATGGGATGCACTCTACCTTGCAGGCTTGATATCTGACGACCTCTCACTGACCTTACCGCAAGGCTGGCACAGCGTTCCTGGCATTCTGTCTCTTTGGTCTATCCTGACAGAGCGCTATCAACTGGTCGAGGTATCCATTAGTGGAACAGGGGAGCAATCGCTGCGTTTTATCCGGAGCGAGAAAAATGTAACGTCTGTCCGTGTTCATCGAAATAACCAACAAAGCGAAGTCCCTTGCGGGATATCGACCTCACAGAAACCAGGAACAATACAAGTCTGGCTGAAAGCCAATGAGTATATTCTGGAATTTTTGTGCAACCATGCAATGACCGGGGTCGGCAGTCGTGGGCCGGATTGGCCTGAGTCTCAGACCTGGGGTGCCTTTATCTTTCTGCAAACGCGTCTGGGCAGGCACCTCTGGGCTCTTTGCAGCGACCAATCGGCCTTACCCGAATTCAATACTGTGAAAGAGGCTATCCTGACCTTCGGGATGCCGATGCCAAATGAAATCATTCTCTCGGACCTGGGCCTGATCGGCTCTGCCGACACACTCACCGTGCCGGAGAAGAACCTCCTGGAGAGAGAATTCACCAGTATTTTAGGACCCATTCCAGACCTGCCGGCAAGCGCTGTTGATATCACCTCTGATGCACCCAGAACTCGTCGCAGAAGCAATGTACAAGCGAACCAGATTGCATCCAAAGTATTTCTTGACGGCCTCCCGCGCTTCCCGGAGCATTACTTGATGCATCTCTACCGACCGGCGCTCACTCACTATAATCTCCATGGTCCCATTGAGATTGTCGAAGATTTTTTTGACCGCATATCATTAAAAACCATCGGCCAGGTTCATACTCTCGAGGTTTATGGGAAAGTTGTTGCCGAAGCACTGATTCTTGCATCCTATGCTGGGGAAGAAACTGTTTCTCTGCCGGAGGAGGAGTCTATCCTCGAAGAAATTGTTCTGCGTTATCGAACCGATCTGGAGCGTCTCTGGGACACTCTTATCAGGGAGTGTCGTCGTTTTGAGCCACACAGACAGGCGGCTATCAAGTTGGCCAGAAGAATCTGGAAGCAGCAGGGCCTACCGCCCGAGGACGTTTTCAATTGAGACGAAACCTGACTTCAAGCCTCTAAATTGCCGCAAAAATCTGGTTGTCCGATAACCTCATACCATGCAACTGTTTAGTTTTCTGGCCTTTTTATTCGAACCATATTAGGATGTCACGATCACTGCCAAACAAAGGGTTTGCCTTATGAACGTCTTGTTGCATATTTGTTGTGCCAATTGCGCCATCTATCCGGTTCGTATTTTGCGCAAAGCAGAGCACAACGTCATCGGCTATTTTTTCAACCACAACATCCACCCTTACCAGGAATATAGCCGTCGCCTACAAGCGGTTGAAGCTTTCGCTGCAGCCAGTGACCTCCAGGTCACCTACAAAGACGAGTACCTGCTTGAGGACTTCCTGGCTCAGGTTGCCACAGAACCGTCAAGTCGCTGCACCTATTGCTACCAGTCACGCCTCAAGCAGGCAGCAGAATATGCGGCAAACTCCGGATACGATGCCTTCTCCACAAGTCTGCTCTATTCCCGCTACCAGAACCATGAACTGATCCGCAAACTGGGAGAGGAACTGGGAGATCATTTCGGTATTGAGTTCCTCTATGAAGACTATCGGGTTGGCTGGCAAGAAGGGATCAAGGCTTCCAAAGAGATGGGCCTCTACCGCCAACAATATTGCGGATGCATCTATTCAGAAAAAGAGAGGTATCACCCCAGAATTAATAACTGATGGACAACGGCTGTACCTCACCCTTGGCATCTGTTAGCAGCCTATCGGATAATCAGGGCTGAAGTGAAAATTCGAATGTTTGAGACCAGATTTTGGCTCGTTTGAGAGTAATAGCCATAGCTATTGGTCGAAAAGGAGCTGAAATATGGGTCAAACAGCCGGATTTGCAACCAGATCATTGATTACCCGACAGGCTGCCAGGAGACTGCCTTGTGCGCACCTCATCACCCCGGCCGAGATTGGGTCTTGCCCTAGGCAGCGGAGCCGCCAGAGGCCTTGCTCACATCGGCGTACTCAAAGTCCTCGAAGAAGCCGATATTCCGATCGACGTAATCACAGGAACCTCTATGGGGGCTCTTATCGGGGCCATGTATGCCGCCAGAGTTCCAGTCGCGCAAATGGAGCAGGTCGCGCTGGAAATCGATTGGCGCAGCATGGCCAAACTGCTCAATCCGATCGTACCGACATCGGGACTGACTGACGGTAAAAAACTGGTTGCTTTCATGGCCGAATTATTGCCGGCGAGAGATTTCAAGGACCTGCGCCAACGACTGGCGGTTACTGCAACTGACATCAATACCGGCGAGGCGATTATTATCAAGCAAGGCGACCTGCTTGAGGCGCTGCGTGCCAGCCTGGCCTTCCCCGGCATCTTCCCGCCAGTTCGCTTCGGGCAGCGATTTCTGGTCGATGGGGGACTTTGCAACCCGATACCCACCAACGCTGCCCGCCATCTTGGAGCAGAAAAAATCATCGGCGTCTGTACTATTCCTGCTGTCGTCAAACAGACCCCGGAGGCTTTTCTGCCGAGCAAACATGGACGCTCCCGAGACATCAAGCGCTGGCGCGATTTTTTCAGTACCAATCGAATAGAACGAGCGTTTCGTTCAGCTCTGGGTCATGAGATAGAGGAAACTCCCGACAATACTGCAGACAACCTGAAGGCCCCAAATATCTTCCGTGTCTGTGCTCAGAGCGTTGCTATCATGGAAAATGTTATCAACGAACTGCACCAGAACCAAAGCCCACTCGACCTGATTCTCAGACCACCACTCGAAGGAATCACCCTGCTCGAATTTCATCGCGCAGAAGAAATCATTGCCGCAGGGGAAGCCTCAACAAGGGCCGCATTGCCTGAAATCGAATATCTTCTCAAAACAACTTGAAAGGCCCCGTTGCTCTGCTAACATATTGATATGATTATTTCATTCCAGCAGAGCAAACCTTAACAAGGAGGAAATCATGATCGAATTGCTTGAAAAAACCGTATTGACTGTTGTTGGAGCTGCGACCCTGACTCAAAAGAAAGCGGAAGAGTTACTGGCTGAATTGCGTGAGAAACTGAATATCAGTGAAGAAGAAGGTAAAGATTTTCTGAAGAAAATTCAGGAGACCGTTGTTCAGAGCCAGGAGAAACTGCAAGAGCAGGCCCGTGAAGAGGTCAAAAAAGCCTGTGAACGCGCTGAGGAATTCAATAAGCTGAAGAAAAAAGTCGCTCAACTGGAAAAAAAGCTAAAACAAACGTAACTATTCAGCCAACGATTAAAGATTGTCATTCCCGAGGGTGTAATCGGGAATCCAGACTTTAAAATCGTGGATCCCCGATAAACCCATTCGGGGATGACAGACATTTTGTCAAGAGTTCTGACTGTACTGAATAGTTACAAATAAACATCCTCTGAAGTGCTTCGGACATCGCTATGCTGCCAATCCTCCGCATCAACCGAAATATCCGTACAATACGTCGTTACAGAACCATTCTCGGGGTTTTGATCAAGTATGGTTTCGGTCATTTTGTCGAACAACTCAACATCGATTACTATCTTGAACTCGGCAAACGGATCGTCACGTTCAACAAGATGCCCAAAGAGCTGGAGCGCCTCAGCCAACCACAACGCCTGCGTCTGGTCATGGAGGAACTCGGGCCGACCTTTATTAAACTCGGCCAGTTGCTCTCGACCCGCCCCGACGTTTTAGGCAAAGAGTACATTCAGGAATTCAGTAAACTACAGGACAGGGTTCCTGCAGTTTCTCTCGATGAAATAAAGGCTCAAATCCAGCTTGAGCTAGGCCGCCCTGTCGAAGAACTTTTCGCTGAATTTTCCAAGCAACCGATTGCCGCAGCCAGCATTGCCCAGGTTCATCGCGGCAAGCTGAAGAGCGGAGAAAGTGTTGTCTTTAAAGTCAGACGACCAGGCATTGTCAAAATTGTTGAAACTGATATCGATGTCTGATGGGGCTGGCCTATCTGATAGAACAGCACATACCAACCGTTGCTCTTGACGATCCTGTCGGCTGGTCAAGGAATTTCGCCGTAACATCCTGCGGGAAATGAACTTTACCCGAGAGGGCCGCACGGTCGATCGATTCGCTGCTAATCTTGCCGAAGCTCAACCGTCTATATCCCAAAAATTTTCTGGGATTATACCGGCGATATCGTCCTGACCATGGAATATGTTCCGGGCATAAAGATCTCGGAACTGGACAAACTCACGGCACAAGGCTATGACCTCAAAGAAATTGCCCGCCGTGGTGCCGACTCCTTTCTCAAGCAAGTTCTGGACTACGGTCTTTTCCACGCAGACCCTCATCCCGGCAATGTTTTTATCCTCCCTGATCAAGTCATCTGCATGCTTGATTACGGCATGGTGGGTCACCTCGGTCAGGATCTTAAAGATCAGCTGGTCGATCT
>PVMK01162162.1_pt1 | contig 18490 bp, 18 predicted proteins | sample 1853481 | NCBI WGS metagenome assembly PVMK01 (sample SAMN08533507, study PRJNA380276) | Marine sediment metagenome, whole genome shotgun sequencing project. | reverse complement strand
CGTTCAATCGCGATGTCGCAATCCACCAGCTCTGCCGCCTGATCACGATCATCAACACCGTCGAAGTGCACGATGACCGATTTGCTGTGCCGCTTGCCCTCGGCAACGGTCACGGTACGCCAAGCGTTATCCGTTCTCAGATGCCAGCGATCGTAGTTGAGGATCGCTTCGCGCGGCCGTGTGTAGGAAAACACCCTCACCCAGCCTTTTACACCAAAAAGGCCGGACACCCGACCTACTGTTATTGGCTGTTGCAGCTGCTCAATCAGTTGCTGACCTGGGCCTTGCGGTGCACCTTCAACAACGAAGCAACCCGCTCCGAGGGCTGGGCTCCTTGCCCAATCCAGTGATCGACTCGCTCGAGGTCGATGCGTAGATTTTCCTCGTGGTCCTTGCCGACCGGGTTGAAAAAGCCTACACGCTCAATGTACCGGCCATCCCGACGATTGCGACTGTCGGTGACCACCAGGTGATAAAAAGGACGTTTTTTCGCGCCTGCACGCGAAAGTCGAATACTAACCATTACTCTTCCGTTGTTAAGAATCTATGACAGGCGGGTACGCCCGGTCTCGGGCTACCCCGAGTAGCGCGCATTGTACCGATTTCAATCCAAATGTGAAGCGTTTTTGTCGCGAAAAACCTTAATCATTTCAGTAGTTTGTCAGCGCCCGGAGCGCAGATTGCGAGTGTGGCGGTCTAAAAGCCCATTCCGGGCGGCATTCCGCCTCCGGGCATCCCACGCAGCATTTTCTTCATGCCGCCACGGGCCATCTTTCGCATCATTTTTTCCATCTGCGTGAACTGCTTGAGCAGGCGATTGACGTCTTGCACCATTAACCCCGAACCGGCTGCAATACGCTTCCTTCGTGAGCCATTTATAGTCTTCGGAAAGCGGCGCTCGCCTGGCGTCATCGAATTGATGATCGCGACCTGCCGTCGGAGTTGCTGGTCATCCACGCCCTGTTTCATGGCGGCCGCATTGACCTTGCCGGGAATCGGCAGCTTGTCCAGCATCGCGCCAATGCCACCCATGTTCATCATCTGTTCCAGTTGCTCGCGCAGATCGGTCAGGTCGAATCCGCGGCCCTTTTTGATCTTCTTGGCGAGTATCTCAGCTTTGTCCTTGCTGACTTTGTCTTCGATGTCCTCGACCAGTGACAACACATCGCCCATGCCGAGAATTCGCGACGCCATGCGTTCCGGGTGAAATGCTTCGAGCGCGTCGATTTTTTCGCCAACACCAAGGAAACGAATGGGCTTGCCTGTGATTTCCCGAACGGACAAGGCAACACCGCCTCTGGCATCACCGTCCGCCTTGGTCAGGACAATGCCCGTTAGCGGCAAGCTGGTGTCGAAGGCGGCCGCGGCATTGACGGCATCCTGGCCAGCCATGCTGTCAATCACGAACAGCGTTTCACTGGCCGCCGACTGGCTATGAATGCTAACCAGCTCCCGCATCATGTCGTCGTCGACATGCAATCGACCGGCCGTATCAATTATCAGGATGTCGGCATGAGATCGCTTTGCTTCATCGAGCGCCCGATCCACGATCTTCACGGGCTGATCCTCGGTGCTGCTCGCGCAGTGCAATGCACCAACTTCAGCCGCCAGCGTTTCAAGTTGCAGAATTGCCGCCGGCCGGTAAACGTCAGTACTGACGAGCATGACGCGTTTCTTGCGTTTGTCGATCAGCTGTTTTGCGAGTTTCGCGGCCGTGGTTGTTTTGCCCGCGCCCTGCAGGCCTGCCAATAAAACCACAACCGGTGGCTGTGAATTGAGATCAATCGGCGCGTGCTCGTCACCCAGTAAGGCAACCAGTTCAGCGTGGATAATTTTGATCAGTGCCTGGCCAGGCGTCAGGCTCTTGCCGACGTCCTCGCCAACTGAGCGATCGCGGATGCGCTCGATGAATGTCTTGACGACCGGCAGCGCAACGTCCGCCTCGAGCAGTGCGAGTCGCACCTGCCTGAGTGTGTCTGCGATATTTTCTTCGGTCAGTCTGCCCTTGCCGGACAGTTTGCGGGCGGCATCGGTAAGCCGGCTGCTGAGATTATCGAACATCGGGGGAGTTTACACGGTCAATACGGTCCCGCTGGAAAGCATCTGAATATTTCGGTCGGGAATTGCTTTGGTCACCTGCTCGAGAATCGCGCTTTCCTCGCCTGGCTTCATTCCTGTCAGCCAGATATCCGGACTGTGCCGCAACTTCTCCAGGTCGCGCGTCAGCGTACGCGGGCAATAATGACCCGACTCCGTCGCCAACCGCTCCATTTCATCCGGGAATGACACTTCAATCACGAGAATTTTCAGATCGTCGCAAGCATTCAAGACTGGCCACAAGGTCTCGTTGCTTTTCGTGTCGCCGCTGACGGCGAAGGCGCCACCGGAGTTCTGTACGGTGAAGCCCAGCGACGGCACACTGTGCATCACATCAATCGCGTAAAAGTCCCGATGCTGGATCGTTACCGTGTCGCCGGGACTGCATACCCGGTAACGAAGCATCGGTCGCGCAGCCGTTGGCAGTTTGGCAAAGTCAGGCCAGATAACCCCATTGAACAGGTGCTCTTGAATGGCGCGCAGAGTTTCTTCGCGCGCATACACGGTCAATGGCACGGTGAAGTTTTCGTCGAATACCCGGTCAACAAGCATTGGCAATCCGGCAATGTGATCGAGGTGGGCGTGGGTCAGGAAGACATGACGAATCGGGTCCAGATCTTCAAGCGCGAGATCTCCGATACCGTTTCCCGCGTCGAGCAGGACGTCGTCGTCGATGAGCATGGCCGATGTTCGAGACCCGGCGCCGATGCCCCCGCTGCAACCTAAGATTCGTATGCGCATAACATTCGGGTACTATTGAGTCGCCTTAAGGCATGATTTCCTAAAGGAAACGTTAAGTTAAGCAACGGTTGGATTCTGTGTCTCAAATCACAATTTTCTTGCTGTATCTGTTGGCAGCAGCCAGTTTCGCGATGAATCGGCTACCTCGTCACGCTGCCCGGGCACAGCCTCTTTTGGGCGCTGCGGTTATTTTCGCTGTCGCTGCGCTTGCATTTCATGGGCAGCTGCTCGGCGCAGAAGTTTTTCGGGGCGACGGACTTAGCTTGTCCATTTCGGGCGCTATATCGCTGATTGGACTTCAGCTCGCCGTGATCGGGCTTATCGGTGCCGTAGATCCAATGTTGCGGGGAATGTCCGCGGGGCTGCTTTTCCTGGCAGCCTTTGCCTCAGCCATGACAGCGATTGCACCGGTGGCAGGGCCCGGAGTGGCATTCGCGTGGCAATTGCAGGCACACATCCTGATATCAATGTTTGCGTACGGCATGCTCTCGGTAGGAGCCATCGTCGCAATCTATGCATTGCTGCAAGACCGCCGACTGCGCACCGGAAGGCTGACTGGCGCGAGCCATCTGTTTGCTCCGTTGGAAACTACGGAGAAACTGTTGTTTGGCGTAACGTCGGCGGGCTTTGCCGGGTTATTGCTTGCCGTGGTGTCTGGCTTCGCATTCGTTGATGATCTGTTTGCCCAACACCTGGTGCACAAAACCGCTTTGTCGCTGTTGGCTCTCGCCTTGTTCGGTATCTTGCTGGGCGGCAGGTTATTTGCTGGCTGGCGCGGCAAGCAAGCCGTGTACCTGTATCTCTGGGGCTTCGCCATGCTTTGCCTCGCCTACTTCGGCAGTCGATTCATTCTCGAGCAAGTCCTGGATCGAAGTTGGGGCTAGCTCTGCGCCGGCGTGATATCGAAAGCTGAGACGTGACTTCTTGACAGCTTATGGCCGTCCTGCTCAACTGAGCAGGTCCCGGTTGTAATGGAGTGCCCTTCCTTTGGGCGATGACATACCACTAGCAGGTCTCATCGGACTGCTTGTCGCTCTCCTGCTACTTTCCGCGTTTTTCTCGGGCTCGGAAACAGCGCTCATGAGCCTGAACCGCTACCGGCTACGCCACAAAGCCCGGCAGGGGCATCGCGGCGCGGTAATTGCCGATCGATTGCTACAACGCCCCGATCGTTTGATCAGCCTGATTCTGCTCGGCAACAACCTCGTCAATTTCTCGGCTGCAGCGCTTGTTGCCGTCATTGCCTTCAAGCTTGGCGGACAACCTGCGGTGGCACTGGGCACATTGATTTTGACGCTCGTCGTGCTCGTCTTCGCCGAGGCGGCACCGAAAACGTTGGCGGCTCTGCATCCCGAGAGGCTCGCTTTTCCGGCCGCGATGATTTTCAAGCCACTGCTGACAATTACTTATCCGATTGTCTGGTTGATCAACATGATGTCGAACGGCGTGCTTTGGTTGTTTGGCGTTCGATTTGACGATTCGCAACTGCAATCTCTGACACGCGAAGAGCTAAGAACTATCGTGCTCGAGGCAGGCAGTCGATTATCGGTCCGCTATCGCCAGATGCTGCTCAGCGTACTCGACCTCGAAAAGGTAACGGTCGACGATGTCATGGTGCCGCACAACGAAATTATCGGTATCGACCTTGAGGACGATGTCGCGGAATTGGAACGGATTATTGCCAACAGTCAGCACACACGTTTGCCCGTGTACAGAAACAATATCGATCAGGTAGTTGGTGTGCTGCATCTTCGGCGACTTGCCAACCTCGCGAATCGCTCGCTCGACAAACAGGCGATCTCCGACCTGCTCGACGAGCCCTACTTCGTGCCCGAAGGCACACCACTTAGCACCCAATTGGTGCAGTTTCAGCGTCGCAGACTGCGAATTGCAATGGTTGTCGACGAATATGGCGACATTCAAGGCATCGTGACGCTCGAGGACATTCTCGAAGAAATCGTCGGGGAGTTCACGACCGACCCTGCAGATGACGATGACGATGTTATCAGCGAAGGCAATGGCACGTTTCTCGTCGACGGCGCCGCAAACATTCGTGACATCAATCGCTCACAGGAGTGGGAGTTACCGATTGACGGACCGAAGACGATTAATGGACTGATCGTTGAACTGCTCGAGACGATTCCAGAGCCAGGCACATGCTTGAAGATCAGGGGCTATCCAATTGAGATCGTCGAAGCAGACAATAATCGAATTCGTAGCGTCAGGATCGGCTCGCGAGAGGATGACAAAGAAACGGTCGACTAGAACGCAGCGTCCAGAGCCTCACTGACGCGACGGACTCCGGTTACCTTGATGCCGTCTGGAATTTTTCGCGGCACATTTGAAGCAGCAACAACGGCGTGTGTGAACCCCTGTTTCGCGGCGGCGACAATTCGCTCCGTGCCGAACCGAACTGGACGAATCTCACCGGCCAGGCCCACTTCACCGAAACTGACGAGCCGTTCGCGGCAGGCGCGGTCCCGAAAGCTCGATACAATTGCGATAAGGGCCGGCAAATCGACCGCTGTTTCCGAAATACGCAAGCCGCCGACTACGTTAACGAAGACATCTTCTCCCCCCAGCGCGACGTCACCATGACGCTGTAACACTGCGAGTAAGAGCGACAACCTGTTTTGATCGACGCCGGTCGCGAGGCGTTTCGGGTATGAGCTGTTTCCATCTGCAACGAGTGCCTGAATCTCAACCAGCAACGACCGGCTCCCCTCCCACGCAACCGAAACAATGCTACCGGGCTTCGCGATGCTCTCGCTGGAAAGAAAGATTGCAGAAGGATTGCTTACCTGCCGAAACCCGGTTTCAGTCAATGCAAATACACCCATCTCACCGCTTGCGCCGAATCGATTTTTTACTGAACGAATGAGCGTGTAGCGGCTGGCCGGATCGTTTTCGAAATACAACACTGTATCAACCATGTGCTCGACAACTCGCGGTCCCGCGATCGTCCCGTCTTTGGTAACGTGTCCAATAACAAACACCGCGACTTCGTTTTGTTTCGCAAATTGCACAAGGCGAGAGACGCATTCACGCAGCTGGACGACAGAACCCGGGGCCGACGGCAAATCCGCGCTCACCATCGTCTGGATCGAGTCAATGACGAGCACCTTGGCCGCATTGCTCGCGGCTTGCTCGAGCACGTTATCGATCGATGTATCGGCTAACAGCTGCATACCTGAACTCTTAAGTCCCAGCCGATGCGATCGCTGCCCGATTTGCCGCAGCGATTCTTCGCCAGTGACGTAGAAAACCGGTAATTCAATGGCGAGATTGGACGAGATCTGTTGCAGCAGTGTCGACTTTCCGACGCCCGGGTCACCGCCAAGAAGCACCACGGCGCCCGGCACCAGCCCACCTCCGAGGACACGATCAAATTCATCGAATCCCGTCGAATCGCGATGGCCGAGATCGTCGGGCAGCGACTCGATGGTGGACGGCGCGGTTCCCGGCTGTGCCGAATCTCGTGACGGCGTGATGGCAATACGTGACAAAGTATTCCACGACGCACAGTCGGGACATTGACCTGCCCACTTGACGCTGTGTGCGCCACATTCAGTGCAAACAAAAGCAGATTTTGCCTTGGCCATTCGTAACACTCTGTTTTTTAAAGTATTTGTGAAACTCGCTGGCAAATCGCCAGGCACAAAACGTTGACCTGCGTCACAGTGCACGTTTTCTCCAAGCCCAATGATAGCACCGCTTTCAACGACCTTGATTACATAAAAATGCCAACCCTATCTCATTAAGGAGGCTTGCCTTTTCCTATACTTTCGGCTCGGTACCAAGGAATTTGATCGCGTTGACCCCCGACAGAAAACAAAAGCGTAACCGGCTGATCGCGCTGAGTTTTGCCAGCGTATTCATGCTGCTCGTATACGGCCCTCTGGCTCAGTGGTTCGTCGCGGCCGATCGCATGTTGTACGACCAGCTGGCCAGTCATTTTCCCTGGCGACTCGCTCAGCAACGCATTCATCATCAGTATCGACCCATCCAAGTCCGATTCCGTTGAAATAATCAACACATATGGCCGGGTCATCGGTGTGTTGCGGCAGAACGACGTACGGCGAATTATCCTGACCCAACCACCCGATCTCCCCGACAACGGCAGGGGTGCCCGGTTGGGCCGCGACAATGAGTAACGGCACGCGAATCTATGCGCCTACACACCATCGATTCGCCGACCTCGCAACTCGTGATGGCTTCATTGAAATCCTGCCCGACGATGATGGGGTGCTGCGCCGCGCCGCACTCTGGCAACTGAACGGCGGTGTGATGTCGCCTTCACTACCGCTTGCGATCGCCTTCGACAACGAAGATTCGAATTCCAGCCAGCGACTTTCAAGTGCCGAGAATGCAATTTATACATCGCACTACGCAGAACTGCCGCGGATCGACGCGGACGACGTGCTGAGCGACAAATTCGATCCAGGAATTATGCTCGGTGCCACTGTCTTTGTAGATACGTCTCCTGCCCTGGTCGCGGCGGAGGCGTTGTTGCCATCTGGGCAATTCGTGACGGTCTCCGAGATTACCGCGTCTTTGCTCGCCGCTGTGGAGAACGATCACACCATCACTGCCCCGCCCTGGACATCGGCACTGGAGTGGCTTGCACCGATGCTGCTTGCAATCATTGCTGTACTGTTCATGCCGGAACGATCGCGCAAAGACATCGTTGTCCTGACAGGGGTTGCGGTCTTTACGCTGCTACTGCTTGAAGGCCTGTTGCTGTACATCCTTCATGTGCGCGTAGACCTCGGTCGACCGCTACTGATCTTTGTGGGCGTATCACTCCTCAGTCTGTGGCTCGTCGGCGATAAGACGAAAGATCTCGAGGATGCGTTCAAGAAAGGATCGGATTTTCTCGCCGCTGGACGTCTCGAGCCGGCATTCGCCGAATTTCGGCGTTGCCAGCCGTCCGAGACGATATCCACTATCATGTACAAGCTTTCGCTGGCATTCGAAACCCAGGCTAAACCCGAGCGTGCGGAAGCCGTGCTTCAATGGATGAAACGAACCCACGGGGCACCTGAAATTCCCGGCAAGAAACAGAAAATCAGCGGTGCACCAGAGCGACTGGGTCGATACGTAATCGAAAAACGAATCGGGCGCGGCGCTATGGGCGCCGTATATCTCGCGAGAGATCCAAGAATCAATCGGCCCGTCGCACTTAAAGTAATTTCGATCGAGAAAGAATTCGAGGACGAGGAACTCAAGGAAGCTCGTTTGCGTTTCTATCGCGAGGCCGAGTCAGCCGGGCGCTTGCAGCACCCGAACATCATTACAGTTTTTGACGCCGGAGAAGATCAGGGTCTCGCCTATATCGCCATGGAATTCGTCCCGGGCGTTCCACTCAAACAATTTACCGATCCGAAAAGACTTCTGGCGCCAAAACGCGCCCTCGAACTTTGCGCGTCAACGGCCGATGCACTTGACTACGCGCATAATCAGGGCGTAATTCACCGCGATATCAAACCGGCAAACCTGATGTACAACCCCAAACAAGGGTCCCTCAAGATCACCGATTTCGGTGTAGCCCGCATGACGGACAACAACGCCACGAAAACCGGCATTGTGCTCGGAACACCGATGTACATGTCGCCCGAGCAACTCAGCGCCGAGGAATTGCACGGCCACTCGGACTTGTTTTCGCTTGGTGTTACCCTATACGAGCTTCTGGCAGGAGAAGTACCATTTCATGCGACGAATATTGCGGTGCTGATGACTAAGATAACGACGGAAGAGGCCTCACCGATCTCCCAGAAACGTGCCGGTATCCCACCCAGTGTGGATTCCGTGCTGGCGAAAGCGATGGCCAAGAAGCCGCAGGACCGGTTTTCGTGCGGTGCCGAAATGGCCATCGCGCTTAGAAACTGCGCCCGATTCTCCTAGCGCGTACTGAGAAGACTATAGCAATGTCAATGAATCTACGCGGCAAAATAGATTTTACCGAGATGACGGACACCGGCCGCGTCCGTGAGCACAATGAAGATGCGATCGGGTGCGACCCTGATATCGGGCTGATGGTGTTGGCCGACGGCATGGGCGGCTATAACGCCGGTGAGGTTGCGAGCGGTATCGCGATACAGATTGTCACCGACCTGGCAACCGAAGGCGCCGCACGCGAGAACCGTGACGAAACCGACCCACACAGCGGACTCATGCGGCAGTCGATTGTGCTACGTGACGCTATCTACCGTGCCAATAAGATTATCTTCCAGACGGCCCAAAGCAAGACGGATTGTGAAGGCATGGGTACAACAATTGTTGCCTGCATGTTCTACGACAACAAGATCTCGATCGCTCATGTCGGCGACTCACGCGCCTACCGTATGCGGGATGGCACTCTTGAGCAGATGAGCCTGGACCACTCATTGTTGCAGGAACTCGTGGATCGAGGCTTTTACTCTGAAGAGGAAGCTCAACGCTCGACAAATCGCAACTACGTGACCCGGGCGCTCGGCGTTGAACCGACAGTCGAAGTCGAGGTACACGAGTATCCCGTGCTTCCGGACGACGTGTATCTGCTTTGCTCCGACGGCCTGCCCGACATGGTCGAAGATGAGGATATTCACTTAACTATAAGCACTTTTAATGCTAGTCTTGATGTCGTCGGTAAGCAGTTGATTGAATTGGCAAATGATCATGGCGGACGCGATAACGTGTCGGTCATGCTAGCGCAAGTTATTACGCCATTCGCGGCCAGGAAGGGCCTCTTTGTCAAGCTTGCCAACTTGTTCCGCTCATAGGGATGCAGGGTTTATCAGGAGATTGCGGGATGCTTGAGCGATACGGCTGCTTGGCGGCCAACCTGTTCTCGTGCCTGAAGACTCCCTGCTTTGAATTGATTTCACTGAGAAAGCTTACATGGCACGGTTAATCCTTAGTCTGGACAATCAAACTCTGGCGGAATACAACATGACGAAAGAGCGTTATACGATCGGGCGCCTGCCTGACAATGACGTTCGAATCGACAACCCGGCTGTCAGTGGCCACCATTCTCTTATTATTAATATCCTCAACGATTCCTTTCTTGAGGATCTCAACAGCACCAACGGAACCTACGTCAACGGCAAATTGATCAAGAAGCATGCCTTGCAACATGGCGACGTCATAACCATTGGCCATCACCAACTTCGATTCGCGGACGAGCAAGCTAGTGAGACAGAGCAGGACGAGTTCGAAAAGACGATGGTTATTCCATCCAGTCAACAAAATCCGGCGCATCTAGCCATGGCCGAAGCAGCAGCTGATGTTGCTGTCGAGGCAGCTGCCTCCAGTGAGACAGCTGATGATGCTGTCGAAGCTGTCTCTGGTCAGGCGGCTGGCGTTGCGCAAGTGGCGGCGGCGGTCATGCTTGATCCCGAAGATGCGGCCGCGCTCGAAGACGATAAGCAAAAGGATGAGGTCGATGACAAGCCTGTCGCTGACGAGCCTGTCGACGATAAACCCGTTGTCAATGAACCACCGGCGGTTGATCATGCCAGGACGACAGTCGGTATCGATCCAGGTACCGCACCGAACGCACTTCCATTGGCCAAATTGCAGGTTCTTAGCGGTGCATTCGCCGGAAGAGAACTCGAACTAACCAAAGCATTGACGACATTGGGTCGCCCGGGAATTCAAGTCGCTGCCATTACGCGTCGCGCCGAAGGCTATTTCATCGTGCACGTCGAGTCTGGCGAGAAGGACGATTTCCCATTGGTCAACGGACAGGCGATCGGCGCTCAGGCGCGTAAGCTGGCCGACAACGATGTCGTGCAATTGGCGGGCGTTAAAATGGGATTTTTCGCCTCTTAGTCGACAAATTCTGAAGCTTCGCGGTTCATCACGCCGCAAACAAGCTCATACGGTATTGCATCCGCCCATGGAGCGACCTCCTCGACCGGTAACCCCGGGCCCCACAACATCGCAATGTCGCCAACCGCATCCGTGGCATCTGCTCCGAGATCGACCGCGATCATATCCATCGATACGTTTCCAATTAGCGGAACTCGCCGTCCGTTGATCAATACTGGCGTGCCGCTCCTGAAGTGACGCGAATAACCATCACCGTAGCCGGCCGAAACAATGCCAAGTCGGCTGTCATTCCTGGCCTCAAAGCTGCCCCGGTAGCCTACCCGTTCCCCCTTGCACAGTGGTTTGACCGCGATAAGACGCGCCTCGAGCTGCATCACCGGTTCAAGTCCGAGATCCGCGCCGGTCTGCCCGTCAAACGGCGATACACCGAACAGCGCGATGCCCGTTCGAATCCATTGCTCGCCGGCCGCACCGAAGGTCTGGCTTGCCTCTCTAATTTCCGGCCACCCGAATACAGCGGGCGAGTTCGCAATGCTGATTGACCCGTCGAAGCCGTTAGCCACGGTCCGGAAGCTCTCCAGCTGCGCTTTGGTTTCGGAACTGCCTCTCTCGTCGGCGCTTGCCAGGTGGCTCATCAATCGCAGCTCAGCGACTGCACTACAATTTCGCAGTCTGTCGATCAGGGCGGTGGCTTGTTCCGGCCGAAAGCCGAGGCGGTTCATACCGGTGTCGAACTTGAGCCATACGGTTGCCCGACCCGATGTACAACGCTCCAATACTTCGATCTGTTCGGGACAATGCACAACCAGGTCGAAGTCATTCGCGATTGCCGTGTTCAGGTCATCCTCTGTAAGAACACCCTCCAGCAATACGACCGGCTTGCTAACACCGGCATCACGCAACTGGACCGCCTCCGGGAGGCGTGCAACAGCGAATGCGTCTGCACCGGCAAGGTTCTGTGCAACGGTGACCAAGCCGTGTCCATAAGCATTCGCTTTGACAACGGCCATGAGTTTGGCGTCGGGGCAAGCGTCCCGGATGACGCTGAGGTTATGTTTGAGCGCACCGAGCCTGATAAGTGCCCGTGCTCCGAACGTCACGAATACGCCTCGTCCGCGTAGGCGTCCGGCACCCAATTCTCAAACTTGGTGTAGCGGCCAACAAAGGTCAGCGGAAAATCGCCAATTGGACCGTTGCGCTGCTTGGCGATCACGATATCGGCGATTCCTTTGCGCGGCGTGTCCTGGTTGTAGACTTCATCGCGATAGATAAAGACGATCATGTCGGCGTCTTGTTCAATGGCTCCGGACTCGCGCAGGTCGGACATCACAGGCCGCTTGTCCGTGCGCTGCTCGACACTTCGATTGAGCTGTGACAATGCGATCACGGGTACGGATAATTCCTTTGCAAGCGCCTTGAGTGAGCGCGAAATCTCGGAAATCTCGGTTGCGCGGTTTTCGGTGCTGCCCGGCACCGCCATCAGTTGCAGGTAGTCGACAACGATCAGGCCAAGTCCACTTTCTCGCTGCAGGCGCCTGGCTCGAGCTCGAATTTCGGTCGGTGACAGTGCTGCCGAGTCGTCGATATACAACGGTGCGTCCGACATCAACTGGACCGCAGTATTGATTCGCGACCAATCTTCATCGGGAAATTTGCCGGTACGCAGGTGTGTTTGATCGACACGCCCCAGCGACGAAATCATGCGAAAGGCGAGTTGCTGGGCCGGCATTTCCATCGAATAAATCGCAGTCGGAATCTTGGCACCGATGGCCGCGTTCTCAGCGATGTTGAGCGCCAGCGCTGTCTTGCCCATCGATGGGCGACCCGCGATGACGATCAGATCACCGGGCTGCAAGCCTGCCGTCAGTTTATCGAATTCCGTATAGCCCGTTGAGATCCCCGTGATGTCGCCTTCGGATTGGTGCAGGACATCAATGCGATCAACGGCCTCGGGCAGTATCTGTTTGAGCGCTCTGAAACCGACCTTACCGCGCGCGCCCGACTCCGCGATCTCGAACACGAGCCGTTCGGCCTCGTCGACGATCTCCGCGGCGCTTCTGCCCTCGGTCGTAAACGCCGCACCGCTGATTTCGTTGCCTGCCGCAATTAGCGATCGAAGCATCGATCTTTCGCGCAGAATTCTTGCATAGGAGCGCGCATTGGCGGCGCCCGGTGTTTCGTTGGCCAGGGTTGCAATGTATTCGAGACCACCCGCGTCATCGAGTTCGCCGCGATTATCCAGGCATTCGGAAACAGTCACGACATCGCAGGGATTGGCTCCCTCCGCCAGCGTCGCAATTGCTGAAAAAATCAGGCGATGGTCTTTGCGGTAAAAATCGTCGGCCGTTACAACATCGGCGATCTTGTCCCACGACGTGTGGTCGAGCATGAGGCCGCCGAGCAACGATTGCTCGGCTTCGATTGAATTCGGCGGCACTTTGAGGCGCTGCTCAGCACCCCCTGCCGGTAACCCATCATCCAACGCTCGAACCATTCAGGCTTTCTCCGGCCAGATTTCAATCGACCTTATTTATATCACGTTTGCGCGTCTGATTCGGCAGCAACAACGCGGACTTTGACCTCGGCATTCACCTCACTGTGCAGGTGCACACCAATTTCGAACTCCCCGAGCATATGAATGGGCCCATCCGGCATACGAATTTCGCTGCGCTCGATCTCAACCTGGACCAACTTGAATGCCTCGACGATATCGATCGGGCCGACCGAGCCGAATAGCTTGTCTTCGCTGCCGGCATTCGCCGAAATAATCAATTCCATGCCATTGATCGAACTGGCGCGAGTCTTCGCGGCAGCCAGTTCATCACCCGCAGCCTTCTCGAGTTCGGCCCGGCGTGCGGCGATTTCCTTGATGTTCTTAGGGGTAGCTAACGCTGCTTTTCCCTTCGGAATTAGATAGTTGCGACCATAGCCCGGCTTTACCTTGACGAGGTCCCCGATGTTGCCGAGATTTTCGACGTTGTCCAAAAGAATGACGTTCATTTCAAATCCTTTGCTTACTGTTGTTTCGTCGCGCGGCGCCGATACCGGAACCACGCATCCGTATAACCCAAAACTGCCAATGCTGAAAACAAAAATACATGTAAGACCAGCATCAGGAGGTAGGTCGCAATTACCACAAATAGTGGCAGGTGCCCATCGATGTACAGCCAGTGCATGATGGCCAGACCCTGCAACCAAAACACAGCGAATAACACCACCGCTATGTTCTGAATCCAAACGGCACCTGTCGCAAACGCGAGTACCGATGTCAGCGCCAATGTAATCGCAATGACGCGACCAAAATTCAAATCACAAAATCGGCCATAACGACCGGTTTCATCAGGCAATTGCCTGTAAAGCATATAGCCGACCAGGAGGAAGACCGAATATATCGTCCACCTCGTCAACACGACTGCCAACATCATCATGTTAGCAGTCGCTTGCGGATCCGCAGTCAGCAATTCGGCCTGCTCCCGCAAATTATTCTCCCGCGCCCATTCCAACAGCATCGCCACCGGTGCTTGCCAAAACGCCACCACGTCGTCAACGATGACGTGAAAGGCAAGTACTGCAATGACCGCGAGTATCGACGAGATCTGAAACGTCAAGGTCAAAGACCGGGTCGACTGCAGTATCACAGCCAGCATCAATGCCGGCACCCATGTGATCAGCACACTATCGAGCACGTAAACGATCGGCGCACCAACGATCAGCGATACGGCCATCAAAACTGTCGCGGCCAACGCTGCTTCGATGAGCGGCTAGCCTTGCGCCCTGGCGCAATACCAACATCACCATCAACGCCCCGCTGGCAAACTGGAGTATTGGCAGCAGCAGTGTTGCCGCCAATGCCAGTACGGCATTTTGTGGCCGGGCAACCAGCCACGTGGCCACCGACTGCACGAGCGTTGCTCCTTGCGACCTAGTGCCGGTCGGTGTAGGGCAGCAGCGCGAGAAAACGCGCCCGCTTCACCGCGGTAGCCAACTGTCGTTGATAACGCGCTTTCGTCCCCGTGATGCGACTCGGAACGATTTTGCCGGTTTCCGTAACGTAGGCCTTCAGAAGATTGAGATCCTTGTAATCAATTTCTTCAATTCCTTCGGCGGTAAAGCGGCAGTATTTACGCCTGCGTGAATATCGACTCATAATTCTGCTCCTCAGGCGCTCTTTTCAACGGCTTCATCGGCCGCATCGTCGGTTTCGTCATCTGCATCAGCGGGTGCTTCCTCAGCCGCAGGTGCTTCCTCAGCCGCAGGTGCTTCCTCAGCCGCAGGTGCTTCCTCAGCAGCGAGTGCTTCTTTAGCTGCCGCTTCGTCGCTGGCTTTCCGCATCGACGCTTCGGCCGCGGCCTTGGCATCGCGGCGCTCCTGCGCCTCACGCTCTTTCGCCTTTTCCTCAGCAACAGCAACGGCCATCGGCGACGCTTCGGTGACGGCTTTAGTACGAGCAATCACCAAATGGCGCAAGACAGCATCATTGAACTGGAAAGCGCCCTTGATTTCGTCGAGCACAGGCTGTTCGCATTCAACGTTCAACAGAACGTAGTGTGCTTTGTGAACCTTGTTGATCGGATGGGTAAGCTGACGGCGGCCCCAGTCTTCGGTGCGATGAACTGCCCCGCCTGAAGCGGTTACGAGACCCTGGTAGCGTTCTACCATGGCAGGTACCTGTTCGCTCTGGTCCGGATGGACCAGAAACACGATTTCGTAGTGTCTCATTGTTTTCCCTTTTGGATGAAATCCCACCGGCTACTTTGTCACAATGGCAAAGCATCCTTGCGGAAATCAGCCACCCGGCTTTCCGGTGTGGCAAGAGGTTACGGTCTCACGACCGCCCCAGCCCAATTGACGGGGACGCGCATCCTACCCGCTGGTAGCCCTGGACGCAAGCATCAGAGCCGCTGACGGATAACCTCGTACAAGCATACGCCAGTAGCGACGGACACATTCAGGCTCGAGACCTCACCCTGCATCGGCAGGCTCAGCAACTCGTCGCAGCGGGCAGTAATTCGTTTGCTGAGTCCGGACTCCTCGCGGCCCATTACGAGCACCAGGGGTCGATCCAGATCCGTGTCGTAGAGGGATTGTGTGCCGTTGTCGCTGGTGCCGAGAACGGCCACACCGTAATCGGCCAGCCAGCTCAGGACGCGACCGAGATTCGCGACCGGCGCGAAAGGCAGATGCTCCGCCGCACCCGCTGCAACCTTGCTGACCGTTGGCCCAAGGCCGGCTGCACCGTGACGCGGCACGATGACAGCGTCCACACCGGCGGCGTCGGCAGTCCGCAGGCAGGCGCCAAGGTTATGCGGGTCCTGGATGCTATCAAGCAACAGCAGCAACAGTTTCGGCCCGGACTCCTGCAGCCGGGACTCGACCAGCGAACGCAAGCCGGCCTCGTCCAGCACCGTGCTGCGGCGCACTTCGGCAACAACGCCCTGGTGGCGCGCCTCGCCGCTGATTTGCCGCAATCGGGCGCGATTGGCGGATTGTACGTCGATGCCTTGACCGTTGGCCGTCGCAATGAGCGCTTCCACGCGTGGATTGGCCGACTGGTACTCGGCATACAAGCACCGAACATCGGTCGAATTGCCCGACAAGAGCTGTTCCACGGCACGCAGACCGGCCACGTATTTCGACTTACTCATTGTTTATTCAAATCGCTTCTTGGAATCCAGCGGACGGAAATCGATGCGCCGGGTATCAAGATCGACGCGATGAACCTTTACCGTCATTGCATCACCCAATGAATAGGTTTTTCGAGTTCGCTCGCCCACAAGCTGCTGTGATGCGGATTCATAATGATAGTAGTCATTCGCCAGGCTTGTAACATGCACCAGGCCATCAATCTGAAGCTCCGTAATCTGCACAAACAAGCCGAAATTGGTGACTCCCGTAATAACCCCCGCAAATTCTTCGCCGACATGGCCCTCCATGTACTCACACTTGAGCCATGCCTCGACATCCCGGGTCGCTTCCTCTGCGCGACGCTCATACGCTGACGTGGTAATACCCAGCCTGGCCATCGATCCGGCATCATACTGATAGCGACCCGGCTTGCCACCACGAATGATATGCCGAATCGCCCGGTGCACGAGAAGATCGGGGTAGCGACGAATCGGCGACGTGAAATGCGCGTAGGCATCGAGCGCAAGACCAAAGTGACCAATATTATTCGGCGTGTATTCTGCGTGTGTCAGCGATCGCAGCATCGCCATCGAAATCGCTGCGCTGTCCGGACGGTCCTTGACCTGTGTGAGTAGATTGTTGAATTGCCGCGGTTCGACGTGTTCCGAATGCGGAACTTTCAACCCGAGTGACACCAGGTACAGTCGCAATTCGTCGAATCGTTCCGGGTCCGGTTTCGGGTGCACCCGATAAAGCCCCGGAATCTTGTTCTTGCGTAGAAACCTGGCGGCCTGCACATTGGCCGTGATCATGCATTCTTCAATCAGGCGATGTGCATCATTTCTTGGGACCGCACGAATTCCCTTGATTGCACCGCTCTCGTCTAACTCGAACTTCGTTTGCGGCAGGTCGAGTTCAATCGCACCTCTTCGCTGACGTGCTTTTGCGAACACTTTATACAGTGCGTGCAATTCCTTAATCACCGCATGCAATGGTTTCGGCACAGAGCTGGTTGACCTGCCGCTCAGAAAATCGTCAACCTGGCTGTAGGTCAACCTCGCCGAGGACTGCATAATTGCTTCAACAAAATCGGCGCGCGTCACCTTGCCATCTTTGCTGATGCGCATATCGCAGACCATGCATAGCCGGTCGACCTTCGGATTCAACGAACACAGCCCGTTTGACAGCACTTCCGGCAACATCGGCACGACCCGGTCCGGGAAATAAACTGACGTGCCGCGAATTGTTGCCTGCTGGTCGAGTGCGGAACCAATTTGTACGTAATGCGCCACATCGGCAATCGCCACCAGCAGGCGCCAGCCCGAGCCGGTCCGCTCGCAATAGACGGCATCGTCGAAATCCCGAGCGTCAGCACCGTCGATTGTAATCAGATCGACATCACGCAGATCAACCCGGCCTTTTGTCGCTTTCGCGGGTACCGATTTACCGAATATCTTGATCTCGTCGCGAACCGCTTTCGGCCATTGCGTCGGAATTGCGTGCGACTGAATCGCGATGTCCGTTGCAATACCTTTTTGTTGCGGATCACCGATGATTCGCACGATACGACCCGTCACCTGTTCTACTTGCGTTGGGTAATCCAGGATCTCGGCAACTACGATTTGCCCGTGTTTTGCGGCGCCGGATTCGCCCTTGGCAATCAGCACGCGGTGCGAAATCCTTGCGTTGTCAGGGATCACAAGGCCAATACCGCGTTCGCGGATAAACTGGCCAGCTACCTGCCGGACGCCACGCTCCAAAACCTCGACAAGGTTCCCTTCCGGCTTGCCACGCCGATCTTTACCGATAATCTTGATCGCAACACGATCACCATCGAAGATGGCGCGCATTTCTCGCGCGGACAGATACACATCATCACCACCATCGTCGCGAATAACGAAGCCGAACCCATCGCGGTGACCGCGCACGACGCCCGTCAGCAGATCCAGCTTGGCCGTCAGGCCAAACTCCCCTCTGCGATTCTCAATGACCTGGCCAGCACGGACCATTTTGTACAGGCGATCGACCAGCAAGCCGCGCATCCGTTGGCCTTTGAGGCCGAGTTCCGACAGGATTTTGTCCGCCTTGACCGGCTTGCCTGCAGTCTCCAGGAAATTCAGGAGCTCGTTGCGGCTCGGAATCGGATGTTGGTAGCGTTTGCGCTTCGTCGTTTTTTTGGTTTTGTGTTTGGCAGCCAAGCCTGATGGCCTCGGAT
>PVMK01120123.1_pt1 | contig 18490 bp, 23 predicted proteins | sample 1853481 | NCBI WGS metagenome assembly PVMK01 (sample SAMN08533507, study PRJNA380276) | Marine sediment metagenome, whole genome shotgun sequencing project. | reverse complement strand
TAAGTGTCTTGTCTGAATTATTCAGCACAGATCTGCTTTGCTCAAACAAATAATTTGGGGATTGAGGAATTAAGTACATGTTCAATGGCGATTTTAAATCCCTGAATTCCCCAATCCCTGAATTCCTAAATTATTATTTTTTAAGCTTTAATTATTTGACTGTTTAACGAAGATCAATAATCTTTGTAGGCCAATCCTTCCCAGGACTTCTCATTTTCCAGGCGCTCGCCAATGTCCACATTAAAAAATTCCGCCACCGGCTGCAGTATTTCAGGGGCGGTTGCCTGCACCCTGCGCACGGCATCCAGGACGGTTTGCAATCCGTTTTGCGTCATTTTACCCAGCGGCTGCCGACACGCCCCTGAAGGCATGCCTAAAAGTGACATCAAGGCTTTATAGGCCAGCGGGTTTCTGGCACGGCAGGACACTTCACCATAAGGTGTTTTTTCCGTTGTTTTTACCGTTACCAGACTGAAAAGAGGTTCCAGTTTCTGCATCAGGGTTTTGGCTTCGGACTGCTGACCATCATTTAGCAATTGAACCATTTCCGTGATGGCTTTCGGGGCCACGTTGGAGGCCACCGAGATAACTCCGGCGGCTTTGATCTGAGGGTCCGTCATCATTTCGTAAGTCATTCCATCATCGCCGGATAAAATCATAAAATCAGGCCCGCAGCATTCCCGGGTGCGCTTCATGTTATCGATGCTGGCAGTCGCTTCCTTTACGGTCCTGACATTGGGGTATTCTTTATACAACAGGGCCAGATCCTGCGGAAATAATTGGGTTCCCGTCCGGCCCGGAATGACGTAAGGGATAATGTCAAGATCTTTAAAGGCAGCGGCTATCGGGGCAATGTATTCTTTTCGAATTTCAAGGGAGCTGGGACCATTGTAATACGGCTCCACCAGCAATACGGCATTGGCCCCGACTTCGGCCGCATGTTGGGTTGCCGCAAGTGACTCAGCGGTATTGTTGCTTCCGGTGCCGGCAATGCACAAACACTTGCCGTTGGTCTTTTGGGCGATCGTTTCGGTTACCTTATTATGTTCATCCCAAGTGAGCACCGGACTTTCGCCGGTGGTTCCGACTGCCAGAATGCCGCTGATGCCGTTTTGAATCTGGAAATCGGCCAGTTTTTCCAGACCTTCGGCGTCAACAGCATTGTTTTTAAAAGGTGTGATGATTGCGGTATAACATCCTGCTTTCATGATTACCCCCTTACGCTTTTACGGTAAACACATTTTGTTTTATCCTAATATTGATAATCTCGTAAAAAGTCAGAAAAGCAACCTTTTTACGAGTGTGTTTTGTATTTGGTGTTTAGTGTTTAGTATTCTAACATGGCGATATAGCATCATATATTTCATACCAAACACTTGATGAATTCGACTTTTTACGAATTCATCAATATTTATGACGTTAAAACGGTAGTTAAAAGGCAAATTGATGTCAAGGAAAAAAGAGGGGCATGGCGCTGAGCGCTTGAAAAAGTCAGAATAATCCTGTAATAACATGGAACTGGTTTTAAAACTCTCATCAAGGAATGAATATCATGACCAAAGCCAATAACGCGGATGACTTTATCGCCCAGCAACGGCAGGCCATCGCTCAAAATCCGGAATGCGGCAATTCCCATTACAATCTGGCCGTCGCTTTAATGGGGCAGAAACAATATGATGAAGCTGAGAAACATCTCTATGAAGCCATTGAATGCAGCCCGAGTCTGGTCGAAGCTTATGTGGCCCTCGGCGGAATATCTTTACAGCGCGGCGATCTTGATGGCTGCCTGACGCAGAATCGATCGGCAGTCAAAGCCAGACCCGGTTTTTCCGAAGGCTGGGGGAATATTGGATTTATCGAACTTCAAAAAGGAAACATTGACGAGGCCATCAAGGCGCTCGAAAAGGCAACGACCTTTAATTTCAGGTATGTTCAGGCCTTTGCCAATCTGGCCAATGCCTATTTAATCAAAGGCCTGATTGCTGAAAGCATCGAAGCCAATTTGAAAGCCTTGAAGCTTCACCCTGATTTTGCACCGGCCCACAACAATCTCGCCATCGCCTATCTCGAAAAAGGGGAAAACAAAGCAGCCATCGAATACTGTGAACGGGCCCTGCAGCTGGGATACGATGTGCCGGCCGAAATACTAAAAGAGATCGAAGAGCTCAAAAAAATAAATAAAATTTAGGAATTGCCAATTGGGGGATTTAGGAATTAAGTTTTGAAAATTCCTCAATTCCTCAATTCCTTAATCCCTCAATTTAAGCGATATATGCCCCCTTTTTCTTTTTTTATATTCCACTCCAAAGAACCCGTCACTGAAGCCAGCCTGATATGGCAAGCGCCCATACCCCTGAGGCTCGATGCCTTGCTGAAACATGACGGGGAATCCGTGAGTCACGCAGCTTATTTTCAGGCGGCGCAGTCTTTTCTCGAAGCCAATTCTTTTGAAATAATTGCCCGGGCGGCTTCCCGACAGCTGGGTCGTGATGTGAAGGCACCGGACATCGAGGAAATCCATATTTACCTCGAAAAACACGGTGAATTTTATCATCCCGCCCGAATCGAAGCCGTCGTTTATCAGAAGCAGCTTTCCTTTGTACTCAATGTCGCCATTTCCGAAACCGGCAAACGCTTTATCGAAAAAGAATACCATCACCTAAACCGGCTGAATACTGAATTGCCATTTCGCTATTTGCCGCAGGTATACGGATTCGGCCGGATCCCCGCATCAGATGGATTGAATTTCGCTATGTTTTTGGGCCAATGGTTTGATGGATACCACGAATTCCATCTTTCGATGGATCCGGCAGATAAAAAGCCCAAAATCATTGTCTGGGATGATTCCCGCGGGAGGTTTTTTCTTTCAGCCGAGCAGACGAAAACGCTCTATGCCCAGGCTTCTAAAATATTGACTTGCTATTATAACCTGGAATCTTTTGAGCAGATATTTTCCTGGCATCATGCTGCCGGGGATTTTGTTGTTGCGACTGAAAATGGCAAGCTCGAATTAAGACTGGTCAGTGTTCGGCAATACGGCTCCATTTTTGAAAATCAGAAGGATACTCAAGCCGTCCGTAGCGATCCGGAACTGATGTTACAGGCCCTGCTGGTTTTCTTTTTAAGTCTATCGATTCACATGCGCCTGGACCGTCTCGAAGGGATCGGGGAAATGGTATGGTCGGATAAAGCAGCCGTTGAAGCCACCTTAACCGGCTTTTTGGAAGCCCTGTCATTGAAACCGGATACACCATCGTTGCCGGATTCTCCGCTGGCCTGTTTTATCGCTTATCTCGCATCTTGCACCGACGCGGACCTGCTCGATCTGTCAGAGGCGATTGTTAACCGGTTCAACCCCAAAATGCCGGAGCTGACGGTCATTAAGAAAAATTTAAGCGAGCACGTTGAAACGCTGTATGTCTCTATCCAACAATTGTTGTCGATGGACTAAATAACAACCTGGAGTGTTGGAGTACTGGAGTGATGGAGTATTGGAATGATCTAGCTTCCAAGGATTTTTCAATTTAGTCGCTCCATTACTCCAGCCTAATTTGAGCTTATAGGCATTTGATGTACAATTCCTATGCGTTGAACTAACAAAGCCAAAATTCTGTGAGTTTTCACTACATAAGGGGCTCTTTTTTTCACCGGCCACAAGATAAAGTATAAGCCGTTTTTTATGACGATTTTAGTGGCGTTAACCCTTTGTAACGATTCTTTTTTATTGACAAGCACAAAGATTAATTCTATATGCACTCTTTTGATGATTCCAAAAATATTTAACTGAAAATATTTGAAATAAAATCAGAAAAAACAGATTGAGAGGGGGTGAATTCAGCAAATTCCAGGAGGGGAAGATGATTTTTATAGTTGAAGCGAAATTATTAACTAAAATGGAGGTAAATAATGGCAAAACATAAAACCCCGTTGTTGGACCAGCTTGAAAGCGGGCCGTGGCCGAGCCTTGTGTCTGATTTCAAGCAGCCGGCCAAAGTGAGGGCCAAAAATGAAGCCAAGGTAGATTTTCAGATTCCCCAGGATGTTGTGGAAGATCTTATCGGGGTGATGGAACTTTCTTACAAACACGGCCGCACCCACTGGAAACACGGTGGAATTGTCGGTGTATTCGGTTATGGTGGCGGTGTTATCGGTCGCTATTGCGATCAACCGAAACAGTTTCCGGGCGTGGCGCACTTTCACACCATGCGTGTCAATCAGCCCAGTGGCAAATTTTATACTGCCGAATACCTGCGACAACTCTGTGATTTGTGGGATTTCCGCGGCAGCGGTATCACCAACATGCACGGATCCACCGGCGACATCATTTTTCTTGGGACCACCACTCCCCAGCTGGAAGAAATCTTTTATGAAATGACCCATACCTACAACCAGGATCTGGGCGGCTCCGGTTCCAACCTGCGGACGCCTGCAGACTGTATCGGCGCGGCCCGCTGCGAGTATGCCTGTTATGATACCCACGCCCTTTGCTACCATCTGACCCAGGAGTACCAGGACGAGCTTCACCGGCCGGCATTTCCCTATAAATTTAAATTTAAGTTCGATGGGTGCCCGAACTGCTGTGTGGCATCCATTGCCCGTGCGGACATGGCTTATATCGGAACCTGGCGAGATGATATCCCCATCGACCAGGAAGCGGTCCAGGCCTATATCGGCGGCGAGCTGCCACCCAATGGCGGAGCCCACTCCGGTCGTGACTGGGGCCCCTTTGATATTCAAAAAGAGGTCATCGATCTGTGCCCCACCAACTGCATGTGGCTGGAAGACAACAAATTGATGATCGATAATAAAGAGTGTACCCGCTGTATGCACTGCATCAATGTCATGCCCAGAGCCCTGCGGATCGGTGAGGACAGAGGTCTTTCCATCCTGGTCGGTGCCAAGGCCCCGATTCTCGACGGTGCCCAGATGGGCTCCATGCTGGTTCCCTTTATTAAAGCCGAGGAACCCTATGATGAAATCAAAGAGATTATTGAAGGCATCTGGGATTGGTGGATGGAAGAAGGCAAGAACCGGGAGCGTCTCGGTGAGCTCATGAAGCGACAGGGCTTCCAAAGGTTACTCGAGGCTACCGGACTAAAGCCCGATCCGCGGATGGTTTCCGAGCCCAGATCCAACCCCTATATTTTCTGGAAGGAAGAAGAGGTTGAGGGCGGTTGGACACGTGACATCAACGAATTCAGAAAACATCATCAGAGATAAGGGGGAAAAACCATGGCATTTGTATCATCAGGTTACAATCCTGACAAACCGATGGAAAACAGAATTACTGACATCGGTCCAAGGAAATTTGACGAATTTTATCCGCCGGTAATTGCTAAAAATAAAGGGACCTGGCTGTACCACGAATATATCCAGCCCGGCGTTTACTACCATGTGGCAAAGTCCGGCGACAAGGTTTTTACGGTAAGGGTCGGCGGTGTCCGGCTTATGAGCACCACCCACATCCGTGAAATCTGCGATATTGCCGAAAAGCATTGTGACGGCTACCTCCGGTTCACCACCCGCAACAACATTGAATTTATGGTGGACAGTGAGGACAAGGTGAAACCACTGGTGCAGGATCTTGAAAGCCGCAAGTTTGACGGCGGTAGCTTTAAATTTCCCGTGGGCGGCACCGGTGCCGGAATTACCAACATCGTACACACCCAGGGCTGGATCCACTGCCATACACCGGCGACGGATGCATCCGGCCCGGTGAAGGCCACCATGGATGTGCTCTTTGATGATTTCAAGGATCACAGACTGCCGGCGCATCTGCGGGTGTCTCTGGCCTGCTGTCTGAACATGTGCGGAGCGGTACATTGTTCGGACATCGCCATTTTGGGATATCACCGCAAACCGCCCCTGCTGGACCATGAATATCTGAACAAGATGTGCGAGATTCCGCTGGCTATCGCCGCCTGCCCGACGGCAGCGATTAAACCGGCCAAGGTTGAGATCGAAGGACAAAAGGTCAACAGTGTGGCGGTAAAGGAAGAGCGCTGCATGTTCTGCGGCAACTGTTACACCATGTGCCCATCCATGCCGCTGGCCGACACGGAAGGCGACGGTATCGTCATCATGGCCGGTGGCAAAGTGTCCAACCGGATCAGCGCACCCAAGTTTTCCAAGGTAGTGGTCGCCTTTATTCCCAACGAAGCGCCGCGCTGGCCCAAAACAACGGAAACCATTAAGCAAATGGTTGAGGCCTATTCAAAAGATGCGAATAAATACGAGCGTCTGGGCGAGTGGGCCGAGAGAATCGGATGGGAGCGGTTCTTTGAGAAATGTGAACTGGAATTCACCCATCATTTGATTGATGATTTCCGTGATCCGGCTTACTTTACATGGCGCCAGACCACGCAATTCAAGTTTTAAGCGCTAAATCAAACCTGCAGGGGGCATATCCTATGGGTGCCCCCTGCATTTTGCTGGAAAGAGGAAAATTATGGCTCTGGATTACGAGGAATCAAAAAATAAAATAGTCGAAAAACTGCAAAAGAAATTAAAAATCAAGTCCAAATTTTATTTTAATGATCTGGCCAAGATTTTAGAGGCCAAACCCCGCGAGGCCAAGAAGGTCATCAATCGCATGATACAGGAAGAGGTTCTGGAATACTGGTCCAGCGGCAGCACGTCATTATACGGACTTAAAGGTACCGGTAAACAGGCGGGTGCAGAACACGAGGAAGAGGGATGATCGGGTTAATACGCGATCCCTTTTTTTCGAGACGATCATACAGGCTTCAATGCATCAAGATGGCAAGCTTGCTCCCAGGATTTTGATTGCCGCCCTGCGTGGCGGTTCGGGTAAGACCATACTTTCCATCGGACTGATTGCGGCGTGGAAAAAGTGTAATCGGTCCATCGCACCGTTTAAAAAAGGTCCGGATTATATTGACACGGGCTGGTTGGCCCTGGCGGCCGACCGGACCTGTTATAATCTGGACACCTTCCTTCTAGAGACACCCCACATTTTACAGTCCTTTCTAGCGCACACCCGCAAAGATGATATTGCCGTCATCGAGGGCAACCGCGGGCTTTATGACGGCATCGATCTGGCCGGCAGTACCAGCACGGCTGAACTGGCTAAATTGTTGAAAACCCCGGTTTTGCTGTGTGTGGACTGCACCAAGATTACCCGTACCATGGCGGCTGTTATTTCCGGTTTAATTCAGTTTGATCCGGACGTCATAATCAAAGGGGTGGTGCTCAATCGGGTGGCGGGTTCCCGCCATGAACGCATATTGCGCGACACCATCGAACACTACTGCGGTATCCCGGTTCTCGGCGCTATTCCGAAACTGAAAACTCAGATTTTTCCGGAACGCCATATGGGATTAGTCCCCACCGCCGAACATGACTGGGCCGGTGAATCGATTGATATTGCTGCACAGGTCGCAACCGAACACATTGATTTAGACGCGATTTATGAACTTATCCAGGATCTGCCGCCGCTCGATGCAGCGGACAGAGGCCAGAGGCCAGAAGACAGAGGACAGAGGACAGCGGACAGAAGACAGAAGACAGAAGACAGAGGACAGAAAACAGAAGACAGAAGTCAGATAACCAGCGCTGAAGCTGCCAGGCCCAGAATCGGCATCATTAAGGATTCGGCGTTTCAATTTTACTACCCGGAAAACATCGATGCCCTGAAATCAGCCGGTGCTGAAACCATATTTATCAGCCCGTTGGCCGGCCAAAGCTTGCCCGTATTGGATGCTTTGTACATTGGCGGCGGATTTCCGGAAACCCATGCCCAAGAACTGGCTGAAAATAAAAGTTTCCGAAAAGAGCTGAAGGCAATGGCCGAAGACGGCCTGCCGATTTACGCAGAGTGCGGCGGTCTAATGTATCTGGGTGAAGAACTGGTGCTGGGAAAGGAAAATCCTATCCGATGGTTGGGGTATTGCCGGTAACATTTGATTTTTATCCCCGGCCCCAGGGGCACGGTTACACCGTTGTGACTGTGGAAAATGAGAATCCATTCTATGAGGTCGGCAGCGAGATCCGGGGGCACGAGTTTCACTATTCACGGGTGTTGAAATGGACCGGTGATGAAAAGGATCTGGTTTTCCGTATGCAAAGGGGGGTCGGAATTACCAAAGATAAAGACGGCATCTGCTACAAAAATGTGCTGGCCACCTACACCCATATCCATTCCTTAGGCACGCCGCAATGGGCACACGCTTTGGTTCGGAACGCATTAGCCTATCAAAAAAAGAAAACGACTTCGTAAAAAGGCATGCATCGGAAACAACGATGCATGCCTTTTTTAACTTATTTCGCTCGTATTATTTTTTCTTTTTCGGGTGGCACTTGGCGCAGGTTATCGGTGCCTTTTTGGGCTTATATTTTTTGTTGAAAGCTTTGTGACAATCCCTGCAGTTTATGTGAAGGGCTTCGGCGTGATATTCGAGCTTCTTTTTTTTCTGCTCGGCTTTTTTAACTTTTTTTTCACGCCATTCCTTCTTGAGTTTTTTGGGCACTTCACTAGGTATCTTGTGGCACTCGATACACTTTTGGACAGGGTCGCCTTCTTTCAGGTTGGAAAGCGGTTTGTTGTCCTTGTCGTGGTGACACTCGCCGCAGTCGTTTTTGTGAAATTCCGGATATTTTTCAACATACTCATTTTGGTGTTTTCCATGTTCGAAATGAACAACCCCTTTTTTATGCTCCTTATAGGCCGGATCATTTAATTCGATCACAAGTGGTACGTCTTTCGCATATATTCCGGCAGCAACAAATAAGGCAGCAGATACAACAATCACCAATACCAGCAACTTTTTATTCATAACTTTCTATACCTCTCCTTTGCTTATTGATTTTCCGTATGCAAAGGGGTGTGGGAATCACCAAAGATAAAGACGGCGTCTGTTACAAAAACGTGCTGGCCACCTATCCCACATCCATTCCTTAGGCACGCCGCAATGGGCACACGCTTTGGTTCGGAACGCATTAGCCTATCAAAAGAAAAAAACTCTATGATGAGGTTTAATTATTTCTTATTTTTAGCATGGCAGGATTTACAGGTATATGGGGCATAACCTTTGTCTTTGGATTTCAGCTTATGTTTCTTATTATATTTCTTATGGCAATCCTTGCAGTTATCATGCATGGCGTTGGCATGGTACTCGCGTTTCTGTTGTTTAGAAAGCCCTTTCGCCTTTTTACCTTTGATATATTCAGGTTTTTTATGGCACTCGATGCAATTTTCTACCTCATCCCCCTCTTTGAGGTTAATGAGCGGTTTACTTTCCTTATCATTTGCCTTTTCATGGTGACATTCTCCACAGGGAGAATTGTAAAGCTCGGGGTTTTTCTCTCTGTATTCTTCGGCATGCTTCCTATGTAGAAATATGACGATAGCATCCTTGTGCTTGGCATAGGCCTTGTTTTCCAGCCTGACCACATCAACAAACTCGGTGCCGGCATAGATTCCGGCAGCAACAAACAAGGCAGCACAACCGACAACAACCAATACCAGCAACTTTTTATTCATGGTTCTCTATTCCCCTCCTTTGCTCAACGGTTTTCCTTTATCCATTCTTTCCAAACTTAGCCTGATTCCTTATCAGGCAAAAATCATTCTGTCAATCACAAACAGCCGGTTAAAAAATCATGTAACATATTGAAAATAATGATATAAAAATTTGTCCGCTTAAACTTGACGGTTTCGCAAAAAGTCCTATCGCCGGTCATTGCGAGGAACGAAGTGACGAAGCAATCCCATGATTTCAGAGACTTGGATTGATAGAGATTGCTTCGCTACGCTCGCAATGACATCGAAAGGGACTTTTTACGAGATCATCAAACATAATTTCAGATATAAAGTCGTTTGAAACGGAATTTTACACCTCTTCCATAAAGACGCGCTTTAGGTCAAAAAAGACGACAAATTATTTAAACGAGTTTGTTTCAGTATGGGTTTTACAGTGGGACCATGAATCAGGCTGGCCGGAATCTAAGATGCACTCTGCTCAGCTTTGTCTTCCTCAGCCTCAGGCGCCGGCTTTTTTTTACCGAAAAGCCGGGCACCGATAATACTGAGCTCATACATCACCATCAACGGGAGGGCCATCATGATCTGGGTGACCACATCGGGCGGGGTTAAGATGGCAGCGCCGGCAAAAAATAGCAGCAGGGCATATTTGCGGTTACGTTTCAGAAAGTCCACCGAAACAATTCCCATGCGTGCCAGTAACGTTAAAACTATCGGAAGTTCAAATACCAGCCCGAAGGCCAATAACAGTTTGGCCGAAAAAGCCAGGTACTCTTTCATGGATGGCAGGGGCCGGATGGATTCGTTGGCGAACCCTAAGAAAAACTTAAAGCCCCAGGGAAACACAATAAAATACCCGAACAGCGCTCCGGTAATGAAAAAGAACGCGGAGAGGATAACCACCGGAACCATTAGCCGGCGTTCTTTTTTGTACAGCCCCGGCGCGACAAACATCCAGAATTGATACAGGATGACCGGGCTGGCCAGCATTAAGCCGGAAAGGAGCGCCACTTTTAGATAGGTGAAAAACGCTTCAGGCAGGCCGGTGAAGATCAGATGATCGCCCTGTTCCATCACTTTTGTCAGAGGCCGGGCCAGGATATTAAACAGAATCTCTTTGAAACCGTAAGAAGCCGCAAAACCGACGCCGACCGCAATAAAGCATTTGATCAGCCGGCTCCTGAGCTCTTCGAGATGAGACGTAAACGGTATTTTATCTTCCTCATCGATCATCTTTTCCGGATCCTTGGTGCTGTTCCTTTTTCTGTGTTTCAGCTTTGCTTTCTGATTCTTCTTCTGATGCGGTGGGGCCGCTGTCTTTTAATTCATCAAACGCTTGTTTCACATTTTCTAGTTTGTCCTCTTTCTCCTCTTTAACAGCACCTTCGGCGTCTTTGCCTTTCTCCTCAACATGGCCTTCAGCAGATTTCGACTCATCGGAACGTTTAAACTCAGCGGTGTCTTTCTTCAGGCTTACGGATTCTTTGATATCTTCACCCAGATCATCGAAGGCCTTTTTTACATCAGACAGATCCTCGTCAATCTGGATGGTTTCCTTAAATTCATTGGTTGCTTTTTTAAATTCCCGCATTGCCCGGCCCAGCGATTTGGCCAGATCCGGCAGTTTTTTCGGACCGATTACAATCAGTGCGATTGCCAGCAATAACAGCAATTCGGGCATGCCGATACCGAACATATTAAACCCCTGGTGATCTGTTTTATTGGTTTAATTCGTTTAATTGGTTTGATTGGTTAAAAAACGATTAAAAAGGTTTTAACTACTGGTTTCGGCTAAATGTGTCAAGGACAACCGGTCCCCAGACAGGTACATTGGGTTCATTATTTTACTTTCATTTTTAACGGTTTCTATTTTGGTCTGTCCGGTTTTAAAATCAGAAAATACAGTTTACCGATATGGGCCAGATGGCCGGCGGCAATTTCGGCATAGGGCCCGTTGCCCCAGAACAGATCGGCTCGTCCCGGTCCCCGAATAGCACCGCCGGTATCCTGGTTGAGCACAAAGCGGCCGCAATCCGCCCAGCTATCGATCTGCCCGGCGCCGTTAACCACCGGTTTTTTTGTCTGGATATATGCCAGGGCAGCCGGCGGGAACAGGCGTCTATCCAGTGCGACGGATCGGCCCGGCGTCAGCAATACATTCAGATAGCCAAGGGGGCCTTCGGACTCCAGCTTGAAAAAGACATAGCTGGGGTTGTGATTTAAAACCGCTGCCATTTCCTGCGGATGGGCCTGTAAATAAGAACGGATTTTTTGCATGGACATTTCTTCTTTGGGTATTTTTTGCTCTTCGATTAAAAGCTTGCCGATGCTGCGGTAGGGTTGACCATTGCTGCCATGATAATGCACATTGATCACCTCTCCGGTATCCAGAAAAACTTTGCCCGAACCCTGTATCTGCAAAAAAAACACGTCAACCGGATCTTTAACCCAGGCCAGCGGCGCGGCTTTGTCCACGAGTACGTTTTCTTCCTCGATTTCTCGACGGTCATAGTATGGGACGACGGTTTGCCCGGTGTAGCGACCGATGATGTTTTCCCCTTTGTATTTTTCATTAAAGGCTGAAAGATCAATTTTCATCAGATCTGTTGGAAGGGCATAAATCGGATACTGAAATTCTTCATCCCCATGTAAACGGCCGCTTAAATGGGGCTCGTAATAGCCGGTAAACAAAACTTCGCCCTTTTGATTTCTGCCAACCGATTGATAAACGATGTAATTGGAACGGATGAATTTTTTTAATTCCCTGCTGGATGGGTTTGTTCGGATAAAATCCAGAAATGCTGCAGCGATTGCATCAAGTGGCCGGCGTCAAAGCGGTCTTTGCCAAATTGATAGGTTCGGTCGGCCGGCACTCTTTGCAGGTAGACCAGGCTTTTTAAGATACTGTGTTCCAATCCTTCGAGTTGCAAATCATCACTAAAATCCGGGTAGGAAAAAGTGGACCTGCGGACCAATACCAATTCTTCCGGGGGCTTTTTAATGGGGGCCGGACATCCGGCGATTAAAACCGCGAGGGCGGCTGTTAAAACCAGGGCGCATTTGGAATAAAGAGGGATGCTAATTTTCATCGGTTTTATCATTGTTTTCGAATATACGTACCGCTTTTGCCGCCGGATTTTTTTAACAGCTGGATCTTTGAGATCGTCATTTCTTTATCATGGGATTTACACATGTCATAGATGGTCAGCGCCGTAACCGAAACAGCGGTGATGGCCTCCATTTCCACGCCAGTTTGATCAATGGCGCGCACCGTTGCTTCAATGCCCATACAGCTTGCTGACGCATCCGGAGAAAAGTCAACCTGGATATGGGTGATATTCAAAGGATGGCACATGGGGATGAGTTCGGAGGTTTTCTTGGCGGCCATGATACCGGCAATCCGGGCGGTCTCAAGGACATTGCCTTTTTTCACTTTGTGACTTTGAATCAAATCGAAAGTTTCAGAATTCATATGGATCGTCCCGCCGGCGACTGCCGTGCGAACCGCCGGCTTTTTTGCAGTCACATCCACCATCCGAACGCGTCCCTCGTCATCGATATGGGTAAATTTTGACATGATGACTCCTTTATTTGACCATCTCTTCTGCACGCTGTAAGTCCTCCGGTGTGTTGATATTAAAAAAAGACTGCAGGTCAGGATCTATTCCGCATAGCACTTTCTCGGAAATTGTTTTGATGCGGCTCTTTCGAAACGCTTTGCTGATTTTTAGTTTGTTCTGCTCAAGATGGTGCTGCGCCGGATTTAGACAGCGTTTGGAATAAGCCGCGCAAAGGGGTTCGAATCCGGCAGAGGTTTCGGGCATCACAATATCGATTTGGGCTTCAATTTTTCCGATAACGGTTTCAACCATTTCCTTTTTCAAAAAGGGCGTGTCGCCAGCCGATATAAACGCAAACGGGTTTGTCATATAAAAGAGGCCGGCATGAATTCCGGTCAGAGAGCTTCGAATCGGGAAAAGGTCCGATACAATCAACAAGTCCCACTCCAAAAATTTTTGGGGGCTGTTGGTTACCAGAATGATTTCTTCAAACAGCTCGCTGTAAATATCATATATCCGATCCAGGATGCGGACCCCACCCACCCGCAGGAGGGTTTTCTCCGTGCCGTCATAACGGGTGGCCAAACCGCCGGACAATATCACTCCGGTGCAGGGAAATTTGCTTTTTGAAGGCATGATGTAAATGAACTTATTTCGCTTCGCTCACAATTGGAATAATGGAATGATGGGTTTAAAAAAAACAAAACGCAAAGCGCAAATTATTGCATTGCAAGCGGCAACATTTCAGCTTAAGAAAAAAGTGGGGCAAAATCAAGGTAAAATCAGGGGGTTTTAATAATTGCTTTCTTATCTAATAATATATTTCTTGATCAAAAAACAAATTATGATGTAGGTATAGAATTTGTCAGGGAAAATATTAAAAAAGGACCCATTCCTTTGAAAGACCCAGTACTCCATCACTCCAACACTCCAGAACTCCATATTCATAACTATGGGCGTACACGAGCATAAAAAAGAAGCCCCCCGATCCGTTACCTTGGGCATCATTACGGTCTCCACCACCCGGGCATTGATCGATGACACCAGCGGTCAATGGATCCGTGAACAGGCTGAAAAAAAAGGGCACAAGATCGTTTTTCATCAGGTGATCCCCGACGACGCTGTAAAAATAGCCGCCACACTGAAAGATGGGATTAAAGAATCAAACCCCCAGGTGATTCTTTTGAGCGGCGGCACCGGGATTACAAAAAAAGATGTGACCATTGAAGCCGTCAGCCCCCTTTTTACCAAAGAGCTGAGCGCATTTGGTCCCCTGTTTGCCAAACTCAGCATGGAAGAAATTGATTCCGCCGCCATCATGTCCCGCGCCACTGCCGGCGTTATCGGCAACACCGTTGTTTTTTGCATGCCGGGCAGCCTCAATGCCTGCAAGCTGGCCTGTTCGAAACTAATTTTTCCCGAACTGGGCCATCTTGTGAAACATGTTCAGGATTAGAACCTGATTTCAGGAGGCAATTGTGTCGAACCCATACAAAAAAAAATCAGCGGTTACCGGCGAGGCCTATGATCCGATGATGGCTCCGCGCTACACAGAAATCCCCACTTTTATGCGCACGCCGCACGTAAGCCGGGTTACGGATCTGGACATCGCGCTTGTCGGTGTGCCTTTTGACGGTGGGGTGACGAATCGTCCCGGTGCGCGACACGGTCCACGGGAAATCCGTAACATGTCCAGTCTTACACGCACCATCCACCATGTGACCCGCGTTAATCCTTACGAGCTATGCCGCGTCGGTGATGTCGGGGATGTGCGTTTCACCAACGTATACCATCTGGAGGAGGCGATTCAAAACATCGAGGTTTTTTATAGCAAGCTCCATGCGGCAGGCGTCGTTCCGTTAAGCGCCGGAGGTGACCATTCGATCACCTATCCGATCTTCAAGGCCATTGCAGCCGAAAGACCGATCGGCTTGATTCATATCGATGCCCATACCGATACCTGGGATGAGTTTCTCAGCTCCAGAGTCCACCATGGCGCGCCTTTTCGCCGTGCCGTTGAGGACGGATTGCTCGATCCCAAACGAACCGTGCAGATTGGTATCCGGGGGGCACAGACCACCAGTGAAGGCTGGGACTATTCGGTCGAAAAAGGGATGCGCATAATTTTCATCGAAGAGTTTATCAAGACAGGGGTCGAGGCAGTTATCGCCGAAGCGCGCGGGATCGTCGGTGAAGGTCCGACCTATATTTCCTTTGATGTTGATAGTCTTGACCCGGTCTATGCACCCGGCACAGGCACACCCGAGATCGGCGGCCTGACCACGCGTGAGGCGCAAGCGCTGCTTCGAGGTTTACGCGGTCTTAATTTAATTGGCGGTGATGTTGTTGAGGTGGCGCCACCCTTTGACGCAGCCGGCAATACGGCCCTGGTTGGCGCAACGATAATGTACGAAATCCTATGCCTTTTGGCCGAAGCGGTTGCATCCCGCAAAGGATAATCGGTCGGCCTGGTTGAACTTTGTTCATTTCTTCTTTTGCATGCCGGGCAGCCTCAATGCCTGCAAGCTGGCCTGTTCGAAACTAATTTTTCCCGAACTGGGCCATCTGGTGAAACATGTCAGAGATTAGATATTTGGAGTTGGGTATCCGCCTATTTCTTCTTTGCCAGGTGTGTATCGCGCAGGCCTTTCTTGTAGATTTTTCCCGATCCGGTTTTGGGCAGCTCATCTAAAAAAACAATGGATTTGGGGGCCTTGTAAGCTGCCTGGTATTCTTTGCAAAAGGAAATGATTTCTTCTTGAGTGGCCGTTTCACCTTCTTTGAGCACAATCGCGGCATTTACCGCTTCTCCCCATTTTTCATCCGGCACACCGAAAACGGCGGCCTCTAAAATTTTAGGGTGCATGTAAAGCACGTTTTCAACTTCCGTTGAGTATACATTTTCGCCCCCGGTGACGATCATGTCTTTTTTGCGATCCACGATGTTAACATAGCCTTCCGAATCCAGAGTGGCCAGGTCCCCGGTGCGCAGCCACCCCTCGGAAAATGCATTTGCGGTTTCTTCGGGCAGATCCCAGTATCCGGGGGTAATGCTATCGCCTTGCACCCAGATTTCGCCCACCTGTTGTCCATCGGCAGCAATCGGTACCCCGTTGTCATCCACTACTTTTAAATCAACGCCAATAAACGGCCGGCCGGTTTTGGATTTATATTTTAGCTGCTCCTCGGGAGGAAGCTCTTTCAGATGCTCTTTCAAGATGCTAAATGTTAAGTACGGACTGGTTTCGGTCATGCCGTAGGTCTGGATGTAATCGCAACCGAAGGTCTCCATAATACTTCTTACGATTTCCGGCGCAATTGGAGCGCCCCCGCTAAGGATTACCCTCAAACTCGAAAAACTAAATTTTTTTACCCGGCGGTGTTTGATCATCATGTTGAGCATGGTGGGTATCAAATTGCTCAGCGTTATTTTTTCCTTTTCAATCGTGGCCATAACCGCTTCAGCTTCAAACTGGCCCACCATGACGTGACGTCCTCCCACCCAGGTCATGGCAAATGTGGCCCAGGCATCGGCCAAATGAAACATGGGTGCAATGTGACCCCAGATATCCGTATCCACCAGCTTTAACTCGGCGATAGTTCCCAGTGCGTGGCTGCAGACGTTTTTATGGGTAAGCATCACCCCTTTGGGCCGTCCGGTAGTGCCGCTGGTGTAATACAGATGAGCGACCTGGTTTTCATCAACAGAAATCGCCTTAAAGTCCCCGGCATTAGCGGAGACAACATCTTCATAACTGTGGCACTGAATTGAGATAGATTCTTCAGGCCCTTCACCAATCCAGAGAATTCCTTCAAGGTTGCTGCCCTCTTTCAATGCACCGATTACAACCGGCGCAAAACGCGTCGAGGCGATTAACCAGCGGGTGCCGGCGTCCTTTAAAATGAAAGCGACTTCTCTGGCCGCCAGGCGATAATTTATGGGGTTGAGAATGGCGGCCAGGCCGGCAACCGCATAGTAGGCTTCTAAAAATGCATGCGAGTTGACCTCCAGAATCGAGATGCGGTCTTCGGTTTGAATTCCCTGGCTCTTCAGAAACCGGGCCAGCCCGGCCACGCGCTCACCGATGTGCTGATAGGTGTACGAGCGCTCACCGTCGACGACCGCAATCTTTTCAGGATATAAATTTAACGCCTTTTTAAGAGTCATCCAGATGTTCAACGTATTTCCTTTTCTACTGTTCTGTGCCGGATGAAGAATTGGTTTGTTTACTTACGGTTTAATCCCACGAATTATTTTTTTACCATATCGTTTTAATGTGGCTATAACTTGATATTTTTTTATCCTTGGTAACTAAAGCGGCTCCTGCCGATAGAGCCGTCGCTATGATGATGCGGTCCGCCGGATCTGAATGCAGCGGACCGGGTAAGTTAACGGCTTTAATCGCTATTGCGTTCGTAACGGGTATAAATTGAATAAACGGCAGAATTTCTGATTTGGCAACCCAATCCATCACATCCAATTTGAGTTTCAATCGTTTTTTAGCCACAAGCAGCGCAATCTCCCAGACACTGATGGACGATATGAGCACGCCTTTTTCTTCCATCGCGGCCTCGACTGTTTTTTGGGCTTTCTTTGAGAGTAATTCCGGGTTGCTGGCAAACCAGATCCATGCGTGGGTATCCAAAACAATCACGGCAATGACTCCCAATCCTCTAATCCAACCGGCTCGGTGGGATTTTCATATGTTACCACCGTATTGCGAAGTGCCTTCAGGACTTCTTGCGGATCTTCGGTATACGGTAATATTTTTAAAACCGGTTTGCCATGATCACTGATGATGAGCTCCTTTCCGGTGTTTTCCACCTGGCGGAAATAATACAAAGCGCGCGGTTTAAATTTTGATTTGGAAATGATGTTATCCATTGTAATCGCTCCTGATCGATATTAATAAAATGAATATGACCAGGTCATATTACCATGGTCATTTTAAAAGTCAAGCTGAAATTAATCGAATTTTTCTAAAAGTTTATCAGCATAAAAAAGAATGCTGGTTTATATAGCGGTTGTCAAAAAACGTTGCGTTATTCAGACGTTTTTTTCTACAACCACTTATGCCCCTATTCCGCAATTCGGAACATTATAATGGAAAGCGGTATAAGTTTATTTTCTTTATTGGTGATGATGCTTATTTGTAAAATTATTGCGATTTGACGAAAGATATGGTTGAAATAACGATAAAGGCATTACTTGCGAACAGACGCTCCATGTTGGATTGACATTACAGGTATTTTTTATGGCTTTAGAAATCGAAAGCTTTGCCGAAGATTTTGACCCGCGGTTTAAAATTTTCCATGAATTGATGGCTCGCAAGGTCAGGGATATTCTGCTGGTCTCGACACCTTACGATGCCTGGATTCTGGAAGAAGATTGCCGTCTTTCAGAACGCATCATTCATGAATACCGCGG
>PVMK01116185.1_pt1 | contig 18490 bp, 14 predicted proteins | sample 1853481 | NCBI WGS metagenome assembly PVMK01 (sample SAMN08533507, study PRJNA380276) | Marine sediment metagenome, whole genome shotgun sequencing project. | reverse complement strand
GGTGTGGCATGTAAGATATCTTCGGCATGGGCCTCGGCCAGATCGGCATTGAGGTCGATGAGTATCAGTTCAGTAGCTGCTCCGACAAGGGCGATGGCGAAGGCGCTGGAGCTGCCGACAAAACCACAACCAATAATTCCAATTTTCATAACGATACCTCTCCTTCATAACATTTCAATTCAATATAAACACTTCGAAAGCTTTGTCTATGAGCCTGAATATTTCATTTGCATCAGTTAGTGTCCCTTTCGGGGATGGTTGAAACCCCTCACCTTCAGGCGAAGAATCAGTCGGCGATCTGGCCGTAGGCCATGAGCCAATTTAAATTAAGGTTGTTCTTCCTTAAAACTTTAGTCGGTTTCAACCGACAAACGAACCCACCGTCTTACAGACAATGGTCGTTCAGTTAGTGGTTGAACGGAAACCCAACCTCAAGAATTGTTGGGTTTCGCTCGTTGAAATGACATCTTTTTGTACGCTTGATTTTCGTAGGTTGGGTTGAGGGACAAAACCCGACAAAAACTCTGGGACTCAACGCAACCTACCAGAAATCGGGCTTTCCACGTCCAAAGGGGGCGGGCCACGGTAAATGGTTGATAATTCATAAAAAGCGCTTAAAAATAGGTCGTTTATGAGGCTTAGCGCTATCATTTTGGGGCTATAATGGGCTTTTTAAGACATATTGCTATTTAATTTACTAATTTCCAAGCGAATGTATTTCCATTTTCCGAGTCAGGCCAATCACCATAAACGGTCTGTCCTTCACGTAGCTGATATTCATCATCACTTTCAAAAATCTTACGGCCTTTGGTCCGAATTCCCAGCCGTTCTTTGATTTGTTCCAGCAACGATTTATCTCCGACGGCAATGCTTTGGGTCCACTTGCTTTTAACCATCCTTTGTTTAGAAGGCTAATTTTGATGGTTTCGTAAAAAGTCGTTCTAATGACTGGATACCCGCCTTCGCGGGTATGACGACTTTTGTATCTATCTGATTTTAATTACCTTATTGTCATTCCCGCGAAGGCGGGAATCCAGAAAAACGGGAAAATTCGACTTTTTACGAGTTCATCAATTTTGACCCCAAAATGAGCCGGCTAAGACCTAAAACGGCTTGATTCTATGCTGTTTGTCACATGATGTCAAATGGTTAGCATGCCCCAATCGATCAAATATCTCACATTGACAATCAGTTACGGTTCCGATATGTGGATGATCATTGGGTCTGTCTGTTTGACGTTCCCATTTACCCAAAGGAGGTGCCAGTGTATCTTAAACCGACCGCCTTGATTTACAGTTCCCATAACCGTTGTGAGTATCTGCACCGGGATTGGATCGTCCAGCGCGCTTTGGACCATCCCGACAACAAAAGCATATTGTACTTGCCTTTTGGCATGGAAAACCGCAAATCTCAGGATTTTTCATGGGGCACCTTCAAATGGTATTTCGACCGCTTCAGCCCTTTTGGCCTCAACGCCATGGTCTTTTTTTGGAGCGACAACCTGTCGCGCAATGATGCCGGAATCTTTTTCAAAATGGTCGAAAATGCCGAAGTCGTCATTGTGGGCGGCGGCGAGGTGAATCTTGGTTTCGAACGTTACGATGCCATGGGTGGTTATTTCTTCGATGATTATGATCGGTTTAAAAACTATCTTCACCAGCGCCAGAACACCGGCAAATTGACGGTCGGGTTTTCGGCCGGCGCCACCCAACTTGGAGATGTTTGCGCACAAGACGATTACCATCGCTGTTACGCCTTGATCCACAATGTCACCTCCACTCTTCACTATGAATGGGGCCGGGAGGCGGAACTGCGCAATTTGGCCCTGAGATTTCCGGGACATCTGGCGTTCGGCCTGCCCAACGATGCCGGTATTGCTTCCAACCAGGGCTTTCTCCCCTCGGGGAACAAATGGCAGGTATTGCAGTTTATCATCGACAATTCCTGGGATTTTCCGGAAGACAGTTTTCATATCAAGACCCGCCAGGGAATGGGCATCGATCACATTTACAACGACGGACGCAAGTGGACCTTTAACGGCGGCGATGTTATGGTCAGGGTCTTTTCGCCGGACTACGGCTATCAGGGCACCTGGATCATTATGCCCAACAATTCGACGGCAATTGATTATTGGAGCCAGTCCCCTTCCAGGTTTGTCAACATCGACCATATCATGGCCGAGCACTAGCAAAGACAAAATGATGGGCCTGGACTACACCAGGAATAGGGGGTATAATTTACTGACAACCGTAATTTACACTCCTCGATAAATGGAGGTTGAAAATGGCAAAAAAAATCGGAATTCTGAGAGGTCGGGAAGATAATTTTCCCAATGCGCTGGTCGAAGCCATTAATCATAAAGGAAACGGTGAAGTGGTGGCTGAGATGGCTACCATGGGCGCCGGACGTCTTGGCGAACCGCCGGTCTATGATTTGATTTACGATCGCATTTCACATGATTACCCTTATTATCGGTATCTGCTCAAGGCCGCGGTGGCACGCGGCGTCTATGTGATCCCCAACCCCATGCTGTGGAGCGCGGACGATAAATACCTGGGGTTTACCTTGGCCGCCGACATGGGGTTGACGGTACCCAAGACCTGCCTTTTGCCCATCGCCGGCTCGACGCGGCTATACGACATCACGGCCGAGTCCCTGCGCAACCTAAAGTTCCTGGATCATTCCGAATGGCAGGCGATTTTCGATTACATCGGTTTTCCGTGCTGGCTGAAGCCGGCTTCCGGCGGCGGCTGGCTGGCGGTCAGCAAGGTCCATAGCCCGGATGAATTCTACCACCTCTACAATAACGAAATTTTCCATACCAAACCGGTTTACCCCGAAGACACCGGTCAGGACACGGCGGTGCGTAATTGGCTCAGCCGGACGTTGGTCTTTATGCTGCAGGAAGACATCGCCTTCCAGCAGTTTGCCCGTTGTTTTTTTATCGCCGGCGATGTCACCACGGCTCGTTTCGAACCGCCGGACCGTGTCAGCGGTGAGCGGCTGGGGCGCTATTCGGCCGATCCGGACTTTTTCGGTCCCGAACTGCTGGCCCGTATCGAAGCGTATGTCCGTAAACTGAACCAGGCCCTGGGCTACGAGATCAACACAACCGAGCTGTTGGTCAAAGACGGCATCCCCTATGCCATCGACTTTCTGAATTTTGCCTGTGATTTCGACCCCAATTCGGTGGGCACCCACTTCGCCGACATGGGTTTGGACAAGGTTTCGGATTACCTGATCAACTGTGTTAGGGATGAAAACGCCCGGTTGCAGCGTGAAGATAATGTCTGGCGCAATTTGATCCGGGGCAGCTTTAAGTAGATAAAACTCACCTTGGTGGAAACAGTGTTCGGTAATAATCTGATTTGTTATGATGAATCTTAACACCTTTGACGATATCCCGACCCGTTGCGAAACTATCTGCGATGGTACGCGAAGTGAAAAGAAAATCCAACCGGCTTTCAGCCCGGTTGAAAACCCGGATCTGATCGGCACCCTCCATCATTTTCCGAGTGTGCCGTCCCGGTTTATCAATCCCCGCAATGTCGAAATCTGGTTGCCGCCGGATTACGACGAAGACAATGCTGACGGGTATGTAGTCCTCTATATGCATGATGGCCAGAACCTGTTCGAGCCGCAAAAATCTTACACCGGTGTCGATTGGGGCATGGATGAGACCATGGCGGTCCTTTGTCGGAAGAAGGAAATTCGGCCGACCATTGTAGTCGGTATCTGGAACACGCCTCAAAGATTACGCGAATACCTGCCGCAGCGGCCTTTTTGCGACCATCAATCCCACCGCGCGATGAGCCGGGTGATGAAGCGTTATGGGGGGGCGCCGATTTCGGACAATTACCTGCGATTTTTAGTTTACGAACTCAAACCCTTCGTTGACAGCCGCTACCGCACCCGCCCGGAGCGGGAGATGACCTTTTTGATGGGGTCGAGCATGGGGGGATTGATTTCGCTGTATGGGATCTGTGAATATCCGCAGGTATTCGGTGGGGCCGGGTGTCTTTCAACCCACTGGCCGATTGCACACCAGCTTTTCAGTGCCTATCTGAAAGTGAGGCTGCCCAAACCGGGACAGCACAAAATATATCTGGACTACGGCAACGAAGCCAATAGTCCCGCTTACCGTGTCAGCCAGAAGCGTGTAGATCACATCTTAAAGGGTCGAGGCTACGAGCCTGGGTTAGACTGTCTCAGTTACTGGTCCGCCGGCGATCCGCACTCCGAAACGGCCTGGCGCACCCGTATCCAGATGCCGTTGCGCTTTTTATTGAAAAATGACCAACGGCCTTCGGAGACTACCGCTGACGTCAAATGAGGAGTCCGTGATTCTAAAACCCACCATAGCGGTTGGCCGGCGACAAGTTCATCCCGATTTCAAAGTAAAAACAGGCACCAGGGTTACTGGGAAAAAGCGCCATGTGCCGGTAAATCCGAAAAGTCAGTCATGAGAGAGGAGCTTATCATGGATAGTCAATATCTTGAACTTTTCAAGCAGTTGATCCGATTAAAAACCACCCATGACGCCGAAAACAGGCCGGAACATGATCGATGCCGAGATCTGTTGAAGGCGGAAGCGGAAAAGCGCGGCTTAAAGACGAAAATTATTTCTTCTGATCCCTACCCTTCTCTTCTGGCGGGACTTGATGTTGAAACCCTGAATCCTCCCTTGATGCTGTCGTGCCACCTGGATGTGGTTCAGGCCCGGGTGGAACAGTTCGAGCCGCAAATTCAGGGCAACAAATTGATAGGTCGGGGCGCCAGCGATATGAAATTTGCCGTACCGGTATTTTTTAATGTCTGGGAACGCCTGGGGGCCGGGAAGGAGAAAATTCTCCTGGTGTTTACTTTTGACGAGGAAATCGGCGGCAACAACGGGATTGGTTATTTGCTGGATGAAGTAGGGCTGAGGCCGGCAGTGAGTTTTATTCCGGATGGCGGGGATAATTTTCAGATCGAAGCGGAAGAAAAGGGGGTATTCCTGTTTCGGGTGAAAACCTCCGGCAAGTCAGCCCATGGCTCCAGGCCGTGGCTGGGCGAAAATGCCATTGACAAGATGCTTGCGATTTATTCGGATTTACGCAAGGAATTCCCTTATGTCCACTCCCCGGAACAATGGACCCAAACCTTGAACCTGGGCAAAATAACGGCAGGTGAAGCCGCCAATAAAGTACCCGATGCCTGTGAAGCCAGCTTTGATTTACGCTTCATTGAAGGACGGGGGGCGAAAGAGATCAAGGACCTTGTGCAAAAAATTGTGGCAGACAGGGGGGAATTTGAACCGTACGTGGTGGGAGACAACTTTTACCTGGATATGGAGCTTTGGTGCAGTCGCCTGTTTCAGGAAGCCGCCGAGCGCCACCTGTCCCACCCCATGCCCATTTATCGCAGCGAAGGCGCTTCCGACGCCCGCTTTTTTACCAAATACAAAATCCCGGTGATCATTTCAAAGCCTGTTTGCGCAGGGCATCACTCGGACCATGAATGGATTGATCTCGAAAGCATCACGACCTATACGAATATCCTTTTTGACTTTGCCAAGCAGGTGATCAACAGGAACGAATAACTTATGCACGTAACCGTTCATGGGTTCAGAGGTCCGGGGGTTCAGGGTTCAAAATATTAACCAAAAAAAAGGAGCCAACCTATGCGCGATAAGGAAAATTTGCCAAGCCTGGAGCAGGCGCTTGAAACGTTGCAGACGATTGAAAAGAAGTATGACGAAGGAACACGCATTGCACAGACGGGGCGGGCGCTGGAAAAAAATGAAAGTATCACCCAAAATGAAGAGGTGGTTAAGGGCTACTATAAAAGCCTTACAGACAAAGGATTGTTTGTGCCGATCTATGGGGCAGGGGACCTTCCCTGGGCCCTTCCTCTCCATATGCCGCCCTACCTTATTGAGATACTCTGGGCGACCTCCCGTGTTCTCTATGCCCTGGCCCGGAAGGATCTCAAGGCCGAAGGCCCGGATTACCTGATTAAACGGGTCCCGGAAGGATGGATTACGGAGGAGATGGCCGAAATTCTGCACCGATATTATCTGACCGTTGAACCGGACTTGGCCTTTGACGTTCTGGTATATGGCGCCAACTCAAAGAGAGGCATGCGCTTTGATGAATTTAAAGCCTCCGGTGACCATCTTTATGCCAAAATACTGGAGGCCCAGAGTGTGGATACCTATTATGGGTGGCTCAGAGAGTGTATTCAGTCGGCGCGGGAAACAGGAGAATATGGCGATTCCGTATTCACCCTGGTTGCCACCGGAGACCGACCATTAACCGACGCAGAGCTGGACGAGCAAGTCCTGGCCACCTACATTCATGGGGCAGAGAATCATCGCGATCGGATTCTTTTCCTGGAGATCGATCCCCGGAACCAGCCCAGCTTTCAGAATCTGGTCCTGTTATCAAAATTTATGAGTCAAGGCGATCCTGCCCAGGAACCTCTTATTCTTGATCCCCAGGATGCGTATTTCGAGGGCGACCAGCTTTGTTACCGTTGGGAGGGTAAGACGGGAACAATTGATAAAGTCATCTCCAGGCTGGTGGACGCGGATTTCCAAAAGTTTCTCAAAAAGATGACAGCCGAACGAAAGCCTGAGGTCATAGAGTTTCTGCGTCGAATGTATGCAACTCCGGCCCTATGGCCGGATCTATCGAAGCATCTTGCCGGTTTTTACCTGATCGACAAAAGCTCCATCACCAACCTGTGTATGTTGGAAGGCGTTGGTGTCGCACCGCAAACCCAGCGCATTACCGCAAGTCAACTGGAATCTTTCCGTAAGGATCCGGACCAGTTGAAGCAACTGGCGATCAAACCGTTGCACGGGATGAGTTCAAAGGGCGTGTTCGTCAGCCCGGATCTTTCCGTAGTCGAAAAGTATTGTTCCGAAGAGCCCATGCTTGCCCAGGAAATGTTCTGGGCCACTCCGGTGATGCCGAACATCAATGAGGAATTGACGGATCCGGATGCCCGGGCGGGAATCTGTTCCGAAACCCGGCTTGTATTTCATGCAGGTTCTCCGGCCGTACTTGATTCGCCCAATGAGGCCAGGTGTATTCTGGCCCTCAGCCGTTCCCATTACACGAGTAAAGATCCGGCCCGCAAAATAAAAAATGACGCCGCCGGGCGCGGTTGGTTCTCCAACATGGGGGCTATTTTGGCGGTAAAGGCCGAACTGGGAATGACCGACAAGCGCGAGGCCGGACTGGGGATGGCGCCGGTTTGCTGGGTTTATTAGCCTCTTAGCTTCTGAATGAGTTGATTTGGCGGAGAATATCTTTGGCTAAGATTTAGAATTTATCTTTTGACACCAAATTTCTAAGGAGGTAAGTTCAATGGCAGAAACACATCCCATCACGTTTCTTTGTATGGCCAGCTATTTCAAGGGCGCAGAATTTATGCAAGAATGCAAACGGCAAGGAAGCCGGGTCATACTTTTAACCAAAGAAAAATTGCTTGATGCAAACTGGCCCCGCGACTCGATTGACGAAATTCACGCCATGCCGGATTTGTACAACCATGAACATGTTATAAAAGGTGTCAGTTTTCTTGCTCGAACGCGCATTTTTGACATGATCGTGGCACTAGACGATTTCGATGTCGAAACCGCAGCCAAGTTGCGTGAGCATTTACGCATTCCCGGCATGGGAGACACCACGGCCAGGTATTTTCGAGACAAATTAGCCATGCGCACGCGGGCAAAGGACCGGGGTATATTGGCACCCGAATTTATCCAAGTACTCAATCATGATAACGTTAAACAATTCATAAATCGCACGCCGGCTCCCTGGGTGCTCAAGCCGCGCTCCCAGGCATCGACTATTGGTATTAAAAAAATCGAAACCACCGAACAGCTCTGGCAGACGATCGAAACTTTAGGAGATCAGCAATCATTTAACTTACTGGAACAATTTGTACCTGGTGATATCTATCATGTTGACTCTATTGTCTATGAACGTAAAGTGTTGTTTGCCGCTGTTCACAAATACACCGATCCACCCATGAGTGTTGCCCATGAAGGAGGTATCTTTGCATCCTGTTCGCTGGAGAGAGGCTCCCCTGAGGAACCCATTCTAAGATCTTTAAATAACCAAGTGATTACAGAATTCGGACTGGTGCAGGGCATAACCCATACCGAGTTTATAAAAGGACGGGATGACGGTGAATTTTACTTCCTCGAAACGGCGGCACGGGTTGGCGGCGCACACATCGCTGAATTAGTTGAAGCCGCTGCCGGTATCAATCTTTGGGCCGAGTGGGCCAAGCTGGAGCTTGCCAGCAATGCGGCGCCGTATCGATTGCCTGAACTTCATCAAGACTATGCCGGCATTATCATTACCTTAGCCCGGCAAGAAAGTCCGGATACGACCGCCTATGATGATCCTGAAATTGTCTGGAGGTTAGATAAGCGTCATCATGCCGGACTCATCGTCCATTCTAGTAAATGGCAGCGGGTAAATACTTTAATTGAGAGCTACACCGAACGGTTTCGAGCAGACTTCCATGCTTCTATGCCGGTCCCGGATAGACCCAGCGATTGATTATTGACTATTGAATATTTGTCGATTCGCTTCGGTCTATCTTTTTAGTCAATTGTCTTGATAAGGAGTCGCAGAGCATGACCGCTACGCAGGGCAACCCACGCATTCTTATTGTCACTCCGGAAGTCACTTATCTGCCTGACGACATGGGTAATATTGCTAATTATCTTAAGGCCAAGGCGGGCGGGCTAGCCGATGTATCCGCCGCCCTAGTCAGTGCGCTGTTCGAACAGGGAGCCGACGTTCACGTTGTTCTGCCGAATTACCGCGCCATGTTCAATCATCACTTACCCCCGATTCTCAAAAAGGACATAAACACCATTCGTAAGATAATGCCCGATGATAGGATTCACCTTGCCGAAGACAGGGCCTTTTTCTACATGAATCGTGTCTACTCCAATTATGGGGAGGAAAACACGAAGATCGCCCTGGCCTTTCAGCGAGAGATAATCAACAACATCGTTCCACGTGTACGGCCGGATCTCATCCATTGCAACGATTGGATGACCGGTCTGATTCCGGCCATGGCAAAGCAGGCGGGAATTCCCTGTCTTTTTACGATCCATAACATTTATAGCATGAAGATCCTCCTTTCTCATATCGAAGACAGGGGGATCGATTCGGCCTACTTCTGGCAGCATCTTTATTACGAGCGCATGGCATATGACTACGAGGAAACAGGGAAAGCCAATCCCGTGGATTTCCTCGTCAGCGGTGTTTTTGCCGCCCACTTTGTCAATACGGTAAGCCCGACCTTTTTGCAGGAGGTGATTGAAGGCCGACATGATTTTGTTGAAGAGCCACTGAAGCGGGAGCTGGCCAATAAATTCAACGCCGACTGTGCTGTCGGCATCCTCAATGCCCCGGATTCTTCTTTCAATCCTACCACCGACGAGGATCTGATGCTTCAATTCGGCCCCCGGAATCATATTGCCGGCAAAAAGAAAAACAAACGCTCTCTCCAGAAAACACTGGGACTTATTGAAGCTGACCAGGCGCCTCTTTTCTTCTGGCCTTCCCGCCTCGACACAATTCAAAAAGGCTGCCAGCTGCTGGCTGAAATCCTTCATGATGTTGTCTCACGCTATTGGGAGCAGAATCTGGAGATCGTCTTTGTGGCCAATGGGGATTTTCAACAATATTTCAAAGAAATTGTGCAGTTCCACAACCTGAACAGGCGGGTGGCGATTTGCGACTTTGACGAGCGACTGGCCCGGTTGGCTTACGGCGCTTCTGATTTTGTGATGATGCCTTCTCGTTTTGAACCATGCGGTCTGCCCCAGATGATCGGCCCCATCTACGGCTCACTGCCGGTTGCACACGATACCGGTGGAATCCACGACACGATCACCCACATGGACGTTGATAACAATACTGGTAACGGCTTTCTTTTCAAGGATTTCGATTCCAATGGCCTGTCCTGGGCCATGGGAGAGGCCATTCAATTCTACAATCTTCCCTTGAAAATAAAGAAGACCCAGATCGAACGAATCATGACCCAGAGTGCCGCTGCCTTCAGCCACGCGGTCACGGCGCGTCAGTACATTGATCTTTATGAAAAGATGCTGGCGCGCCCCCTCATCAAGACGGATGTATAGTCATTCAGAACAAAGCGGTTGGGGTCGCGCCGCGCTAAGCCTAAAAATCGACCTCATTTCCAACTCTCTTTCTAAATTATCAATCACTTACGGTGGTCCGATCCCCCTTTGTCGTCCGCTTCAATCCCTTCGCCCTTTTTCAGCTCGGTACCGGCTGCCTCAACCCCTTTGGCTTTTGCAAAAATCACCGCCGCAACAGGGATGATCACAAAAATTATCGCCGCTCCGATAAGTTCAGCCCCTCGCGGGTAACCTTCATAAGGGGCTTTAAATCTGGCGACGACCTCTGTAATCAGCAGCGCGAACAACACGAGCGGAGCAATAAATTTAATCATGATTTCCCAAACTTTTCCGATCTTCATACCCGGCATGGCATTGACATGATCCATTAACCTGGCGGTCTTAAATATCCAGCCGATAACGATGCATTCGATTAAGATGGCAATGGCCAGTCCGAAGAAATTCATAAAGTAATCAACAATATCAAGCCAATATAGGCCGGCCCCTGAAATAAACAGCAACCCGAACACAAAACCGATGCATGAAACCGTGAGGTTGGCCTTTTTATGCGACCATCCGAATTTATCCCTGATGCCGGATGTTACCGCTTCTACCAAAGAAAAGGCCGAGTCGATCCCCAAGGTAAGCAGCATCACAAAAAACAGGATGCCGAAAAGTGTGTTCAGCATGGGCAGCTTGTTAATGATCATGGGATAAACCACAAAGGCAAGCCCGGGGCCGGAAGCCTTTAATTCGGTAATAGGGGTACCGGTTTGACTGGAAAGATAGCCCAGTGCTCCGAAAACGGCAAAACCTCCGAACAGTGCGGTGAGTGCATCGCAAATGGCAACGATATAGGCATTGGTAACCAGGTTCGTTTTTTTCGGCAAATAGCTTCCATAAGCAAACATGATGGCAAAACCGATGCTTAAGGAGAAAAAGACCTGGGTATAGGCTGCAAGCCACACCTTGCCGTCCAGCAGTTTTGCGAAAGTGGGTTTTAAATAGTAGGCCAATCCGATTCCGGCGCCATCCAACGTCACCCCTCTGATTACCAGTACAATTAAAATGATCCATGGTATCAAAACCGTGGCATAAACAACTTTTCCAACTGTTTCAGGTCCTTTCCAGACACACCCGACGATTGACACCCATGTTAAAACCAAGCCTATCAACAGGGGCATCTTTATGCCGCCGAACTCAAGGGGTCCGGATGTTATTCCGAGCGTATCTTTAAAAAAGAAATCGGAAGTATTATCCCCCCATGCCAGCGTGAAAGCATCCCACAGATATTTAAAAGCCCAGCTCATCACAGCGGCATAATAACAGGTTATTACAAATGCGATGCCGATTACAAACCAGCCCAGCACCTCAAATCGGCTATTAATGCTTGCTAAAGATCCGCTGGCTGCCTTTTGAAATTTGTGCCCGATTGACAATTCCATAATCAGGATGGGAATCCCTGCTGTAATCAAAGCCACGACAAACGCGATTAAAAAAGCGCCTCCGCCGTTGTTTGCGCAGATATAAGGAAATCTCCAAATATTCCCAAGTCCGATGGCAGACCCAATGGCTGCCAATATAAATGAAGTTCTGGTTTCCCATTGTCCTCTCTCTTCCATAGCACCCTCCTGTCCTTTATTTCGAATTTCGGGTTGCATGTTAAGGGGAATGACCTTTGCACGGATGTGGCATGTACCCCTTCTTATTGATGCCGCTTTGCCTGAGAGTTTTTCTGAACGTTGATTGAAAGTGGCCTAAGCTCATTGGCGTTTTTGCGCAGGGCATATTAGCGCCGTCATTGTCGGCCGAGACGAAACATAATGAGCCAGTATCTGGAATTCGTAATTATTTCAGATAGAAAAACGATATCACAACGTCTTTTCACATTCTTTATCTGGTTTGGGGTTCATATTCAACCATTTTTTAACCCAAAAAATGGTGTAAACATCTGAACCGGGCGTTGTCTCATCGCATTGTGTAGATTTCTCATTCAAATCCACCAAAAAATTGAATCACGATATTTTAGATTCGTTGGACAAACCTACAGTTCCCGGTGGTTATAGGTTTCCCCTGACCAATCCACATTCCGTGGCAAGTGTATATTGCGTGCCTCAATCAAATCCTGCCTCTTGTACTCCCTGGTAAATCATAACCATGACTGCAATGGAAAAAATAGCTTATATAATAATCGTGTAAAATCAGGGAGTTAATGTTAGATAACGGTTTCGCGACCTCACACCTAACTTGACACTCAATTCTTTTTCTGCCATTTTTGGCCACGACAAATCTAAAGCCCAATGTATACTTATTCTCCATGCACGGAGGTGTCTCTTTTTAGATTTAAATATAAAATGAACTGCAGGCTATTTCAATGTATCTATTAGAACTTTACTACGCCAACGCGCGCCTGAGTCAAACCGGTAAATTTATTTTTCCCTGTCGCAAAGGAACCATTCCGAAATGGACTATCTTATCCTCTCATCCAAGGGAAATGGAAAAACTGCAACTGATGGCGCTGTCGATGGCCGGTACGCGCTATTTACCGCATATTCCCTATCAGCCAAAACGTCTGCTCAACTTACCGAAACAGCCATTGCAGTTGGAATTTTATCTGGCCCAACATCCTGAAACTGAAGGTCCTGATATCAAATATGATTTAATCGGTCACGGGTTGCAACTCTATGCGGATGGGCGCATTCAAAGCATCACCAAACAGGAATGCCGTTATCTCTCTCCCATAATGGAAATACAGAAAATTCGGGATCACAGCAACTTCGCAAAGCATTTCATGTTGGCTTATGGCCCTGATCTTAAGGCGCATAGAGACAGCGATGATTTTGATTTTAACAATCCTTTCCTTCGGATCACCCGGTTTTATTCCTTATTCGATGGAAACGCACTTTTGACAGATCCGGTTGTCTTCTTGGAACGTCTGCATAAAAAAGCCTTTCGATACGGACGAATTCTGCCGAGAAACATATTGGCAATCCTGCAGCGTCTGTTGCCTGAATATCTTCACGTCGAGACTGCCGGATGGTCCCAAAAGACTTGTGATATGCGATTTGAATGGATGGGTTTGTCTCCGTGGCAAAGGCGAATGATGATACCGATTCTGGATGCATGCCGGCACCTCCTGGATGCCTTTCCGAATAGCTTCGATCCCTTGAAAACACCGGGTTTAATCCTGCTGGATCGTCCCAGCCGTTTTTGCACAGCCAAACGCTTCCCGGATTGGATTAAATTAATGGATGAGTTGCTGCCGCACATGCAATTCGTAGCAACCTTAACCGACCGGGCTGCATCCCAATTCCCCCACAAATTACGCAAGAAGCGTCTTACAATCCATAAAAACGAGATACCCCAGCCATCCAAGCGTAAATCTGTTCGCATTCGACCTGGAACGATTCTCCTCATTGATGTTGATGGCCGCCTGCCGAATTTTGCATTGATGAAACTTAGCCGCTATAATAAGGAACAGGGACGCAAGGTGATTCTGGGATATAAGGATTGCTGCTTCAAAGGCCCCGAAGCGGTTTACGCCAGCGCCGTTTTTCATAACCATATTACGGATCAGCGCATCTCAAAGCTGCGTCGATATTATGGTGAATCCCTCATGCTGGGCGGATCTGGGGTAGATATCCACAGGCGTCTGCCGGACATTATCGAAAATACCGCTCCTGATTACGATCTCTATCCGGAGCTCGGCGACCGGGCGATCGGTTTTTTGACGCGGGGCTGCCCTTTCCAATGCGCCTTTTGTATCGTACCGGCCAAGGAAGGCCAACCGCGTCAGGTCAGTAATCTGGATGCGCTGCTCGCCGGCAGGCGCAAACTGATTCTTTTGGATGATAATATTCTATCACATCCAAAATCAGTTGAATTATTAGCGGAAATGGCATCGCGCAATATCCAGGTCAATTTCACGCAAACACTTGATTTTCGAATGTTGGACAGGCGGAAAGCCGCTCTTTTGCGTCAAATCAAATGTTCGAACCTCCGATTTACGCGCAGCGTCTATCATTTCAGCCTAAACAACAATAAGGGTATTAAGCAACTCGCCCGTAAATACAAAATGTTCGGGTTTACCCCGCAAGACAACGTGGAATTCATTTGTATGTATGGTTTTGATACGACCCTTGCTGAAGATGTGGCGCGCTTTCGTTTTTTGCGTTCCTTGCCGGGCGCCTATGTTTTCGTACAGCAGTATCAACCCATTCCAGGGGGACCGCCAATGGCCGCGATACCTTTTTTCGATGAAAATGCAGATGACCTGATCGATGAACTTGTCGGTATCTTGTTTCCGCAAAATATGAAAAGCATGGAAAAATATTTCCGTTGGGTCAGTAAACGCTATGCCGAAACCTTTGGGCGTTTACATAAAAACCTCGTTGATACTATTTTTAAATATAACGATCGGGGAATGAAAGGAAAGTATATTGCTACGTTGGATGGTACACGAAAATGGTCAACCGCCTGAGAGGTGGTTGCCGGATGAGCAACTGCGACAACAAATCCGTGTAATCGTTGAAACCGGAAACACCATGGACCGGTTGCAAAATTTTGCGGTCAGCCGGACCGCCGGTATCTGGCGGATTAAGCGGAGCAAAATCATATTGGGTTTCCTCGACGGTCTTGGTATCGAGAAACTGGTAACGAAAGTTCGGGTTCCTCCGGAATCGATCGTTAAATGCCTGAACCGGTTTGCTCAGAAGGGGTTGCAATATTTCGATCACCCTGAGCGAAAGCCCACAAAGCGAGAGATGCTTGTTGAACAATTGCTTGCTTTTCTGGAAGCTTCCCCCGATCCAGGATCTAAACCGTGGCGCTTGATAAAGGTTCGATATATCGGGCATGATTTCACGGCCGGCCATATAAGCAAGATCAGAAAGCTGATTGCATCACATCGCCATTTCACACGCAATGAAATTGCTAAAAAGGTCTGTAAACAATTTGGTTTTCGTCAGGCAAACGGTAACATCAAATTAGCCCAAACTAACCAGATTCTTCGACGAATGGAGATGGATAATCTTATCACTCTTCCAATACCGCAGAAAAATGCGCACAAATCCAATCCCCTTCTTGCAAAGCCATCTTCATTTGTTGAGCCTTCCAAAAAGTTAATTCTCCAATCATCTGATATTAGCCGGCTTCAGTTTATCCCCGTACTGAAAAATGAGGAATCACATTTGTGGCGATATCTGATCAACAAATATCACTACATCAAAGAGTCACTTTTTTTTGGCGCACAAATGCGCTATCTTGTTTTTGGCGGGCGAGATATCCAGCGCACCGGTCATTTGCTTAGAAACACGAGGCGTCAGTCGCGGTACAAGCAATGGAAGCTTGCCTTCAGACAAATAAAGCGTGGTGAGCATCTGCTGGCCGTTCTTGGATTTGCAGCCAGTTCGTGGCGGTTGGGAAGCCGAGACCGGTATATCGGCTGGACAGACGAACAGCGTGAAGCGAATCTCAAATTGGTCGTCAATAATGCCCGCTTTTTAATTATGCCATGGATTTATTCGCCCAATCTGGCCTCCCGTATCCTCGGTGGCATTGCTAAACAACTTCCGCTGGACTGGGAAGCCCGCTATAATTATCAGCCGGTTTTATTAGAAACTTTTGTCCAACTGGATCGTTTCAAGGGAACTTGCTACCAGGCAGCAAACTGGATAGAAGTCGGGAAGACAGAGGGATATAGCCTTTTCAGCTCATATAAACGTTATGCCATTGCCAAAGCTATATATGTCTATCCTCTTCGTAAGGATTTTCGTCGTCAACTCTGCAGTCTGTAATTCTCAACTATCTCAATAATTCTAATCCAAAGAAAATTCTTTGCCCTAGCAGTGCATATCGACTAAAATTTTAAATTTTGTCTCGGCTTGAGTTGCAACCCAACATATTATGATTTGCTGTACAAACTTACAATTCCCGGAAATTGTATATTTCTCCTATCCAATCCACATTCGGTAGCAAGTGTATATTGCGTGCCTAAATCAAACCCGGCCATTGGTTTGATTTTATAATATATTTGTTCAGCTAATCCTTACTTCCAGTGAATCACCGGCGCCTTCCTCTCCGGCAATCGATGATACTTAAACTTGGGATACCCTATCATTATCGGGTAGAACCAGGTGTGTCCCTCGGGCAGGCCCATGGATTCCACCAACTCGGGGGTGGCCAGCATGGCCCCCCGGAGCAGCCCGGCCCAGCAGGTGCCCACGCCCAGGGGCAGGGCGGCCAGCTCCAGATAAGCCAAGGCGATGCTCAAGTCCACCAAGCCGTTGGCGCTCTCTTTGGGAGCGGAGGGAACAATAAGGGTCTGAGCGGTGCGCAGGATGCCGTCGTAGCCGGTGGCCCAACGAGCCACCACTGGACGGAAGTAATCGGCCGCCGGCGAGTCGGGCTGGGCTTCGATGACCCGTTCCATCCAGTTGATGGTTTCCTGGGACAGCGGCTCCAACTTGTCCCGCCCTTCGATCACCGTCCAATGAAGGTTCTGGGCGTTGCTGGCCGTGGGGGCGTAGCGGGCCGTCTCGATCAACTTTTCCAGGGTTTCCCGGTCCACGGCCTTGTCCTTGAACAACCGGATGGATCGCCGGGAGCGGAGGAACTGCTCGGCCTGATCCCAGGACAGGACCAGGTTTTTTTCTATCTCCGGGCAGACTTCAATGTCCACCCCGGTCACGCTCAAGGCACCGTGGGGGCAGACGGCCACGCAGTGTCCGCAGGCCATGCAATAGGCTTCATCAGCCTCGGCAACTTGAGGGAAACTCGCGTCTTCTTCCTGGGTTATAATCTGTCTGGGGCACTCGGCCGCGCAAATTCCGTCCTGTTTGCACTTGTTTTCATCAATCGTCAGAAAGGCCATGCTTGTCTCCTTGTGTAATTGTTGAACCCAACGCTGAGTTGTTCTTACAAGATAGGATCAGCGTTATAAAATGTAATGGCGACTTGTGTTACCCCGCAAAACAAATTCCAACACACCAACGGGGTATTTTTTAACCATTTTCACATATCAACAGATTTCAAAATGAGTAAAACAGTACCGATATATAGTAACCGGACATGTTCAATCCGCATTGCAGATTAGCCAATCACCAATAAACACTTTGTTGAGCCTTGATTTATTGTGGGTTTCGTGCCTGAATCAAATCCGATCAACAAACTGAATTCATTATAGATTTGTAACACAAACTAATATGTGGCTGTATCTTTATAAATCAGGCAAACCAGCTGCTTTGTTCCATTTGCGCCAGGCGTGGGAATATAAAAAGCCTTGCGCCATCATCAAGATGATGAATGAGTTTATGCCCAAAGTTTGCGTCAGGCAGTTTTTTCTGCGCGATGTAAAGTGCCGTAGGCCGGTCAGGCACTGCCACAATCTGTGTGTCATGGTCGGGCAAGGAAAGGCCTGCTTTGACAAGTAGGCTGCAATAGTCCAGGTACATTTGCTGATAATGCCGGGCAGCGACCAAGCTATCAAAAAGAGGCTTATGAGGTCAAGGATAATTAAAGCAGGAGTATTTAGGGGAATATTCCTTGCCAGAACATGGGAGAGTATTGAATACTGTCGGCCATGGAGGGTTTAGGCGCTGTCAGGTATGACGGCATAACCAGTTCCAACAAATCCCTGATGGCCCGACTCCCGCCCTTTATCTGATTTATTCATGTCAAATTTGAGACGTTGAATAATTAACTCTAATCAATTTTCCCACCTTGGAAATCGAAATTCCACCTTGAGTGTTGTGGTCACTGAACTTATGGAACAACCGTCATCTGTCAATTCATGCAGATAATTCCATAAAACATTCAAGCCCTTGGATTTCGTATTACGTACACACCACAGCTTAATATTTGATAGAACATCCCCACACTATCTATTGTACTTCGAGATTCAACTCTTTAATTTTTATTTGGGAAGGAAATTTTTTTTGGATTGTGTATTAGTCAGTGCAATCTATAACGGTCTGTTAAAACGTTCAATTGTGGATTCATAGTGAATTTAGCGCCTTGATATAAAAATGATATCTCAATAGAATCTGTGTATCATCGACCTTTTGTATGTTGGAGCTAGTACAATATCTTGGAAGTTAGGAAAGCTGGACATTTTGAAACCAGCTCTATTGAATCCGCACCTGAGCAGTTTTATACTCACTTTTTCCTAAAATGATAACAGCGAAAATAATCATACAGGCCCCTAAGATTTTTGACAGGCTCATTGTTTCTCCGAGGATAAGAATAGCTAAGGCAGCTGCAACGATTACTTCAAGAGTGGAAATCATAGCCGCATTTGCCGGGTCAATTCGTTTAAGTCCTGCAAAAAGACAT
>PVMK01121137.1_pt1 | contig 18495 bp, 20 predicted proteins | sample 1853481 | NCBI WGS metagenome assembly PVMK01 (sample SAMN08533507, study PRJNA380276) | Marine sediment metagenome, whole genome shotgun sequencing project. | reverse complement strand
CCATGAGTGCAAACAATGACACAAGGCGTTCCGCAACGCGCCAGGCCGGATTCGGGTCGCGCCGGGAAGCAGGCTTCTCGATGATCGAACTCCTGGTTGCCGTACTCGTCATGGGAATCGGTGTGCTGGGGATTACCGCGTTGCAGATGGTCAGTCTGCAGAACAATCGGGGTGCGTTGATGCACGGCGAGGCCACCGTGCGGACCTATGACTTGATGGACCGGATACGGTACGGCCCATTCCGGGACTCTTTCTGTCACTGTTTCTACTCATGGACAGACCAGCTCCGATGACGAAGCCCGGCCCGTAGCCGCCAATGAAATTCCCCGTCCATTGCCACCGGCGACGCCACACAGGTCCAGCGTCCCGCCTACGGCGCCGACCAGCAGTCCACGGGAACTGAAGGTCAGCCGATCAACCGTGTTCAGGGTGCCTTCGCCGGTGAACGTATTGGGCGCGGTGGCATCGAAGCGGCGCAGGCTTGTCACCGCGCCCGCCGCCGGACAGTTGGCAGGCGTGCCCACGGCCACGCACCAGCCGGGACCCCATTCGTTCGCGTCGTCACTCGCATCCAGGGCGATCATCGATACGTTGGCTCCCTGCCGGGTCGCTTCGCTGCGCGAATACTGAACTGCTAGCAGGAAGCTGTTGACTTGGGTGGTCATCGTGCGTTGCTCGATAAAGCCGTCAAAGGCCGGCAGCGCAATACCCAGAAGCACCCCGGCTATCGCCAGGGTAACCATGAGTTCCACGATGGTCAGTCCGTTCTGTCGCTTCATCGATACTTCCAACATTCGACGTTCGGTAGATTTAACGAGCGCAATGTGACGCACGTTTGCTTCCCCACTATGGGGAGAAGGCCAGTCTAGGCCAGGCACTTTCAAAGGGAATCCAAGGGCCGATGAGTGGGCCTGTTTGGCAGGATAAGTGGTGTCTGAAACTTGTAAGATCATCCGCACCGTCCCCTGCGCCGGGCCTGGTTCACACTAATGCGTCCAACTGTCCTCGTTGGGATCGTCGTAATCCCCATCCGCATTCGAATCCCAGCGCCGACTCCCCGTTGCATCCATCTCCAAACTGCCGGTACCACTCACCGGTGTATTCGCATCCGGGACGGCCCGCACGATAAAGCTGGTGGCCGTCGGCGGGCCTTCGACCGTGATGGTGTAGTTGCCGGTGGTGACGGTGCACACGTTCGCTGTCACCGCACCGGTGTTGGCATCGCCAACCCCATCGGCATCGGTATCCAATGCATTTACGTAGGTGAAGTTGATCGCGCCCATCCGCTCCATGCCCTGGGCGCAGCGCATCAGGTCGGCCTGCGCTTCTGCGCGGAAAGTCCGCTGGCTGTATTGGGTGTACAGCGGCACCGCGACCGCCGAGATGATGGCCAGAATGGCCATCGCAATCAGCAACTCGATCAGCGTGAACCCCTGCGGGCGCAACGACAGGTGAATGTTCCTGAGGAACTTCGGCGGTTCCGAGGGGAGCGCCGAGGTCAACTCCGTGGCAAGCGAGTCGTGCATGGTTTTTCCTGTACCGGGGTCCTAAGCATCCTTGCAAGGGTAAATGAGCCGGCTGCCGGGGCCCACGACACGCCGCTGAGCGGTCGCTTTTCGCCGACGAACGTTACTCCCGAAGAATATCGCCCGCTGGCTCGACTGCAAGGATAGAAACGTCCAAAATCAAACACTTACCCGCCAAAGGGTGATTGAAATCTACCACCACGAGCGCGCCTTGTAACGACTTGATTACCCCGGGACGATCGCCATCGGGACCGGAAAACGCCACCACCACGCCCGGTTCGAGGTCGATAGTGGAGTCGAACTTCTCCAGCGGCATGAGCCGCACGTTGTCCTCGCGGCTCAGACCAAATCCTTGTTCGGGTGATATATCGAGACGTTCGGCGGCCCCGGCCTCGAGGCCAAACAGGGCCCGCTCGAACCCGCCCGGGAGGCTACCGTCGCCCACCACGAACGTTGCCGGCGCGCCATCGCCAGTGCCGTCAATCTCCTGTCCATCGGCGAGGCAAAGACTGAAATGCAGGGTTACGCGCGCGCCTTCAGCGATGCGCATGCCTCATCCCGCATTGGACCGCGCACCGGCAGAACGCTCTCGGCGCGAATCGCGAATCATCAGCGCGATCCATGCCACCGCACCGAGGAAAATGGCCGAATCCGCGACGTTGAACGCTGGAAAATAGTATTGCTGATAATGCACCAGGACGAAGTCCACAACCCGGCCGCTGAGGATCCGATCGATGAGATTGCCCCAGGCACCCCCGAGAATCAGCGCGAACGCCCAGCCCTGCAACTTCTTATCAGCCGGCAGGCGCAGCATTTCGTAGATCAGATAAAACGAAAAGCCTATCGCAATGGTGACGAACAGCCAGCGCTGCCAGCCGCCGGCGCCGCTGAGAAAGCTGAACGCCGCGCCTTCGTTCTGCAGATGAATCCAGCTGAAAAACGGCCACACGGGAACCCGTTCGCCGACCTCTAACAGCTGTAGGACGATGTACTTCGCCACCCGGTCGAGGGTCACCACCAGCATTGCAAAGCCGAGCCATCTCCACAGGTCAATTGTTCTCATTTATCTCGCTCGTCGAACCAGGTTCGGGCGATGACGATGTCGGCGTGGATCTGCGTCTTCAGCTCCTCCAAGCCATCGAATTGACGTTCGTCGCGAAGCTTGTGTTTGAACACCACGCTGATCAACTTGCCGTATATGTCGCGATCGAAGTCGAAGATGTGCGCTTCCAGCAGCGGTTCTTTGCCGTGCAGGGTGGGTCGCACACCGATGTTGGCGATCCCTGGATAACGGCGGCCATCGAGCCCCTTAACCTCGACCGCGTACACACCGTTCAGCGCCGCACGATAGCGGTGCAGCGGCACATTCGCCGTCGGCACACCCAGCTCGCGACCCAACTGACGGCCGTACGCCACATGTCCCATGATGAAGTACTCGTGGCCAAGCAATCGTTCGGCGAGCTCGAAATCGCCTTGCGCCAGCGCTTCGCGCACGCGCGTGCTGCTGACCCGGCCGTGCTCGAAGGTAAGGGTCCCGAGATGACTGACGCCGAAGCCGTGTCGATCACCCGCGGCCTTCAACATGGCGTAGTTGCCTTCGCGATTGCTGCCGAACTGAAAGTTGTCACCCACCACTACATAGCGAACGCCCAGCCGCCGTACCAGAAAGTCGTCAATCACCGTTTCGGCGGTAACGGCGCGCAACTGCTCGTTGAACGGCAGACACAGCACCCGGTCCAGTCCCGTGCCGCTGAGCAGCTTCACCCGCTCCCGGAAACGCGTCAGACGAGCCGGCCGGTTGGCGCCTTCGAAAAACTCGCGCGGTAGCGGTTCAAAGGTAATCAACAGGCTGGGCACACCCAACTCATCGCGTTTCGCCTTGAGATGGGCGAGCAGCATGCGGTGGCCATGATGAACGCCATCGAACTTTCCGATGGTCGCAACGCACCCGTAATGTTCCGGGCGGATGTTGTGCATTCCGCGAATGATTTCCATGGTGGGCATTATACCCGGCCCGACCCTCGCGCAAGCGAAGCTTCAGACCTCTGATCACGACTCTGATTACATATGGTAACGAAGATCGCGCAGGCGCAGCCCCGCCAGTGCCAGCGCCCCGAAGTAAACGATGACACCACCAATGCAAGCCACCGCAAGGTGTCCGACCCGGTCCAGCAGCGTCATGTCGAGCCACAGGCCACTATCAGGGACCACCGCCCATAGCCAGCCGACCAGCAGAACCGTCGCCGCCACCAATCGGCCGCCGAATTTCCACCAGGTGCGCTCGGGACGATAGACGCCCGAACGGAGCGTACCGCGGATCAACAGGTAGGCCTGCACACACGCCGCGGTACTGGTCGCCAGGGCCAACCCGACATGGCCCATGATGCGGAACAAGGCCAGGTTCAAGACGATGTTAACCAGCACGGCAACCAGGGCGATGCGAAACGGCGTGGTGGTGTCCTGGCGGGAAAAATAGGCCGGGGCGCTGATCTTAACCAGCGAGATCGCCACCGGACCAATCGAAAACGCCTGCAGCGCCAGTGCCGCCATGCCAACGTCCGTCGCGGTCATCGCGCCGTGATAGAACACGGTAGCGACCAACGGTACGGCCAACAGATACAAGCCGACAGCCGCGGGCACACCGAGCAGCAGCCCCATGCGAAACCCCCAGTCGAGCGCCCGGGAAAAGTCCTCGGTGGATCCCGCGGCGTACAGCCGCGACAGATTCGGTAGCAGCACGGTCGCAATGGCAATCGCACCCAATCCAATCGGCAATTCCATTAACCGGTCTGCGTAGTACAGCCAGGAGATACTCCCGGTTACCAGCAGTGAGGCCAGTATTGTGTCGATCAGCGCGTTAATCTGGCTGACCGAAGCAGACAGCATCGCTGGCACCATCAGTCTGGCGACTCGCCGCACTCCCGTATGCCGAACGCGCACCTGCGGCCACACCAACATATCGATGCTTCGCAGCGCCGGAAGCTGAAACAAAAACTGAATGACACCCGCCGCGAGAACTCCCCAGGCGAGCGCCATCACGGGGGTTGAGAAGCTGGGCGCGACCATCAAGGCCGCGCTGATCAGGCTCAGGTTGAGCAGTACCGGCGTAAACGCCGGAATCGCATATCGGTGGTAGCTGTTCAGCAAAGCCCCTGCATACGCCGTCAATGCGATGAAGCCCAGGTAGGGAAAGGTCAATCGCAGCATGTCCCCGGTCAGCGTCAGACGCTCGACATCGCCGGCAAATCCCGGCGCGAAGACCAGCACCAGCCCATGGGCGCCAGCAACCCCGAGCAGGCTGATCGCAAACATCACCAACAGGAACGTACCACTGGTGGCTCGCACGAATTCCCGCAGCGCGGTCGCCGATTCGCCTATCTTGACGCTCGCCAGCACCGGGACGAACGCCTGTGAGAACGCTCCCTCGGCAAACATCCGTCGGAAGAAATTGGGGATTCTGAAAGCCACGAAGAAGGCATCCGCGATGCCCGTGGCGCCAAAAAAGTGCGACAACACGACATCTCGCGCAAACCCGGTTATCCGGGACAGCGCAGTCATGCCCGACACCACGCCTCCCTGCCGACCCAGGTCTTGACGATCCGTGGGGTTGGCGCCGGCCGGCCCGGTTTCAGTTGACATGGCTTTCAGTTGACATAGGACGGGGCCGCCGGCATATTAGCGCGCCTCAAAATCAGCCACCTTCCTCAAGGGAACCTCAAAGGAGTTTAGTTTGGCCAACAGCCTCTCCGCACGTAAACGCGCTCGCCAGGCAGAAAAACGCCGGCGCCAGAATGCCAGCCAGCGATCGATGGTGCGCACCTATATCAAGCGCGTCCAGGCCGCAATTGAAGCGGGCAATCATGATGAAGCGAGCCAGGCGCTGCAGGCCGCCATACCGGTCATCGACAAGATGGTGACCAAGTCGATCATGCATAAAAACAAGGCAGCACGACACAAATCGCGGCTGTCGGCACACGTAAAAGCGCTGGCAGGCTGAAGCCTGCGCTGCTGGCGACGCGGCCACCATCCACCCTAGCGCCCATCCGACAACGCGCTGCGGCTAGTGCCGGGCGCGCTAGACCAACACCATGTTGTCGCGGTGGATGAGCTCCGCCTTTTCGACATAACCCAATCGAGCTTCAATTTCGTCACTGCTACAACCCAGGATCTGATTTGTTTCGGCGCTCGGATAGTTGACCAGCCCCTTGGCGACCTCCGACCCTCGCGGATCGACGCATAGCACGACATCGCCACGCAGGTAATCGCCACTCGATTCCATCACACCTACCGCCAGCAAACTGCGGCCCGCTTCACGCAGCACCTTGACCGCCCCGTCATCCAGCACCAGTCGGCCTTTGATCTTCAACTGTCCGGCGATCCAGCGCTTGCGCGCCGCGAGCGGTTCCAGTTCCGCGCCGAGCAACGTGCCTTGCGCGGCACCGTTTAACGCATCGACCAATACGTTATCAGCACGCCCGTTGGCAATCAGGGTTGCTGCACCGGAGCGCGCCGCCAGCCGGGCTGCGGCCAGTTTGGTATGCATGCCGCCCCGGCCATGCCCGCCAGCGCCCTGACCGGCCATGGCATCGAGCTTGGGATCGTTCGCTGCGGCGTAGGGGAGTACCGGCGCGGTGGGGTCGACGCTTGGGTCTGCCACGTGCAGACCATCCCGGTCGGTCAACAGCACCAGCACATCCGCTTCGATTAGATTGGTCACCAGCGCAGCGAGCGTGTCGTTGTCGCCAAACTTGATCTCCTCGGTCGCCACCGTGTCATTTTCATTGATCACCGGCACCACGCCTAGATCCAGCAGGGTGCGCAGGGTCGAGCGCGCATTGAGATAGCGGCTTCGATCGGACAGGTCTTCATGGGTCAACAGCACCAGTGCGGTGCGCAGATTGTGCTTTTTCAAGGCACTTTCATACGCTTCAATCAGACCCATCTGACCCACCGCAGCCGCCGCTTGCAGCTTGTGAATACTGTGCGGTCGCTGCGGAAACCCGAGCCGATTGCAGCCTTCGGCCACAGCCCCCGACGACACCAGCACCAGCTGACAACCGCGTTGGCGAAGCTCGGCAATCTGCGAACTCCAGCCCGCAATGGCGGCACGGTCAATGCCGCGACCACCAGCGGTCAGCAACGAGCTACCAATTTTGACAACCCAGCGCCGGGCGAGCTTGATGCGCTCGCGTTGTCGTTGCTGTTCGGCCGAACTCACGTTTCGTCCCTGACGTAGAAAACCTCGACGGATGGCTCATCTGCACTGTCTTGCTCGTCCGCGCCTGCATCCGTGGCGATACCCGATTTTCGGCGCAGCAGCGCATGCTGCAGTACGTCGTCGGAAATCTGCGCCTCCCGGCGCAGCTCGTCAGCCTGTGCTTCGGAATCGTCCGCGAGGCGTTGCCGGCGGGCCTCGAGGTGATCCATCACCGCGTACGTCAACTCTTCGATGCCGGCGCCAGTGACCGCAGAAATTACGTTGATCTGCCGTTGCGTCCCGAGCTGCGTCTGAAAGCGCTCGAGCAACAGTGCGCGCTGCTCATCGTCGAGCAGATCGGTTTTGTTCAACACCACCCAGCAGGGTCGCTCGGCGAGTGCCCCACTGTAACTGGCCAACTCAGCCTCGATGGCGCGTACATTATCCAACGGATCGCTCTCATCCAGCGGCAACGAATCGACCAGGTGCAGCAGAATCCGACAGCGTGACAGGTGGCGCAGGAACTGGCTGCCCAGCCCGGCGCCCTGAGCTGCACCTTCGATCAAGCCAGGCACGTCCGCCATCACAAAGCTGCGTTCGTGATCCACCCGAACTACCCCAAGGTTGGGTGTCAGCGTGGTGAAAGGATAATCCGCAATCTTTGGCCGTGACGCAGAAACACGGCTCAGCAACGTCGACTTACCCGCGTTCGGTAAGCCCAGCAAACCTACATCGGCCAACACCTTGAGTTGCAGCCGCAAACGGCGGATCTCACCCGGATTACCTGGGGTGGTCTTGCGAGGCGCTCGATTGGTCGACGATTTGAAATGCGCGTTGCCAAAGCCGTGATCGCCACCGGCCGCGACCCGCAGCGTGGCGTGTGCATCCGAGAGGTCGCCCAGGGTCTCCAGCGTGTCTTCATCGATCACTGTGGTGCCAGCCGGCACCCGCACCACGCGGTCTTCGCCGCTGCGGCCGGTTTTGTCACGGCCAGCGCCGGATTGGCCAGACTCGCCGCGATACAAGGGTTGGAAGCGAAAATCTACCAGCGTGTTGAGCGCTCCATCGGCCTTCAGCAGGACATCGCCGCCGGTTCCACCGTTGCCGCCATCAGGGCCACCGCGGGCGACGTACTTCTCCCGTCGAAAGCTCAGGCAACCGTTGCCGCCCTTGCCGGCTTCAACGCGAATGGTAACTTCATCGACAAACTGCATGACAGATCCCGGATACAAAAAACCCCGCGACTGCGGGGTCCTCTGACGTCGACGGTGCCGTCGGCGTCACGCCGTCGCAGGTTCGACGTTTACGTACTTGCGGTGCAACGGCCCTTTGGATTCGAAGCTTACAGTGCCGTCTGCCTTGGCGAACAGCGTGTGGTCCCTGCCGCATCCCACATTGCGCCCCGGGTGGAACTTGGTTCCACGCTGACGCACCAGGATGTTGCCGGCGACAACGATCTGGCCGCCATACTTTTTCACGCCCAGCCGTTTGGATTCCGAATCGCGACCGTTGCGGGTCGAACCGCCTGCTTTTTTGTGTGCCATGCTGCCCTACTCCTCGATGCCGCTACGCGCTGATGCCGGTGATTTTGACCTCGGTGTACCACTGCCGATGACCATGCTGGCGCAGGTAGTTCTTGCGGCGCTTGAACTTGACGACCTTGATCTTGCGCGAGCGATCGTGGGTAACGACCTCGGCTGTCACCTTGCCGCCTTCTATGTACGGAGCGCCGACATTGACGTTGTCGCCTTCGGCGATCAGCATTACTTTGTCGAACTCCACGGCATCCCCGGGCTCGCCACCCAGTTTTTCGAGGCGGACAATCTCGCCCTCGCTGACGCGATGCTGCTTGCCACCGCTCTCGAAAACCGCAAACATAACCAGACTCCTGACCTTGGCGCCGCGGGCACCTGGGAGGCGCCCGCAAAAGGCGCGTAATTCTACGGGCAAAGAATATTGATTACAACGACTTACCCTGCCTGCCGCGTCAGGCTTGTCCTGCAGCATTAGGTCCTTGCCGTAAGGGGTTATGATCGGCAGATGTCGCGCAGTACCGCAGTACCAGAAACCGGCCGTCAGGCGCCGCCGCCCCTGGATATCGGGAGCCTGTACGAACTGGTTGCCGACGACTTCGCGGCCGTCAACGCGCTGATTCCTCGGCAGCTGACGTCCGACGTGGAGCTGGTCGAAAAGATCAGTAGCTACATCGTAGAGAGCGGCGGTAAACGACTGCGCCCGCTGCTGGTGTTGCTGTCGGCGCGGACCCTGGATTATACGCCCAACGAAAGCGACCCCGCGCACGTCAAACTGGCCGCAGTCATCGAGTTCCTGCACACGGCGACGTTACTTCATGACGACGTGGTCGATCGATCCGATCTGCGTCGCGGACGCTCCACCGCCAACGCCCTGTGGGGTAACGCATCCAGCGTGCTGGTCGGTGATTTCCTGTACTCACGCGCGTTTCAGCTGATGGTTGAACTCGATCGCCTGGACATCATCGAGGTCCTGTCCGACGCCACCAACATCATCGCCGAGGGCGAGGTTCAGCAACTCGACAATGTCGGCAACGCCGAGCTCAGTGAAGCAGACTACATGGCAGTCATTCGCGCCAAAACCGCCATGCTCTTTCAGGCCGCCGCACACACCGGAGCGCATCTGGCGAGCGAGAGTGAACACGAGCTCGCGCTGCTGCGCGACTTCGGGTTGCACGTCGGGCTTGCGTATCAATTGGTCGATGACTGGTTGGATTACGCCGGTGACACCAAAACCATGGGCAAGAATGTCGGCGACGACCTCGCCGAGGGAAAGGCGACGCTGCCGCTGATCAGGACGATGGCGGAAGGCAGTCGCGCCGATGCGGCCCTGGTCCGCGGCGCCATCGAGCAATGTTCCGGCGAGCGTCTGGCCGAGGTAATCCGCGCGGTCGAGCGCTCCGGAGCGCTCGATTACACCAAGGCGCAGGCCGAGCGCCAGGCACAAACCGCCATCGCGCTGCTACCAGGCCTGCCTGAGAATCGCTATCGCGACGCGCTCGCCCAGCTCGCAGAGTTCTCCGTCTCGCGGCTAGCCTGAGGCACGCCCACGCATCCATCCGTATTAGCCACTATATCCGGCAGGGAGCACAGCGCCTTACGCTGGTTGCATCGGTCATTCCGGGTGGGCCATGGAAGTCTCCCATTTTGACGCCAGCTACTCGCGGATCTTCGGCGATCAGGTAGCGATCAGCGCCTCCGGCGATGCGTTCTTCGATCGCTTCTACGAAATCTTCGTCGCCCGATCCGACGAGATCCGTGCCCTGTTCGATGGCACAGATATGGCCCGCCAGGCATCGATGCTGCGCCGCTCGCTGTACGAGTTGGTCGCTTTTTACGTGACCGGAACGCTCAGCGAGCAAATGCGCGTCGTCGCGCAGATACACCAGCGGTTGGAGTTCAACCCTGTGCTGTGGGATTACTGGCTGGACAGCCTGGTGGAGACCGCCGCCGAATACGATCCCTCCTTCGACGAGATCACGGGTTACGCCTGGCGCTTGGCGCTGATGCCTGGGATCACCTATCTGAAGCTGGCCTGCGAGCTTGGGAATACCGACTTGCAGATGGGGTCAAGTGAAATGGTCGGGGTGAGAGGATTCGAACCTCCGACCCCCTGACCCCGAGACAGGTGCGCTACCAAGCTGCGCCACACCCCGACCGAGGGCGCGATCTTACAGTAGCGGACCGAAGCGGTGAAGCGAACCCGCGCCAAACCCCCGGGGCGCTATGACCCCTATGCTTCTCGCGTCGGGTGCCGTAAGGTTTTGCCTTTGTTACTGAATGAATTCCTGGGGGAAGAGCTATGGCTACGGTCGACGGCGCAACGCTAATGGCACGCAGTTTGAAGCAACAAGGTGTCGACTACATGTTCGGCATCGTCGGATTTCCGGTCTTCGGCATCGCCGGCGCCGCACAGAAAGTCGGCATCACCTACATCGGCATGCGCAACGAACAGTCCGCCAGCTACGCGGCCCAGGCTGCCGGCTATCTGACTGGACGCCCCCAGGCGTGCCTGGTGGTTTCCGGGCCCGGGGTCATCCATGGCCTGGCCGGGTTAGCGAACGCCGAGAAAAACTGCTGGCCGATGATCCTCATTGGCGGCGCATCACCGACTTATCAGAACGGAATGGGCGCCTTTCAGGAGGAGCGTCAGGTCGCGCTCGCCGAACCGTACTGCAAATACGCCCATGCGGTGGAGCACGTGGCGCGCATCCCGTATTACGTCGAACAGGCGGTTCGCAGCTCCATATATGGCCGCCCAGGGCCCGTCTATCTGGACATGCCCGACGACATTATTCGCGGCGAGATCGAAGAAGAACAGGCACATGAAGCCACGACAGTTCCCGAGCCGCCCCGCTCCCAGGCCAGCCCCGAGGACATCGAAGCGGCGCTGTCCGCGTTGGAGTCCGCCGAGCGACCCCTGGTGATTGTCGGCAAGGGCATGGCCTGGTCGCGCGCCGAGCAGGAAATCGGCGAATTCATCGAACGGACCCAGCTACCGTTTCTGGCCTCGCCCATGGGCAAGGGCGTGCTGCCTGACAGCAATCCCCTATCCGTCGGTGCTGCGCGTAGCCTCGCGCTGCGCGAGGCGGATCTGGTGTTTCTGATGGGCGCCCGGTTCAACTGGATCATGCACTTCGGTCTGCCGCCGAGGTTCGACAAGAACGTACGCGTCATTCAGCTCGACATCTCGCCCGAGGAGATCGGCACTAACGTGCCCACTGAGGTGGCACTGGTAGGCGATGGCAAAGCCATTGTCGGCCAGTTGAACAGCGCGCTGAACAATCGCCAATGGTTCTATCCCGCCGAAACCAGCTGGCGCGCAGCACTGAAGGAGAAGGCGGACGAAAACCTCGCCGCTGTGGAAACCATGGTGCAGGACGACTCCGCACCGATGAACTACTACCGCGCCTTCCGGGACATTCAGGAGTGGCTGCCAGAAGATGCGATCATCATCGGTGAAGGCGCCAACACCATGGACATCGGCCGCACCCAGATGCTGAACACTTCAGCTCGGCATCGTCTGGATGCCGGCACCTACGGCACCATGGGCATCGGCCTCGGCTTCATGATCGGCGCCGCAGTCGCCAATCCAGACAAACCCATCGTCGGCGTACAGGGCGATTCGGCGTTCGGCTTTTCCGGCATGGAACTGGAAACCATCAACCGCTACAACCTGCCCATCAAGCTGATCGTGCTGAACAATGGGGGTATCGGCGGCGGCATGGGCGAACTGCCCAAGGACAGGCCGCCCCCGCCACCGGTCCTCATCTACGGGGCGCATTACGAAAAGGTGATGGAAGCGTTTGGCGGCAAAGGGTTTTACGTGGAGGATCCCGCCGACCTGCGTGCCGCGCTCGACGAAGCAATGGCCCACGACGGGCCTGCGCTGGTGAACGTGTTGATCCACCCGCGGGCGGGCAGAAAGCCGCAGGAGTTCAACTGGCTGACGACCTGAGTCAGCCTGGACTCGCTGAACAGGCGCCTCACGAAGGAGGCGCCTCAGATCAAGGCGAGTAGTCGATTACCAATGCTACCCGGCGGTTGGCGGCCCCCGCCGCGCCTGAGGCGCCGGGTTTGATCAGCCGTTCCGAGTCTTCGCCGTAGCTGACGGCGCGGACCTTGTCGGGGTTCAGCCCGCCCGTCCCGACGAGGTAGCTCTTCACCGCTTTGGCACGTTCCATGCCCAGCCACTTGTTGTAGGCCGGGTCTCCAGCCGGATCGGTAAACCCTTCTACCGTGACCAGCACACCGGGATGATGCTCGCGGATCACCGTGCTGAACTCATCGAGTGCCGGTTTGTCGCGTTCGCTGAGGATGGCCTCACCAAAATCGAAGCTGGCAGTCATCTCGACGCGAAGTCGCCCCTGCATCTGGGTGATCGATGCGTCGTACTCAGAAAACTTACCGTGCAATTGTTGCGTCATCTCCGAAAAATGCCCTTGCATATCAGCAAGTTGAGAGGATAGTTCGGCGTCGGTCGAACGCAGATCGGACACCGTGGAATCATATTCGTCGCGTTTAACATATTGCGAACAGCCCGCGCTGACGACGCTGAGCAACAACACGGGTGCAACGACCCTAAAAACTCTCATGGCACTTCCCCCTCCGGCAGATTCAGGCCCGTCCGGGCCAGTATGTCACCAGCCAGTCTAGCAATGCGCGCGCGCGAGGACAGCTACCTATCGCTATCCGACCCGTCCGAGCGTCCATGGCAAGCGTTCGACAGCGCGTCAGCCCAGCGCTACTCTCTATCGGTGCCATCCGTGCCATCCGCGCTGTACGTGCCATGAGGGGGATACCTTGGATAGAAGACGGTTCCTGAAAACCAGTGCCCTGACCGGCGCCAGCGCCGGCCTGTTGCCACTTCGCCCGGCCGCCGCAACCCCAGCACGAGCGGAAATCCAGAGCTACCGTACGCTCGGCCGGACCGGCTTGAAAATCGCCGACATCTCGTTCGGCTCCGGTCGCCTCAACGCCGGTGAAGAAGCGCTGGTGCTGGACGCGTTCGATCGCGGCATCAATTACTTCGATACCGCCGAGATGTACTCCGAAACGGTCGCCGAAGCCGTCATCGGCAATGCCCTAAAAGGCAAACGTGACGAAATCGTGCTCGCCTCAAAGATCTTCGCGCGAGCGAACGATCGCCACCCATCGATGATGGATGCGCTGAACGGCAGCTTGAAACGGTTGCGCACCGATTACATCGACGTCTATTTCAATCATGCGGTTAACGACGTCGACCGCATGAAGAACCCGGAATGGGGCGAGTTCACCGAGCGCGCCAAAGAGCAAGGCAAGATCGGCTACGTCGGCATGTCGGGCCATCCCGGTCGGTTGATCGAGTGCCTCGACTACTCGATCGAACACGATATCGTCGACGTCATACTGGTCGGTTACAACTTCGGTCAGGACCCGGCGTTCTACGAGAGATTCACCTCCGGCTTCGACTTCGTGGCCAAACAGCCCGACCTGCCGCGCGCCATTGCCGACGCCAAGAAGAAGGACATTGGCGTGATCGCCATGAAGACGCTGATGGGCGCTCGCTTGAACGACATGCGCCCTTACGAAAACGATGGCGCGACCTACGCCCAGGCAGCATTTCGCTGGGTGTTGTCCAATGCCAACGTCGACGGTTTGATCATCTCGATGACCAACCACGAGAACATCGAAGAATATCTTGGCGCCTCGGGGTCTACGGAGGTCGCCGCCGGCGACTTCGCCCTGCTCGGCCGCTACGCGCACGCCAACGGTACCAGCTACTGCCGGCATGCCTGCAACGACTGTGAAGGTGCCTGCCCTTACGGCGTGCCGATCGCAGACGTGATGCGCACGCGCATGTACGCCACCGACTATGAAGACCTGCCGTTCGCGAAGCGCGAGTACGCAATGCTTGGCGCCGGGGCGGGGGCCTGCCTGTCGTGCGATGGTCAGCCGTGCCAGGATTCCTGCAGCCACGGTCTGGACGTCAGCCAGCTCTGTGGACCCACCCACGAACTGCTGGCCTGATTCGGCGGCATACTGGCGTAGTGACATAGTATTGATGAGCCAGTCGGTGCGCTCGCGGGCGCTGTTTTACGATTGCTTCAGCGGCATCTCCGGGGACATGCACCTCGGCGCGTTGCTGGATATCGGTGTTCCCGTCGAGCACCTCACCACGCAACTCAATCGGCTTGAACTGGCAAGTGAGTTCACCCTTCGGGTGGAGCCCGCGAGCAAAATGGGCATCACCGGCACGCGCGCGAGCGTCGATCTGCATCCCGACACCAAGACCCCGCATCGGCACCTGTCCGACATTCGACAGATCATCGAGCGTGCCCGCTACGACGTCGGCATACAGGATCGCGCCCTGGAGATATTCCAGGAGATCGCAGCGGCTGAAGCGAAGGTTCACGGCACCACTATCGATGCGGTGCACTTTCATGAAGTCGGCGCTACCGACTCGATCGTCGACATTGTCGGCGCCGCTATTGGCCTGGAGTTTCTCGACGTCGATACGCTGCTGTGCAACCCCGGTGGAACTCGGCGGCGGGATGGTCACCTGCTCCCACGGTGTCTTTCCGGTACCGGCACCGGCAACCGCCGAGATCCTCAGGGACGTTCCGTGCCGGTATGGCGGCGTCGACAGCGAAGCCACGACACCGACCGGGGCCGCCATTCTCAAGGCCAGCGTCGATCGCTTCGGCCCCCCCGACGGCTTCGTCAGCGAGCGCATCGGCTACGGCATCGGGCAGAAAGATTTCGACATTCCGAACGTTCTGCGGGTGATGCTCGGCTCAGTCAATAGCAACGTTGATACCGGCAACTACCTGACCGAGACCAACATCGAGGTTTCTGCAAACATCGACGACATGAGCCCGGAAGCGTATCAGCCACTGATGGATCGCTTGTTTGCTTGTGGTTCCAAGGATGTGTTTTTTACCTCGATCATGATGAAGAAATCCCGGCCCGCCACCAAGGTGACCGTGCTGGCCGATCCCGACCGTCTGGGCGAGGTGACGCGGGCCCTGGTGATGGGGTCGACAACCCTCGGCGTGCGGGTGCACACCGTCACCAAGCACATGCTGCCGCGTGAAGCGCGCACGGTGCAGACATCCTTCGGCGCGGTTCGGGTGAAATGCGCGACCCGCCCGGACGGCACACTGAACTGGAAAGTCGAGCACGACGACCTGGTCGATCTGGCGGCGAGGCAAGACCGTGATTATCTGCCGCTGAAAGCTGCGATAGATGCCGAGGTACGCGCCCAGTTGGACGGCGACGGATGAGCGATCTCAACACCATTCTCACCGCGTTCAAAGACGGCACGCTCGACCTGGATGAAGCGCGCACGGCGATCGACGCCCGATTCTTCGAGGACGTCGGACACACCACCCTCGATCACGACCGCGTCCGGCGCACCGGTATGGCCGAGGTAATCTACGGCGAGCACAAAACGCCAACCCAGATCGTCGATGCGTTCGCCGCACTTGCCGCGCGCGGCGAGAACGTTTTAGCCACGCGGGTCGACTCCGAGGGTTTCAAGGCCATCGCCGAACGCTTCGTGGGCGCCGAGTACCACCCCGCCGCGCGCCTGGTAATGCTGAAACAGAAAGCGCCAGATCCCGCCACGACCAGCATCGCCGTGGTGACCGCCGGCACCTCGGATCTGCCGGTGGCCGAGGAAGCCGCGCTGACCGCCGAGTTCTATGGCAATCCGGTGTTAAGAGTCACCGACGTTGGTGTAGCCGGGATTCATCGGCTGCTGGCCCGCGCCGACGAAATCCGCAGCGCCCGGGTGGTAATCGCGGTAGCCGGCATGGAAGGGGCGTTACCCAGTGCCGTGGGCGGTCTAGTCGACAAACCGGTGATCGCGGTACCCACCAGCGTCGGTTACGGTGCCTCGTTTGGCGGTATTACTGCCCTGCTTGGCATGCTGACCAGCTGCGCATCGGGAGTTTCGGTGGTAAATATAGACAACGGCTTCGGCGCGGGCTACCTCGCCAGCTTGATCAATCGGCTGTAGGATCAGGGTATGGACGCCAATCTCGCCACCAAGTACGACGCATTGAAGGCCTACATCGGCCGCTTCGACAGCGCCTTGATCGCATTTTCCGGCGGCATCGACAGCTCACTTGTCGCCTTCGTCAGCGCCGAACAACTCGGCAGTAAGGCGCTCGCGGTGACCTCGGGCTCGGCAAGCCTGAAACGCAGCGATCTGACCCTGGCTAAACACCTGGCGGTGGAATGGGGCATGGAGCATCGGGTCATCGTGACCGATGAACTGAGCAAGTCCGACTATCGTGCCAACCCTGTGAATCGATGTTTTCACTGCAAGACGTCGCTGTATGAGTCACTGGCCGAGATCGCCGGCGCCGAGGGTTTCGAGGTGGTATTCAATGGCACCAACACCGACGACCTGGGCGACCATCGGCCCGGGCTGATCGCCGCGGACGACTTTCAGGTGCGCTCGCCGCTGGTCGAGGTGGGCTTCGCGAAGGTCGATATCCGGGCCCTGGCCGCGCATCTGGGTCTGGAAAACGCGCAGAAACCTCAAGCCGCCTGTCTATCCAGCCGCTTTCCGTACGGCTCGCACATCACCGAAGAGCGCCTGGCGCAAGTTGAAGGTGCCGAAGATGCGCTCGCCGAATTGGGCTTTACCCAGTTCCGGGTGCGCCACCACGAGGAGGTGGCTCGGCTCGAATTGCTGCCCGAGGAGTTCCCGCTGGCGCTCGAGCTGGCCGAGACCATTCAGCAGCGCATCAAGGCCTGTGGTTTCCGCTTCGTCGCCCTGGACCTGATCGGGTTCCGCTCCGGTGCCCTGAACGAGGGGCTGATCAAGGCCGTCAACCTGGCTTAGGCGCCAGCCTCACCTCAGCCGCTTCAGACCCGCTGCAGGAGCGTTCCGGTACCCAGCCCGCCACCACAACACATGGTGACCAGCCCGTACTCGCCGCCGCTGCGCTGCAGCTCATGCACCGCTTTGGTGATCAGAATGCAGCCGGTACCGCCCAACGGATGGCCTAAGGAAATCGCACCGCCATTGGGATTCACCTTGGCTAAGTCTGCGCCAACCGATTTGGCCCAGGCCAACACCACCGAGGCGAATGCTTCATTGATTTCCACGACGTCGATGTCATCGATGGACAGGTTTGCGCGTTCGAGCAGCTTCTCGGTGGCCGGAATGGGCCCTTCGAGCATCAGCACAGGGTCACAGCCGACCAACACCGAATCGACGACTCGTGCCAGAGGTGTTTTGCCCAATTCTGCCGCCTTCTCCTCACTCATCAGCAGCACCGCGCCGGCGCCATCCGCGATCTGCGACGAGGTACCCGCGGTATGGATACCATCTTCGCGCGCTACCGGCTTCAATCCCGCCAACGCCTCAAGGCTGGTATCGCGCGGCACTTCGTCCGCGCTTACGGTAACCGTCTCCTCGGTGCGCTTGCCTTCGTCATCCAGCACCGGCGTTTCAACGGGAATGATCTGCCGATCGAAGCGTCCCTCGGCAACCGCCGTGGCCGCGCGCAGCTGCGACTCCAGGCCGAACGCGTCGGTCTCGCTCCGGGTGATCTGATACTTCTCGGCGATGCGCTCCGCACCTTCGAACTGACTGGCAAACTCATAGTGATTGCGATAACTGCGCGCGATCGGTTTGCCCATGCCGGCTTTGACGCCCGCTACCGCATCAGCCCCGACCGGTAACAGCGACATGTTTTCGACGCCACAAGCAAGCACCACGTCCTCCATGCCGGAAGCAATCAAGCTGTGCGCGAGGGTGGTGGCATGTTGCGACGAGCCACACTGGGAATCGATGGTAATGCAGGCCACCTGCTCGGCGCCGCCGTGCGCGAGCCACGCGGTACGCGTAACGTTCATCGCCTGGGCGCCCACTTTATTGATGCAGCCGCCTATCACCTGCCCGACCTCCGCCGAAGCCACACCAGCGCGATCGAGCACGCCCATCATCACCTGGCCCAACACATCGGTAGGATGCGTTCCACCCAACGATCCCTCCCGCTTGCCTACCGGTGACCGGCCTGCTTCGACGATGACGACATTGCGCATGAGAATGCTCCCCTCTTTTGATGAGCTGAATGGGCTGAATGATTTGCAGCCGCCTATCCTATACGCTGGTTCGGTCGATTAGAAAATTTCTTCAGGGGAGAAGACCACATGAGAACTGGATTTAGGAACCTGCTCGGCATATCACTGATCGTCCTTGCGCTGCCCGGCTACGCCGCCGACTGCAAACACTCGCGCT